>Ga0105237_10004815_pt1 | contig 15505 bp, 19 predicted proteins | sample KBSC24metaG_FD_81520 | JGI IMG/M metagenome (GOLD analysis project Ga0105237, IMG submission 81520) | Corn rhizosphere microbial communities from Kellogg Biological Station, Michigan, USA - KBS C2-4 metaG | ecosystem: Host-associated > Plants > Roots > Rhizosphere > Soil | place: Michigan, USA... | reverse complement strand
TCAGTTCTCTGGAGTGTCCTTTTTTTCCGAATGAGACGCTTTCCTATGCCCTAGGTTTCCCTTCCAGACTGTGTAAGATCCAGCCAATAACAAATAGAATCAGAATCACTGAAATGGTAAGCGGATAATTTTGAAATACGGTCATGGCATCTCCGACAAACGTTCAAGAGTGCCGATTTAAGAGCGGCCCGGGTATGAAGTAGGGTGCTTTGGCAGGCGGGCCGCTCCACGCCTGTAGGAGACGAGAGGCGCATGCAAAGGCTACTTCGACTCTGTCGCCCACGTAAATGGCCCGACTGTCACCGTGAGGTAACGAACCACTGGTAATGCAGTGCATGACTGTTGAGCCATTTACGTCGGCTTTGGTCATCGCTAATCTGGCCATGTCTCGTCCCGTCCCGAGACGCCTCAGGAGCCGAAGCTGTTTAACTCGGGGGAGGGACACAGTGTCGGCTCTCAGGGGTAGGAGGGACCTCCATGCAAGGACCAAATCTTGAAGGATGGAAGGAGCTTTTGCCGCCAGGCAGCTACTGAGAGATCTAAAGAGACTCATGGAATTGACAGCCGAGATCATCTGCCTTCTCGATGAAAAGGAGCACCGACTGCTCGCGAAACAGAAGCAGGATGACCCGGAACAGTCTTGAGCGCACGTGGTGCTGCTTAGGGAAGCTAAACTGTTTTTCAGCTACGCGTCACATCCACTTAGAACAAACCCGACGCATTCTGCAGGCATCAAACGTGACAAATGGGCGAGCGCCACAAGACGGTACTGGCCGTTTCCCCTGATCGCCAACTCGCCGGCCAGCGAGAAGCCGCTCTCACCAAAGCCGGATTTTATGTTGTATCAGTTCACACCGAAGCTGCCGCACGTTACGAAATACATTTCGATCGATGCGGAGTTCTGCTGTTGTGTCACAAACTCGATCGCTCGGTGAGAGAAGCGCTAGCGCGCGATTTCCATAGGCTCTGTCCCGAGCCCTTTATCGTCTCAGTGCTGGCGCATGAGCGGGATCACTATCCAGCACAAACTCACGCCTGTGTTCTACATTCCCACGACCTGTCGCACCTCGTGATTACGCTCAGTCAGCAACTCGCCGCGTGAGCGAAGCCAACCTTCAGTGGGACGGACCCGAAGTGAAAAGCGTTTATCTGACTGGATCGTGTGCCGCAAAGAAGCAAGCGGCCCCAGTTCTCCCTCCCCCGAAAAGAGTTCTGAGACCGCTTCGGTCGCGCTTGTACTGCGCAGTCAAAAACTAAAGCGCAAACACTGCGCTGTAAATGGCGCGCGAGGTAAAAGACCTGGCCCGGCAGATCGACATGCTATGTGCGTGGGAAAACAAGCGTGTACACCAAAATGCCCCGCGGTCGGAGGAGACAAACGGTGTAACCTAGAGGCTCGATAACTCGCGTGGCACAATGCGCCGTGATCATTAGCATGCGGCGGGCTTGGAAGTATTGGAGCGAAAGGCCATGAATATGAAGAAGCCAGCTCATCCAGCAATGAAGAAGCCAGTCAGCCGAGCAACTTTGCTCGAATATCTACTGAGCGACTTCATCGAAGTTGAAGACATGCTTTTGCAGCTGGAATTAAAGGACGGTACTAGGCCCCTAACCACCTAAAGAAACCCGCTTATACAACGAGGTGCGCGCCAGACTACGTGAGTTGATCACTGCGCTGACGAATGATCTCGCACGGGAACACAGCGCCGCATGAGACCAGAATTTTTGGCGCGTTAAGCATTGATCCCACTCTGCTTTAAGAGCATCATACAATGTAAATCCAGAATGCAATGCCTTTTCGCAAAGGTGCGGCATTCGAGGGGAAGGTCCAAGCATTCTTATCTCCAGCGAGCTTGGACCTTTTTTGTTCGCCTTATTACATTGATCTCTTTTAGCAATTCTCATCGTTACTGCAACCTTGGCGTTTAGCCAAGCTGCGGGATAACCTGCGGCGACGGCAATTGGTTGGGCGCGAGGAACTCTTCGAGCGCGACAGGCGCCGTGAACCCGTACCGGGATGGCACACCTGTGCTTTAGCGGCTGCGGCCGCGTAGCGCTTAATTTCTCCAGTAGCTTTTTGGCCACATTGGCGATTTTTTGGCAGGCCCCACCCGTTAGCTCAGGTGGGTAGAGCACCTGCCCATACAGCAAAGAAGAGAGCAGACAATCGTGCCGTTTTAAGATATGCCATCCCCGCCCGGAGTATCTTGCCGTTGTCCCATAGAACTGCCCGCACGATTAAGACGCCGAACAGTAAAGCTGGCCAAACAATGTGCAGATAGGAGGTCGCCCTTGTCAAAGTCGAGCCCGATTTTGGATGAAGCTGAACCAGGTTCAGAGTGCCTGTTTCGCGCACTTGCTGGATTTTCTTGAGACCAGCCGTTCCTGTGTAATTGACTAATAGGAGGAGCAAGAGCACTAAAACGAGAAACTGGAAAACGATCTGTTTCCGACTTATGGTCGTGTGAGTTAGCGGGTCGACCGCAGACTTCAACATGGGGCATCAATGCGGAGTCGAACGGGAGAGGGCCCGACGAGGGATCTCTCTCCCATACAGAGTCACTGGCTAGAAGAAGATTCCATTTCGTTCGCGTCCAACTTGAGCGAAGTCACTGAGGTTCTTACTAGCGGCAGCTGAAACGAATCTGAAACCCGGTATTTTCTTTGTGACACAGCCCTGTCCACTTGGGTTCTGCTGTGTCGAAACATTGGGCGGAGTTGTCGCTGTTACTGCAATGGTCGCAGTATTCTCCACGTAGTCTCCGGCAAAGCAGTTTATGGGATCTCTGAAATCCATAATTCTTCTGCTGACCCCGCTCCACTCAATGTGAAGCAAGTTAATGATCCCCTTAACGATGTTGCCAAGCGGTCGAGCCGTGTTGAGACTATTGGCGACGGTGAAAGCGTCAAACACGCAGATGTTACGCGCGTCCAATGAAGCTGAACCTGCGCCTAGGTTGACGTGAATGCTGCCTTCGGGAACTTGCGCTACCCAAGCAACAGAAGTAGGAGAAACACCTGCGTCCCACGAATGCAAGCCCAACGGGCTTGTCAGGCTGTCAAGTCAAATGAAAACGAAGGCACCGTGCCGGTTCACCCCGTCGCTGCCAACGAATACGCCCTTCATGAAGCGCATATCAGCATGGAAAGTGTAAGGAGCAGTTGCACCTGTGCTTAGGTCAATGCCGGTGCCGAGTATGGTCGGGAAGTTAGCATTTCCGACGAACCCATTGAAATTGAAGATAAGTGAAGGATCGTGACCGACGTCGGTCGCAGCCCCTTCAACCGGCCCTGGGAAAAAGAAGTGAAGACCTGGAGCCGCAACGTGGGGAATAGGCTCGGGAAAGTCGCAGATGCCTAGGAGCCCGCAATCGCTCACTTGCTCATCCGCCCACGCTGTGGCGGGTGCGAGTGAGGTGAGTAGGGCTGCACCGCTCGCGGTACTTGCAGCCGTAGTAAAGAACCTACGCCGCGAAACTGCGTGAGTTTTGTCGGGAAGTTCGAGCTGGTTTTTCACGTCGTTACTCCTACTGCGCAAAACCGGTGGTGGGATGTATGTCGGGGAAGTGAAGCGAGGACCCAAAAACGACAAAATTTTCCGCCCGTAGGAACGGCCTGTCAAGTAGAAACTCGCGCTTATATGCAGCTGTTTGACAATGCGAAGTCCTGTTTCTCAACGGACGGAGTAGGAACATTATGCATCTCATTTTTCTTCTTCGGTTTGCCCCAGCCCGGTTCCGTATTTAGGGCGAGATGGCGCAACTTGATGGCTCAGTTCGTTCCACAAAGGTGAGATCCCACTGACGGGTAAAGCTGACGCTGCTCCACATTGAACACACCGGATGCAATCATCGCCCACGAAAATACCTTTTGGAAGGCATACGGCGACGGCAACGTTGAGGATCTTTTCAAAGCTCCTCCTACCCGATTTCGTCAATGTGAAGCAGAGATATGGAGTCGAGATCAGGTACTCACTTTCCTAAGGCAATTTCATCAAAGGTGTACCCAGGCACCGGTTAAGCTCGTCGATCCCGACGTCACCTTCCTCACTCCCGAAATAGATAGCTATGTCGAACAGGTCCAGCCGTTATTCGACATTGAACGCATCGGAAGCGATGTGCCAAATTCTTGGTTTCAGCATAGCTGAGACTGCTGGTTAAAGTCTCAATGAGCGTAATCGAGTTTTTCGGCAACTGATACTCAAATGATGATGACCTGGAGATGACCTGGAGCTTGCTTGCACAGATCGGCAGGAACGGGATAGCATTTTGCTATGGGCAAGTTGCGGCAGGTGCTCGCGTTTCTTTTGGTCCTTGCGTGGGCTGCTCCGACCGCAATAGCCTGCCTGCCCAACCCACAGATGACGAAGTCCGAGATGGCCTGCTGCAAGAAGATGGCGGGGGATTGCAGAATGGGTGCCGAGCAGCATCCCTGCTGCAAGAGTGTATCGAGTTCACCTTCACCGGTAGGGTCTCTGCAGTCGAAGATTCATTTTCAACCTCTAGCCGGCTGGGTTGGCATTGTCACTCCTCTCGAGATAGCATCTATCTCGCAAGTTGATCAGACTCTCGCGCATTTAGGGCTACCGCCGCCCGTACCACCCGGTCCAAGCTCAATTCTCCGAATCTAGACTCCGTGACCGTTCGTTCTCGCACGGCAATGTACGTGTATCAGCACATCGCGGAGGAAATTCATGAAGCTTGTTGCAGCCCTGCTCGCAGTTGTTGGATTGCCTGCCCTTGCCATTGCGGCAGCCCATGGGCCGTTGTTTGGGCTTGCGACACCAACAAACTCCCAAGGCGAGTGGAGCTTTGACGAAGGGATATTCGGACGAAACACTAGTTTTGGTACGCAAGCATCAATCCGGGGTCTCGTGGCCTATGGATTCACGCCGCACCTAACTCTCTCATTCACGCTGCCAGCGGTTGTCGGAGATACTCCGCTCCCACCCACGCGAATCCAGCCTGGTGCAGACTTCGAATCCACTCTCGCGTGGCGCTTCCAGCACAGCGCCACAAAGATTGGTACTCGCATCGAGAGCACAGCCTTCGCGGGTCTGGTAGTTCCCGGTCCTCAGTCGGGCTTCGACGGAGTCGTGCATACGACGAACGCGCCCGGCACGATGTTCGGAGCGGTCACCGGACTGGCGTCACGCAGCCACTACCTGTGGCTCGGCAGTACGTTCACGAAATTCTACGAGCACCACGGACACCGACGGCCCGACGTGCTCGACTACAGCTTGGTCTATGGCTACCGTCCCCCGAAATGGCGCAGGCCGCCGGACAAATGGGACTGGCGTCTGTTCGGCGAGCTCGTCGGAGAGCGTTCCAACAGGTTCGTGCAGGCGAACGTTCCCGTCGCAAACACGCAAGCAAACCAAGTGTTCCTCGGACCTACAGCCCTCGGAATCTTTCACAACTACACCGTGAGCTTCGGTGCGCAGTTCCCGATCTATCAGAATGTTGGGTCTGCATTTCCGAAGGAGCGAGTTCGGTTCGCGGTGAACTTTAGCTACCTGCTCTTCCAGCATGGCCATTCACACTAAGGAAATCTAATGAGAAAACTCGCAACATCACTGTTCCTTTTCTTCTTGATGGCAACTTCCGCCGTCGCAGAAATCAAGGGCATCAACATCACGATTTTCGGGATGGATTGAGAAGTCTGTGCACACGCCGTGCGCGTGTCATTGAAAGCTGTACCCGGAGTGGACTCAGTCGACGTCAGCCTTGAGAAGGGTCTGGCTACGGTGAAGATGAAGCCGGGAAACATGACGACCCTCAAGCAACTGAACGAAGCGATAGCCAAGAACGGCTTCACGATGAAAGATTCAACGGCGATCCTCGCGGGAACGGTCGTCACCACGAATGGCAAAACAGCGATACAAGTGTCCGGTTCGAACGACGTATTGAACCTTGTTCCCGAGTCGAGCAGTGCCGTCGACGCGGCTTCCGTTACGGGAAAATCTATCTTGGTGGAGGGCATGATTCCCGAAGCGAGCACGGGCAAAGTACCCGACGTAATCCACTATCGGTCAATTACGGAAAGGAAATGAACACAATTACTGTAGAACCCGGTAAACGGTCGGAATTGCTAAGCTACTTCTCACTATTTACATCGATGAGCACGCTCTTGTGCTGTGCATTGCCGTCTCTCCTTGTGCTCTTTGGCTTGGGAGCATCAGTAGCATCGATGCTCTCATTTTTGCCATGGCTGGTCACACTCTCGCACTACAAGCAGGTGACATTCTTTGTATCAGGAGTTCTCATTACGCTGAGCTTCGTGAATATGTACTACTTCGCGCCACGATGGAGAGCACAGCAATGTACTCCTGACAACCCGAGGGCATGCGAGGATGCGAGCCGGGCCAGTAAGGTACTCCTGTGGATTTCAACGGTGATATATGTACTCGGCTTGTTTGTTGCGTATGTGCTTGGACCGTTCTTGGCTTGGCTAGATCGTAGTTGACGAAAACAGGCGATTACACTCATTGACCCTAGTCTCAGGTGGCCAGAAACGAATCGAACGAACTGACGATTGCCCTTGCATGGGTCGACAAGCCAACAAATGGAACCTCAAATACTGCCTATGCCTCTTAGGTGCGATCTTATACCTTCGTGTCCTCAATGAGTGAAATAGGAATTTATCGGCAATTGAGACGATTGCCTACCAGTTGGCTTGGATTACTTCCTGTTTGCCGCCACTCGTGCAGAATCGCCAGATCCCCACCGGGCACGGAGCAGCACGGCACAAAATTTCTACTCGGCGACACAAGCATATACTTGCCGTCACATAGGGGTGACAACACCAATGAAATCTGAGAGTCTGACGCGACGGGATCTGTTATTCAAGTGTGCCGGCCTGGGGTCGCTGACGGTGATTCCTTCCCTTTCGCTCAGCGAAGCTGCCTGGGCCTGGCAGCAACATGATCAGAACGCTCGCAAGCCGACTGCCTGGGACGAGATCGGTCCCTTCTACAAGCGGGATGCTCCGCAGACATCGCAATTACAACGCCGGGGCGACCCGGGCCTACCGGTACGCGTAGCTGGACAAGTTTTCGATTCACGTGGTGACGTGCTCTCCGGCGCGAAGATCGAGATCTGGCAAGCTGATCACGTGGGCCGCTATGATCTGGAGGGCTACGATTATCGCGCCATGCTAGTTGCGGATGGCGAAGGCAAGTATGGCTTCGATTCAGTTATGCCAGGCCACTATCCGGGCCGCGTCTGCCAGCACATTCACTACTTGGTGAGAGCGCCTGGTCACAAACCGCTCACAACGCAGCTCTACTTCGCCACTGATCCGGTGTTTGAAGGCGATCCCCAGCGCAATTACACGCGGGACCCACTGATCCAAAGCAGCGACCTAGTGCGGCCAGTGACCCTCGTCGGCGATCCTAAAGAAATACATGCGTCGGTGAACTTTGAAATTGTTCTGGAGCGGCTGTGATGCTTCAGTGCAGAGTTGTATGGGTCGTGTTGGCGGGCGCCTTGGCAATAGCGGCGGCGCAGACACCCCAGCCTAATGCGGAGCCTACCAGACTGCCATTGCCAGCACAGGCGGCTTCGGTTGCGCTGAGCGCCAGCGCCAACCGGGCCGCAGTGGTGTGTCACGACGGGAAACTGAGGGTGTGGGATCTCGCCGAAGCTAGGTTGCTGCGCGTGATCGCTCTCACCAACGGAAACATCAATTACACGGCCATCTCTTCAGGAGGCCGCTGGATCTTTACCGGCGACCATTCAGGCAATGTGGTTGTCTGGGATAGTGACACTGGGCAGGCAAAACTGCAGCTGCAGTCGCAGCACTACCCCAGCACCGCCGCCTTCTCGCGCGACGGTAACTGGCTGGCCATCGCCCCCATGGGAGATCCAGTACAGGTTTTTGATGTGCACGCCGGACGCAAGCTCTACGAGACTAAAGCGATCACAGGTGGTACTGCGGCGGTCGCCTTCTCGCGTGACGACAGCTTGATCGTTACCGCCGATGCTGACACGGCGGTGCGTGTCTACGATGCTCGTACCGGTAAGCTGACTGCCGTGAATCGAGATTTCCTGCTGGAGCCGCTTGCAGTGGATTTCACTTCCGACGGCAAGCAGGTGATCGCCGCGGGTGCAGACAAGGTTCTCGCCTTCATCGACGCGAAGAGCGGGAAGCTTGTCCGCCGTTTGGAGAAGACGGTCGAGCCTGTGGCTTATCTCGAAGTGTCTCCCGACGGCGCGTTCGTCGCGACCGTGTTCATGAAAGCTGACAACCTCGTTCTGCCTGCTCCAGTGGCAGTATGGGAAACATCATCGGGGCTAAAGAAACAAGAGTGGTTGCCGCCAACGGTAGCTCTCGGCACCAGTTGGACGCGGGATGGCCACCTCATTTCTGCCGACGCCACACCTGATTCCCTGCGGATCTGGCGGATTCGATAGAAAAACTTCGGCACAAGAGAAGCTGGGTTTCGTTCGTCACCTTGATATCCTCCCCGGACTGCGCGATGTGCGCCCTAGCCACTTTGGACGTATGACATCTCCGGTCATAATTTGACCGACCGTGCGCGCACGGGTTCCGGCTACGATTTACCCACCCCATAAAACACTAGCGCTAGCGCGCAAGGGTGAACAGAGGAGTATGCACCCGACAGAAGCTGTAACGAAGTTGCGCTTGCAAACTAGAACGATCCAGGCAAAACGACCAACTATTAGTTGTGCCACGTTCCTCCTTAATACTCTCCGTTGATGGCCACATTTAGAGATTCAGTCGCATCGCCTGATGAAGAGCCCCAGAGTGCACTGCTCCCCCAGAGGGCGCTGAAGGCCGAGGTCGTACTACTACCCCACAGGGCGGAGCTGCCCCAAAGAGCGCTGCTGCCCCACATGGCTGATTGTGTTCCGACGAAGACGTTTGATCCCCACAGAGCAGAGCTACCCCACATCGCCGAGCTGCCCCACATGGCAGAGTTGCCCCACAGGCTGGAAGAATCGGCGACAAAGTACACGTTTCCTGAGTTCGAGTCATAGAAGGCAGTGGGCGAGATCATGCTCGCACCGCTCGGAGGCGGCGTCGAAGCCATGTTTAGAGCGGTTTCCAGATCGAGGTATCCAGCTCCGACGGTAAAGACATCGTACTGGCTCACGTAACTAACGCCAGTTAAAGGATCGACTGTGGTGCTGTACTGAGGAAAGGTTTTTGAGGCGCTTTTCATCAATATAGCTTTTACCTGGTCGGGAGTGATCGACGGATATGCTTGCAGGATGTCCGCGACCGAGCCGCTCACAACAGCAGCTGCCATGCTCGTCCCGCTCAAAACGAAGTAGGTCTTGTTTACTTGATTCTGTGGGTAAGAGTGCTGTAAGTGAGTAGCGGATTTGCCGAGCAAGGAGATCACAAGATTGCCCGGCGCCACAATATCGGGTTTGACGATGTGATCAATGGCAGTTGGGCCTTTCGAGCTGTAACTTGCGATCAAATCATCGGAACGAGTCGCTGTTCCCATTTGCTTCATGGCCCCGACGGTAATCACGTAAGGATCGTTGCCCGGAGCTGTGATCGTACCGTAACCGCTGGTTCCTGCAAAATCGTCGCGGCCGTCATTACCAGCGGCCACGACCACGACAATACCGGCTTTCCAAGCCTGCTCGACAGCCTGGCACAAGGGATCGACTTCGTAGCTCTCGTAAACGGGTCGTCCTAACGAGAGATTGATGACACGAATGTTGTAGGTCGTCTTAAGACTGATCACTGCCTGGATGGCGTTGATTACATAGCTATCCTGCCCTACGCCGTTGTCGTTGAGCACGCGGAAGTTCAACACGTTTACTGTGGGAGCAGCCCCTTGGTATTGACCGCTGGAACTTTTACCATTGCCGCCGATTAAGCCTGCGACGTGTATTCCATGGCCATAGACATCCACCGTTCCGGTGGTGCCTGTAATGTAGCTTTGCTTATAGATGATTCGGTTTTTCCCGGCAGAATTTTGCAGATCTGCCGCATCCTGAGTGCCGCTGTCAATTACCGCAACGCCAATACCTGCGCCAGTCGCGCCCTTGCTCCACGCGTATGGAGCGTTAACTGCCGGTGAAGGTACGTCGAAGCTGATGGTTGCACCTGTCGATGCCAACGCTCGATTGCGAGAGATGTAGCCGACTTCGGGATCGTTTGCCAGTTCTTGAATTCGGTTCGCGGGTAAAGCCACATGCAGAGCTTTCACCAGCGAGAGATCCGTCTTTAGTACGCCGCCGCGAGCTGCGACCTTCTGAGCATGGCTGCCGTTTGGCGTGTGTTTGAATTGCACAATGACGTCAACCAGCCCGGCGCCACGCGTCGGAGTGTCGTGCGAGATTTTCGGACTTGCAGCGTCTGCGCTGATGCTTGCGCTGAGAATCAACGCGGCCAGGATTGACGTCCTTTTCATGCTTTTCCTTTCGGGCTGATGTCGTGAAGTGATAGTAGGCTAGAGGCACGGCCCTGAAAACTTACGCGGGTTACATCCTGTGGGTACTAACGTTGTAAGGGGGGTAATATTCGGCTACGTTACTGTCGGGTGACCACCGCTTTGCGATACAAGTCTTTGATGCAACTACTCTTTGTCCTGAGCCGGTACACCAACGTAACAAGCGCTTTTGGGTGTGAATATCCTATCCTGCCTGCGGGAGAGTGTGCATGCCGCTGCGTCCGCAGGCGAAGATTTTCATCGGCACCTTAGCCGCAACGGCAGCCGCCTGCTTCTTCGCCGCAGCAAGCCACTGGCACACCGGCGATGCTGTTCAACTTTCCTGTTATCTGCTGCTGGCGACGGCAGCCTCGACTCTGAAAATTACACTGCCCGGGATCGACGGCACGATGTCGGTAAATTTCCTGTTCATCCTGCTAGCCATAATGGAGATGTCGTTCGCAGAAACGTTATTGATTGGCGCGGGTGCCGTGCTTGTGCAGTCCCTGTGGAAACGATCAAAAAGCATTCAGCCGGTCCAGTTTGTCTTCAATTTTTCGCAGCTCACGGTAGCCAGCGCGGCGGCGTTCCTTATTTACCGACTGGGCATCAGCACGGTTCTGCATGACAGCCGACCGCTTGCGGTCATGGCGGCTTCCGCCACCTACTTCCTCCTCAATACCATTGCGATGTCGCTTGTCATCTCGCTCACGGAAGGAAAGAGCACCGTGCAGGTGTGGCGGGAATGCTATGTCTGGTCTTTTCCCTACTATCTCGTAGGTGCCGCTATAGCCGCGGGGTTGGGCCAACTCAATAGCCGGTTCGGATGGCAAACATCCGTTGTTGCGATGCCGGCTGTTTATGCCATCTATCGCTCCTATCGCCTTTATCTGGGTAAATTGGAAACGGAGAAAAAGCACGTGGCAGCAATGGCAGGGCTCCATTTACGGACCATTGAGGCTTTGGCGCTAGCGATTGAAGCGAAGGACCACAGTACGCGCGATCATCTTCAACGGGTGCGTGTTTATGCAATGGAAGTAGCCAACGAATTGGGCCTAGGCAATAACGAGAAAGAGGCCTTACGCGCTGCCGCCCTACTCCATGACATAGGAAAGCTCGCGGTACCAGAACACATTATCGCGAAGCCAGGCAAGTTGACTCCGGAAGAATTCGACAAGATGAAGATTCACCCTATCGTGGGTGCTGAGATTCTGAAGGAGGTTGAGTTTCCTTACCCGGTCGTTCCGATCGTGCGTTCACACCACGAGCGGTGGGATGGCATGGGCTACCCGGACGGTCTAAAAAGTGAGCAGATACCCATAGGTGCTCGTATCCTCTCCGCCGTTGATTGCCTGGACGCTCTTGCTTCCGACCGGCAGTACCGGCGGGCGCTGCCATTGGACAAAGCAATGGAACAGATCAGCTCCGAAGCAGGCAGGGCTTTTGATCCTCGCGTGGTGGCCGTTCTTGAACGCCGATATGTGGACTTGGAACGTATGGCTACTGAAGCATCGCGGCCACGGCTGCGGCTTTCGACGGACGTGAAAGTGGAACGTGGCGCCGCGCCAGCTGCTGGCTTTGCGAGTACAGGGCAACCTTCAAGAGCATCTGGAGAACTGCCGTTCCTCTCCACAATTGCAGCGGCACGGCGCGAAGGGCAGATGCTGTTCGAGCTAGTGCACGATCTTGGCAAATCGTTGAAGCTCGACGAAACGCTCTCAATACTTGCAGAACGGCTCAACAAACTAGTGCCCTCTGACGCCGTCGCCATCTACATCGTCCGGAATGAGGTTTTGCATTGCGAGTTCGCGATCGGGCTGAATTCCTCGTTGTTCGCGTCACTCGAAATCCCACTTGGGCAAGGTCTGTCCGGGTGGGTGGCCCAGAACAATAAACCCATTCTGAACGGCAATCCATCGGTCGAACCAGGGTACTTGAACGATCCCACAAAGTTCAGCACGTTGCGATCAGCTCTGGCGGTCCCTCTCAATTGTGCGTCGGGTGTGCTCGGTGTGCTTGCGCTTTATAACGCTCAAATTGATCCTTTCACTTCCGATCACGTTCGCATTCTGCTAGCCATCAGCTCTAAATTGGGCGTAGTTATCGAGAACACTATGCGATACCGAGCTGCTGAGGTTTCAGCCAGTACCGATTCTCTTACCGGCCTTTTAAACTCGCGCTCCCTTTTTCAGCAACTGGAGCAAGAACTTCGACGGTGCCAGCGCGAAAAAAACACGCTGGCCGTATTTGTTTGCGATGTAGACAGGTTCAAGAACATCAATGATCAGTTTGGCCACGTCGAAGGGAACAACGTGCTGCGAGCGTTAGCTGCGGCGCTGAAAGGGGTCTGTCGCGACTACGACTACATCGCCCGAATGGGTGGAGATGAATTTGCCCTGATAATTCCTGGCAGTGATTCAAATCAAGCGGCTGAACTTAAGAAGCGAATCATCTCGGCTGCCGCTTCTGCGGGGCACCGGGTCTCACTCAGTGTGGGATTTGCCGTATACCCATCCGATGGTCAGACAACTGAACAGTTGCTCACGGAAGCAGATCACCGGATGTATGACTGTAAGCACGACTGTTACTCCAGTGCAGAGCAGATAACAGCCACGCCCCGCAGCGAGGCCGCGCATGTTTAGCTATAAACGCACGCTATTGAATAGTGCCGTGTGGCGGCTGATCATCGTTGCTGCTTCTTTACTTGTGTCCGGCCTAGTCTGTGCAACCTTGGTCCGCTTCGCACCGGGTTCCAGCGTTGACGAACGCGAATTGGACCCCCGGCTAAGCAGTGGCAGCATTGCGGCCATCCGTCGGTCGCACGAGAAGCAGAACTTACTTCATTTCTACGCCACATATCTGAAAGGGGCGCTCCGAGGCCATTTCGGCAATTCGGATGTTTTTCAGCAACCCATTTCAAAGCTAATCCAGGATCGCTGGTCCACTACGGCGGAAAATATCGGGCTTGGACTTGCGATCGCATGGCCGGTCGTGCTCGCAATCGCGTTTCTGAATGTCACCCTTCAACGAAAGGTATTGGACATGGCATTTTCAGCGCTGGCCGGGACCCTTCTTTCGATTCCGGCGGCCGTTGTTGCCCTGCTTGTCGCAATGTCTCACAAACCGACAAGTTTTGCGATCGCCATAACAGTTTTGCCGATTCTTTACCGCTACACGAGAAATGTTCTGGACAGCAGTTGGAAGAGGCCGTGGATCATGGCTGCCTACTCCAGAGGCATTGGACGAGTTCGGATTTTGTTCTTCCATGTTGTCACCGTAGCGGCGCCGCAGTTGATCGCCCTTGCTGGTGTCTCTTTTACTGTAGCGTTCAGCGCTGCGGTCCCAATTGAGGTCCTAAGCGATTCTCCTGGGCTCGCTCAACTAGCGTGGCAGGCCGCGATTGGTCGTGACCTCCCGCTGGTCGTGACAATTACCGCGTTGGTCACCACCATAACACTAATGGCAAATGCCGCGGCCACTCTGATGAGCGAAATGTTGGGGCCAACACAAGCGTGAAACTCGTCAGCACAATTGCAATTGGCGTGCTAGCCATTATTTTTGTCTGCTCGCTTGGCGGGAGCGTCTTCGCGCCGGCCGGTCATGCGAAACAATTTCGTGAGAACCCGAACTCCCCGCCATCTTCGCGTTTTCTGCTGGGAACGGACGAGCTTGGCCGAGATCGGTTCGCACGCCTTCTATTTGCAACCAGAGTTTCGCTGCTTCTCGCGCCCGCGGCAGCTGCATTGTCTACGCTTTTAGCGGCGCTGGTCGGGACTGTTGCCGGATTTCTCGGGGGACTTTGGGAAAAGCTAAGCATGGTCGCAATCGACGTCTTCCTTTCATTGCCGTGGCTTTTCCTTCTTATTACAGTTCGTGCCATGCTACCGCTGAATCTATCGCCTTCACTCAGCGTCGTAATCACATTCGCGCTGCTTGGACTTTTGGGCTGGGCTGCAACCGCGCGCGTGGTGTGCGCAGGAGTTCGGTCAATTAGGTCGTCAACGTTCATGCTGAACGCGCGAGCTTTCGGCTGTTCGCCGCAACGCCTGGTTGCGATCCAATTGATACCGAATATCCGGCCAGTTCTGCAGGCGCAATTTCTCGTCTCCATTCCCACCTTCATTTTGGCGGAGGCAAATTTGAGCATGCTCGGTCTTGGTGTGCCGGAGCCTTTACCATCTCTCGGCGGGCTGATCGTCGAGCTTGAGAATTTTTCCACTCTTAGCTCGCAGTTGTGGCGCCTGGCGCCAGTTGCGGTGCTCGCTTTGTGTGTAGGCGCTCTACAGATCGTAAAAGGTATAAATGAGGCACAAATATGAGACGAAAAGCACTTGGGTACGCTTTGAGCGTGTGTGTTCTCTTGGTGATACAAGTATCGGCTGCGAGCCAATTACGTTTCTGCCTGCATAGCGACCCAAAGACATTCAATCCACTCATGGTTGATGATGATGCGTCGGAGGCGGTCCGATACCTCACCGGTGGTGTGCTGGTCCGTCTAAACCGGCGCTCCCAGCTGCTTGAGCCTGAGCTGGCGAGTTCGTGGAGGGTGTCTGGCAATGGCCGGAGCATCACTTTTACGCTGCGCAAGGGAGTCCGGTTTTCTGATGGCACTCCTTTCGATGCCAATGACGTGGCTTTCACAATGAAATCACTTATGGACCCTGCACTGCACTCACCAGTCGGCGATGCTTTTCGTTCTGCCCAGGGGGAAATAGCAACAGCGACATCCGGCGATAGCAAAGTAACTATAAGTTTTCCTGCCGCAGTCGCAGGGCTTGACAAGTTGTTCGATCAAGTGGCAATTGTGTCTTCGCGATCGCCTATGAAGGAACGAGCAGTGTTAGGTCCCTTCACGATCTCGGAGTACAAGGCCGGATCGTACCTCGTCCTGCAGCGCAATCCCAATTACTGGAAGAAGGATGGGGCAGGCCACCCGCTCCCGTATCTCAATTCCATTCGTCTCGACATTGAGCAGAACCGAGAACTCGAGCTAAATCGTTTCCGGCGGGGAGAAATTCAGCTGATTAATGCCGTCGACGCCTCGGCCTTCGATCAGCTAAAGGTGCAGTCAAGTTCAGGGGCGATCGACGC
>Ga0105237_10004814_pt1 | contig 15509 bp, 8 predicted proteins | sample KBSC24metaG_FD_81520 | JGI IMG/M metagenome (GOLD analysis project Ga0105237, IMG submission 81520) | Corn rhizosphere microbial communities from Kellogg Biological Station, Michigan, USA - KBS C2-4 metaG | ecosystem: Host-associated > Plants > Roots > Rhizosphere > Soil | place: Michigan, USA... | reverse complement strand
TAGGTGCCTATATCGGTGGTGTCCACCTCTTCCCATTCCGAACAGAGAAGTTAAGCCCACCAGAGCCGATGGTACTGCGGTAACACGTGGGAGAGTAGGTCGGTGCCAAATCTTAAAGAAAGCCTGTAGTTCACACTACAGGCTTTTCTTGTTTACAGACTTTTCTGAATCTTCCTTATGACCTTTTTTTGGAAACCTCATGGTGACGATGATGTGAATTCCAGTAAAAGGTGTTAGGAGATTATCCTGTTTTTCTTTAGATTTAGCGATTATGCAGGCTGTTAAACGGCTGCTGATTGTCAACCAAATCAATTATTATTCTAATGAGGAAAATACTGCTTATTGCTTTAGTTTTTATGGGCCATCATCTCTTTGCCCAATCTTATACACCCAGTACTGTTAATCTGGAAGCCAGAAAGTGGTTCACAGATGCCAGGTTTGGACTTTTTATCCACTGGGGACCTTTTAGTATTCCCGGTAGCGGGGAGTGGGTAATGAATGAGCGTAAGATCACCGTGAAGAATTATTCGCGCCTGGAACAGTTTTTCAATCCTATTGATTTTAATGCACAGGAATGGGTGGCTTTGGCTAAAAATTCCGGGATGAAATATATTACGCTTATTACAAGGCATCATGATGGTTTTAGTATGTGGGATACTAAATATTCTGACTTTAACATTATGAATACGCCTTATAAGAAAGACATTGTAAAAATGATAGCAGAGGAATGCCATAAACAAGGTATTAAGCTGTTCCTGTATTATTCTTTACTGGACTGGAGAAGGGAAGACTATCCACATGAAACCGGAAGAACAGGGCAGTTTAGTGGCCGGGCAGGGAAGGGAGATTATGCAAGCTATCTGCAGTTTATGAAGAATCAGCTGACTGAATTGCTGACCAACTATGGAGAGGTTTCCGGAATATGGTTTGATGGCCACTGGGATCAGACTGCTCCTGAGGGAGAGAAAGATCGTTCTTCCAGGATTGACTGGAAGTATGACGAGATTTATGGACTGATACATAAACTGCAGCCTCAATGTATGATTGGGAATAATCACCACCTGAGTCCTTTTCCAGGTGAAGATTTTCAGATGTTTGAAAGAGACCTTCCAGGAGAGAATAAATCCGGACTGAGTTTTCAGGAAGCTTCACATTTGCCGCTGGAGGCATGTGAGACAATTAACGGCTCATGGGGTTTCAATTTGAGTGATACCACTTATAAGACACCAAAACAGCTGGTTGACTATCTGGTGCGTGCTGCCGCTTTGGGGGCTAATCTTTTGCTGAATATAGGTCCAATGCCGAATGGAGATATCCAGCCAGAATTTAAAGAGCGTTTATTGTTTATGGGAGATTGGCTGAAAACTAATGGGGAGAGTATATATGGGACAACTGCCGGATATCTTAAGCCAGCGTCCTGGGGTAGTTTAACCCAAAAAGGCAATAAGGTATATGTACATATTCTGTCTGCAGAGGTGCAGAAAGTTGAACTGCCGGATTTCCCTTTTAAGAAAATTAAAAAAGCGTATTTTCTGAAGGATCGTTCTGCAGTAAAGGCTGTATTAAAGGGTACTAAGGTGACGATTTCGGCTGGTACTGGAAATGGGGAACCTGACCGGATTGTTGTGCTGGAAACTGGAGGCTAATGGAGTTTTATTGTTGCATGCCGTTTATGAGATCGGCGTGCAACATTTGTATATGGTCTGTGTCTTATAGCTGGAATAACCACCAGTTAATTCTCAGATCAACCAATGAAATCATTAAGTAAACGACTCTTTATCATTCCGCTCCTCTTTAAGTTATTTGTTGTGCCGGCATTTGCTCAGCATAAAGAAGGCACGATTAAAGGTATTGTAGTAGATACAATTTCGGGGAGACCTTTAGACTTTATGACGGTTGCGGTAAAAAAAGACAATACCGTATCTCACTCTGCAGTTACCGCAGCAGATGGTCATTTTAATTTCGATCGGGTAAAACCTGGGCGATATCAGCTCGTTGTGGCAGCCATAGGATATACTTCGAAGCAAGTTCTGCTGGAGATGACTACTGCCCGGCCCATGCTGGATTTGGGCAGTTTGCTGATGGTTCCATTAACGACGAGTTTAAAGGAGGTCTCTGTTCAGGGGAGTCGTCCGGTGATTAAACAGGAAGCCGACCGGATCAGTTATGATGTACAGGCAGATATGGAAAGTAAAGGGCTTACGGTATTAGATATGATGCGTAAAGTGCCTATGTTGTCCTTAGATGCGGATGATAATATTAAATTGAAAGGTAACGGAAATTATAAGATCTTAATTAACGGGAAGCCCTCTGGCATGGTGACGAGAAATCCCAAGGATGTATTGAGGAGTATGCCTGCCTCATCGGTTCAGAAAATAGAAGTCATTACAACGCCTCCGGCTAAATACGACAGTGAGGGTTTGGCTGGTATTATCAATATTATTACCAATAAAAAGATTGACAATGGCTATAACGGAAGTTTGAATTTACGTTACCAGACGCCGGTTGGTGGCCCGGGCGGTGGTGGTTTTATCACCTTAAAAGAAGGTAAATTTGGGATTACAGCCTATGGGGGGACGGGATTCAATACCTCGCCCAAAACCCAAAGATTAAACAGCAGGGTCACTACAGGAGAGAATCCTAGTTCGCTGTTAACGGACGGTACCAGAAAATTTAATAATAATTATCGTTATGGCGGTGTTGAATTGAGTTATGAATTGGATAGTCTTAATTTGTTGAACTCGGAGTTGAATCCCTATGGAGGATACAATAAATCTACACTTGATCAGTATACGGAGATGTCGGGAGGAAATACGCCTATACGATATAATATGCTGACCAAGAGCAGGTACGGATGGAATGGTTTTGATGCTTCTTTGAACTTTCAGCATGGCTTTATGGGCAATAAAGACCGGCTCCTTACTTTTTCTTACAAATACAGTTATACGGCTAACCCGCAGATCAATGATCTGAGTTTTGGCAACCGCGTGAATTACAACGATCCAAACTACATTCAGAACAATGATGGTCGTTCCAGGGAACAGACTGTACAGCTTGATTATGTACATCCTTTAAAAAAATTGAACATTGAGGGGGGAGTAAAGGGTATTTTAAGAAACAGCGATAGTAATTTTGAATACAGGAGTTATGACGATGCCAGTGGATCGTATATCACAGATCAAGGCCGGACGAATAAGTTTAGCAATCGGCAGGCGGTTATTGGTGCCTATAATTCTTATGCCTATAATTTAGAGCAATGGTCCTTTAAAGGCGGTGCGCGAATAGAGGGAACGCTTGTTAAAGCGGATTTTATAAGTAGCTCTTCCAATGTGAATACAAATTACTTCAACATCATACCGACGCTTTCCTTCAACCGGAAATTTAAGAACAGCAGCAGCCTGAGTTTGGGCTTTACACAACGGATACAAAGACCAGATATCGAGACGCTGAACCCTTTTGTTGACAGATCGATACCAAGTATAGAATCGACAGGAAATCCAGATCTTAAAGCGGTATTGAGCAATAATTTTGAACTGACCTATAGCAGATCCAAAAAAGGATCTGTGAACCTGGGATTGAGTTACCATTTTGCCAATAATACCATTCAGAATGTTTTGGTATATAATAATACAATCGGGATTACTCGATCCACCTACTTAAATATTGGGAAAGATAAAGCGCTGACGTCTAACTTGAATATCAATTACCCGCTTACTGAGGCGTGGAATCTGAGTGTGAACGGCAATATAGGATATACCTGGGTGGAAGGTTCAATAGAAGGAGTGATTCAGAAAAACAATGGTATCTCCGGATATGGTTATTTAAATACGGGTTATAAATTTAAGAAGGCCTGGAAAGCCAATGCCAGTTTTAATTATAATGCGCCCGAAATTCTTTTGCAGGGAAAATCCAGTGCTTATACCTTTGTTTCCTTTAGCGGAAGTAAGGAGATCATTAAAGATAAGCTGACCATTTCTGTGGGTATCAATAATCCTTTTTCCAAATTTCGCTACTATACCCGTTCTATTCAGGGAACTGATTTTAATCAATATTATAGATCGCAAAACTATAACCGGTCCTTTATCCTTAGCTTAAACTGGCGTTTTGGTCAGTTAAAGGATGCCATTAAAAAGAACCAGCGGAGTATTAAAAATGATGATACGAAAGGCAGTAGTGGAACTTCTGGCAGCTAATATGCAATGTTTTCCGTTTTTAAAGGCGAATGCTTATCTTCGCGGCGCTTTGGGTTACTGGGCTAATACCTGGTATTAAAAGGGAATACGGTGGAAATCCGCAACTGTCCCGCAACTGTAAGCGCTTAAATGATTTTCAAATCTGGCCACTTTTGCACATCTGGTGTGATGGGAAGGCTGAAAATCAGGCGTAAGTCAGGAGACCTGCCTTTGGCATTATGATTTCATAGCTTTCGGGGATTGAAGCTAGGATGAGACTTACGATTTCGTATTTCATTTCCTTGTTTAACTGTTTGCTGTGGGTTTAACTCACAACAAAAAATGATAAAAAAGAGAGTAACCTTTGATAAAGGATACAGGGTTTTTGTGTTCACTGATGTTTTATCTGTTGCGGTAAGTTTACTGCAGGTCTTTTTTTTTGCCCATAGTTCCTGTAGCTGGCTAAAACAGCAAAACATTAATAACATATTATAATGAAACACGTAAACTTTAAACAACTTTTTATTGCAGTATTGCTTTTAACCACTGGTTTATATGCCTGTAAAAAAGACGATACCGATATTCCAAAAACGGAGACCGTAGCGGGCAAGTATGAAAATGGATTTTTTATTATAGGAGAGGGGTCTTACGGACAAAGTTCAGGGGCAATAAATTTTTACAGGTATGGAGAAGATACGGTTGGAATCAGGGTGTACGAGAAAGAAAATCCAGGTAAGATTTTAGCTAATGCTGCAAAAACAAGTACTCTGCAATTTGCATCTGTAATTAATGGCAGCATGTATCTGATGTGTAAGGTAAATGGACCTATCGTAAAAGTAAATGCATCGACCTTAAAAGAAGAAGCCAGGTATGTACAGGAAAGCAGCAACTGGAGGAGTATTGTACAGGTGGATGGGAACCGTGGCCTTGTGAGTGCAAATGATGGCGTTTATCAAATTGATTTAAATACACTTGCTCTTCAAAACAAACTCACCACCGTAGGTGCTGTGAATACAGGTGATATGTTAAAAAAGGGCGACTATGTTTACTTATTGCAAAGCAATGGCGCGAAGATTGTTTCGGCGGCTAACTATTCACTGGTTAAAAGTTTTTCAAATATTAACCGCGGTTTTGCACAAACACCAAATGGTAAAGTTTGGGCTTCAACCGGAACCCGTTTAATTGGTATTGACAACAATTTAGATACTGCAGGTGTGGCACTGACAGTAAGCGTTGGCAGCTTTGGTTTGGATGCACCAACCCGGATTACTGCATCGGCAAAGGAGAATGCTGTTTTCTACCATTCAGGAAAATCAATCTATAAATATGTAGATGGTCATGCTTCATCTTTAGCGCAACCTTTTATTACGATTACCGACGATCCTTTTATGATCTATGGTGCGATACGTTATGATAAGAATAAAGATTATATTGTTGTAAACGGGATCCAGGGTTATGGAGCGGGTTCTACAGTTAATTTCTTATGGATATACAATGCTTCAACCGGTGCACTGGTTAAGAAAATTAAATATGGAGGAGATGGTGTTACTACTGATTTTACGAAAATATATTTTCCGGATTTAGCCGTATTTCATTAATTGCTGACCAGTTGGTTTTATAGTCTGGTTCAAATTTGAGCATGATGAAGCCCGATTGTTTTAAACAATTGGGCTTTTGTTCGTAAATAACTAACTTCAATTGTTTTCATATTACAAAACAGACATGAAAATAATTTAAGCTGGTAAATAAGAGATGAACTTGGGCATTATTAAGCGTATAGGGCTAACGGTAGCTATTGTTTCTATCATGTTTTCATTGGTACTTATAGTGTCTATGCTTCTATCGGAGTCAAAGGGACCCAGCACTATGGATATCGATAAAGGACAGAATATAGGAGGAATATTTATTCGGTATCAGCACCAGGTGTATGCATCAGTGCCGAGTAACGGTTACTATCTGATCAGGGAGGCTGATGCCAATAGCTTCAGGCTGGTGGATGATAATTTCCGAAACCGCCAGTTTGGCGTAGATAAAAAACATGCTTATTGCGGCAATCTTATTGTTAAAGATTTTAATCCTTCCACAGCTAAATCAATTGGTAATGATTATTTCAGTGATGGTAAGCAGACATGTTATTGTGCCTCGATGAGTGTAAGGAATCAAACCTTATCAATTATATCGGAATTAAACCAGAGGATACTATATGGTTTTGGGATAGGAGAAAAGCCGCAGAGCTATATTTACCCTTTCTCTATGCTCGAGGCCAGCAGAGCTCCTTATCGTGCTGTCCTGAATACGGACGTTGTTACTAATGGAACCTTGTCTTACTACAGAGGCAAAATTCTTCCCCAAGCCAATTCGGAAAGCCTAAGACAGATTCCAAAATTATACAACGATGGTGATATTCGTGAAAGTGAAAGGTATCTGGCGGATGGTCAACATGTGTATTATAACAATACCAGGCTAGCACTTAAAGATCATTCTGATTTGTATGCCATTGTTATTGATGCCCAAAACCAGGAGAATTATCTGATAGATCCCAAAGAAGGTATGGTCTATGTTAATGATATTGCTTTTGAAAGGCAGCATAGTCCTTATCGTGTATTGTCTCTAAATGGTGGGCATGTTTATCATGCACTATTTCTAAGTAAGGATGGGATTTTCTACTTTGATACGGTTAAGAATAAGGTTCTGAGTATAGTTGACAACCCCTTCAACAGTGGGAAATTTACAGAAATAGCACCTCTGGTTTTTTCTGATGGCCAGCAGATTCTATATACACAGACAAAAGAGGTTTGGGGTGGAAGACGGAGTCCTGGACTAAAATCCAGGTCAACGAATATTTGTAGGTTAGAGGAGCCCAATACAGGAGCCTGGTCGAAAATTGGTATGGTTAACCATAACTTCGGATCGGTTTGGAAAAATGGTGCTAACTATTATTACTTTGATCAACTCGGCGATACCCAGCTGATTGGTCAGACAATTTATCGTATTACTGATCAAGCGACGGTTGGTGTTCTGCTCTCCCCGGAAATCCGCTCAGAAGAGATCCGTAACCTTGTTCGAACAGATCATATGGCAAAGGTAAAAAGTACTGAATTGGTTAATGTGAAGACTTCTTATTCCGGCAGGTATGCTTGGTTGATATGGGGTGTTATATTTCTTATAATAGGTGTTCAGCTATGCTTATGGATTCTAAGGAAACCGGGCTTCACTCCAAAACCTTTTAGCATTAAAAATCAACGCACTAAAGTGAACGGTTAATAGTGTTATTTCTATCTTTCTTTCTATATTGGGGCGGGGGTCGTGTATAAACATAAAAAGCCCATCTTTCGATGAGCTTTTACTCAGTAGCGGGGAGCAGGATCGAACTGCCGACCTCAGGGTTATGAATCCTGCGCTCTAACCATCTGAGCTACCCCGCCGGGTTAATATTGATAGTAGAATATCAAATATTAATGTGGTTATTTTTAAGAGTTGCAAATATAGAATAATTTACCTTTCTTTAGAAATAAATAATGAAAATAATTAAATAAATTCAAAATATAAGGGTTCCAAGATGTCAGAAAAGAAAAAGTTTACGCTAGAATACGAATTGAAATCATCTCCGCGTATTTTGTTCAGTTTTATAAGTGAGCCTAATGGCTTGTCTCAATGGTTTGCAGACGATGTGGTTTTTCGTGACCAGGTTTTTACTTTTAAGTGGGATGATGAAGTTCAGAAAGCAAAACTGCTCAGCGTAAAAGAAAATAAACTCGTTAAATTTAAATGGGTGGATGATGAACCACATTGCTATTTTGAAATGGAAATTGTACAGGATGAACTGACCAATGATGTGGCTTTAAGTATTACAGATTTTGCGACAGATGAAACCCTTGCAGAACGGACCTTAATTTGGGACAATCAGATTACCTATCTGCATAGTGTGATAGGGGCATAAATATTCGCCTGCATTGACTACATTTGTACATTGAAAAAGATTCACTTACTTCTAGTCAAGGCCTTTATTAAGCCATTTATTGTCACATTCTTTATTGTGATGTTTATCTTGCTGATGCTTTTTCTATTTAAATATGTAGATGATTTAATAGGAAAGGGATTTGAATGGTATGTTATCCTCGAGTTGATGTTCTACGCATCTGCCGCAAATGTGTCTATGGCACTCCCTCTTGCTATTTTGCTGTCGTCCATTATGACTTTTGGGAGCCTTGGAGAGAACTATGAACTGGTGGCCATCAAATCTGCCGGTGTTTCATTACAGCGTGCCATGAGGCCACTTCTGGTGGTGATTGTATTGCTGGCCATTGGATCTTTTCTGTTCTCTGATTATATGCTGCCCAAGGCCAATCTTAAGTATGGTTCTTTATTATGGGATGTAAGGAATAAAAAATTATCCTTTCTGATCAAGGAGGGGGTTTTTAACAATAGTATTCCTGGTTATTCTATCAGAGTGGATAAAAAAGGTGAGGACGGGATTTCGTTGGAAGGCATTATGATCTATGATCACAATGGTACCGGAGGGATCGCAAAAATCATCATGGCCAAAGATGGAAAGATGTACAAGACCAGTGACGATAAATACCTGGTGCTGAAACTAAATAATGGTGTGCGGTATGAGGAGACAGCGGGTAAAAACACTTCTTTCAACCCCAGGCAGGAATTGTACCGTATGCGTTTTGGAGAGACAGAACAGAAATTTGATTTTTCAAGTTTTAAAATGAGCAGAACGGACGAGAATAGTTTTCGTTCCAATACGGCTATGCTTAATCTGAAAGGTTTAACCAGAAAAAAGGACTCTTTGACAAAAATGCAGGACAGTACAGACCGGTATGCAAGGTTAACTTTGGGTAGTTATTATAAACAAAACAATTATACCAAGGGATATACAAAGATTAAGATTCCGGCAAGGAATATTAAGGGGCCTATACTGAATGAAATTCCCAAAGGATTGAGGTCAACTGTACTTCAAAGTGCGCTCGATCAGGCGACTACTATTCAACAAACTACATCGGCAAAAATTCCGGAGCATGAAGAACAAATGCGGAACCTGATCCGGGTAGATGTGGAATATCAGCGGAAATTTACATTGGCGGTATCTTGTTTATTACTTTTCTTTATCGGGGCGCCATTGGGTGCAATTATCAGAAAGGGTGGACTGGGGCTTCCGGTGGTTATGGCAATCATTTTCTTTCTGATCTATCATATTATTTCCACGGTCTCTGAAAAATCTGCCAATCAGGGCAATATAAGCCCTGTACTGGGGATTTGGATGGCCATTATTGTATTAAGTCCTTTAGGGGCATTTCTGACCTATAAAGCAACGGTTGATTCTGCTTTATTTGATGCTACTTATTACAAAACTACCTTCGTTAATTTCTTTAACAGGTTCTTCAAAAAGAAAAGCATTGAGAGTTAATCCGTCCTTTTGAATATCATTACCAATTGATGATATTTTAGAACTTAATTTACCGGTGAAGGTTGTACCTTTGTATAAGGATTCTTTGGCTTAATTAAAGATAGAAGGCCGGGAAAGTTTAAAAATGGAAATTAAATTGAACACAATAGAAGAAGCTATTGTAGATATAAAAGCCGGAAAACTGATTATTGTAGTTGACGACGAAGACAGAGAAAATGAAGGAGATTTCATTACGGCTGCAGAGAACGTAACTCCTGAGATGGTTAATTTTATGGCAACCTATGGCCGGGGTCTGATTTGTGTGCCTTTGACCGAAGAACGCTGCGATCATTTAGGGCTTGAACTGATGGTTGGAAAGAATACTGCGGCTTATGAAACGAATTTTACGGTATCTGTTGATTTGGTTGGACATGGATGTACCACAGGTATTTCTGCTTCTGACAGGTCCAAAACAATACAGGCGTTAGTTAACCCTAAGACCGATCCGGAAGAACTGGGCAGGCCTGGGCATATTTTTCCTTTACGGGCTAAGGCCGGTGGTGTATTGAGACGTTCAGGGCATACTGAAGCTAGTGTTGATCTGGCCAGGTTAGCCGGTATGGAGCCTGCTGGTGTTTTGGTAGAGATATTAAAAGAGAACGGAGAGATGGCACGTCTACCTGATCTGATCAAAATAGCCGCTCAGCATCAGTTAAAGATCATTTCTATTAAAGATTTGATCGCTTACCGTTTGAGTAATGAGAGTTTGATCAAGCAAGAAGTTACCATTAACCTACCTACGCAATGGGGTGATTTTAAAATGACAGCGTATACGCAGTTAGATAACAATGCAACTCATCTCGCCATCAGTAAAGGGGAGTGGGCTGCTGATGAGCCTGTTCTTGCCAGGGTACATAGTTCTTGTGTAACGGGTGATATATTTGGTTCCTGCAGATGTGACTGTGGTCCGCAATTGCACAAAGCTTTGGAGATGATCGAGAAAGAAGGTAAGGGTGTGGTGGTTTATATGAACCAGGAAGGCAGAGGTATTGGCCTGGTGAATAAACTTCGTTCTTACAATTTGCAGGATGAAGGTTTTGATACAGTGGAGGCGAATATTAAGCTTGGCTTTAAAGGTGACGAAAGAGATTATGGGGTAGGTGCACAAATATTGAGATCTCAGGGGGTAACTAAAATGAAATTAATGTCTAATAACCCGACCAAGAGAGCCGGCTTGATTGGATATGGACTGGAGATTGTGGAAAATATCCCGATTGAAATTGAAAGTAATAAACATAATGAAACTTATCTGAAGACCAAAAGGGACAAGATGGGGCATCAAATTATGAAAGGTTAAAAGAACCTATTTTTTCTTACTCTTTTTATCTTGTAAAACAGCTTCTTTATTCAGGAGCTGTTTTTCTTTTTTTGCCTTTTCTTCTGCCTCTTTTTTCTTCTGGTTCTTTTTATATCTGCCGGTTATTTTTTGCAGAAACTCCCTGAAATTGTCAAACTGCTGATTATACATCAGACCTAAAGAAGTTACATTTGCGTTTTGCTGGTTTACAAGTGTATTGACCAAAATACTTTGTTGTGTTGGAGGTTTATTGGCTAGTTTTGCAACCAACGTACCGTCTTTTTTTAGTAAGGCCAGTATTTCAACTTCACTTCCTACATTGTTTTTTGAAAAACCTATTGGAGAAAGATCACTGGTGCTCTTTCTGTCCACAATTCCTGCATTTAAAATAATTCTGTCCTTAAAGAACTTAAAAGAGGCGTTGGCTTCACTGAAAGACCGGATGTTAATATCTACAAAATCGAGGTTAAGAGAAGATAAAACATTATTAAATTGATTAAACAGCAGTTCGGTAGCGGTACTGGTTACACCTGAAGTGAGTTGTTCTCCAAGATTTTGTCTTCCATTTCCAGGTGCAAAACTCCGGCGTATAATTAAACTGAAGGCCTGGAGGTTTAAGTTATTTGGGTCATTAAAATAGGCCTGCAAATCCTCTTTGATGGCTGGATTGGATGGGAAGGAAATATCCAGTTTGATGTCTGGTTTTAAAAGAAGCCCGGAAAGACCCATCTCAACATCGGTAGGAACCCTTTCTGAGGAATTGGGACTGGTTTCCCTGTTGGCAGCAAGGTATAAGTCGCTTAAGTTGGCCCGAAGTGAGTAGATGGCTTTAAGTTGTATTTGAGCCGCAGAGGGGTTTCCTGTCCAGCGAATGGAACCACCTTGTTTAATAGAGAATTTTTTATTGATAACTTCCTGGGCTGTGAAATCAAAATTGCCCGATTCAATAATATAATCTCCTGTCATCTCAAAATCTCCTATACTGTTGATTTCAAGGTCCAGGTCTGCATTACCTTTACCACTTAATTTTCCAAGGGTGGTATAAATATTTGCCGTGCTGTTTGGATCAACACTGAGTTTAAAACTCATGGTCAGTCCGTCAAAGCTGGTTTGGCTTTTAACTACTTTGGTGGTGTCTTTACTTACAAAGGTGATGAAGTCTTTACTGGATACTGTTACAGAGCTGTTCAGTGGCAAGTTAAATACGGTACCTTTTTCGGTTTTTGCGTCGATGCCAATAAATAATTTGTTGGTTGGCCCTTTAAATTTAAATGTTCCAGTGGCATAGGCCTGTCCATAATAGAGAGAATTGTCTTTTATGGTGGTATTCAGGGCCATAAAATTTTTGGCATCAACAATGATGTCCAGGTCAGGATCTTCAATATTGTTTAAGTCGACAGTACCGTTTGCGATTGCCGTATTGCCATCATTATCGGTGATTTTGAGGTCTTCGAGCCTAATGATGCTGTTGTCTACATTGACTTTGTCTGATAGGGAATAGGCTGTTTTTAGGTAGGTTACGGTTACTTTGGCCTTGTTAAATTCCACTGTTCCATTAATTTCCGGCTTATCAAAGGAACCTTTCACGGTAAGTTCAGAAGAAACATTTCCTTTCAGATCAGATACCAGGCTATTTACAAAAGGTTCAAAAATAACCAGTTTGCTGTCATCCAGTTTCACCGAGAGATCGATTTTCTTTTCGGTCAGGTCCAGACTTCCATCTGCTTTTAAGGTCTCATTTCCATTGGTGAGGATCCTTGTATAGATATTAGCCTTGTTGCTGGCCCCATCAAATGATGAGGTATCTGTAAGTGTTCCGACATAGGAGTCGTTCAAACTAAGCGAATCGATTTTAATATCATTATTCAGTTTAACAGAGCTTAACAGGTTTTTTATGCTGGTTTTCCCGTTTACTTTTCCATATAGTTTAAGCCCGACAGTTTTGGTAAGTGGATTGAGGGTTTTTAGATTGAAGTCTTTAAAACCGACCAATAAAATATCTTTCGGATCATTTGATATCAGTCCATCAATACTGAGAGATTGGTTTCCGTTACTTAAATCAAAATTGGCAATTTCTGTTTTTCCCTGGTGAAAGTTAATTCTTACTTTTTCCTGGATTTTCCAGTCTTCGTTATTGATGGTCAGGATAGAAGGTAAAATACTGATTCTTGCGGTCGTATCACTGGCAAATTCGACCAGACCATTTAAATCCAGTTGGTTGGCATCGTCGGAATTAGACAACTTAACGTTGAGTGAAAGGCTGTCATTTCTTAAAATATTAGAGATGTTCACATTTTTAATATACAAACTGTCATTCAGGTCTACTCTATCGGAGGTGATGATGGCCTGTAGCTGTGAATTACCTGTGTTTTCATCAATAATGATGTTGTTCACGGTAACGCCCTTAAATTTTAGTTTCTTGATGAAACCATTGAGCGTTGCGATTTTGTTCCTGGAATCGAATTTTCCAATGAGTATAGCCTGGTCTTCGATTTCCAGGCCGGGTGCAAGCAGTTGTGCGATCGGTTCAAAGCGCTTAATGTTAAGGTTAAACTGGAAATTTTGTGTTCCGTATTTTACGATATCTGCTTTTAGTGATGGGATATATGTTTTTGCGAGTGCTTTATAATAAGAAGGAATGGTATTTAGATCGTATTCTCCCTTAATACTTGCATCCAGTACATCCGAATTGATGGTCAATGTGCGGTCCAGTCCAATTCCCTGAGCTTTTAATAGTATAGAATCAATTGTATAAATGCCTTTTACATTGTCCAGTCTGATTTTATCTATGGACAGATTACCCTGTATATTGTTCAAATCATTTCCGGAGAAATTGGTACTGAAGTTTGCATCGATCTTTAAAGAGTCTTTAAATAATTTGAGGGCTTTCAGCTTTGCATTTTTAATGGTCGCCTTAAAGTTAAAAACGGGCAATGCAGGGTTCAGATTGACTCCGCCATCAAAAACGAGCTGTACATTCTTGTCGTTAATTTTTAAACTCCCGTCAAAGTATTTTTTGTCGAAAATACCATTGATTTTCACATTGCTATAACGATAGTTATTGAAATCTATATATTGTATATCCCCATCGATGTCTTCTTTTAATTTATTGATCTCGGTACCATGGCCCTTGATGTTTACTGCAGAAGTTACTCTTCCAAGAGAATTTTCATCAAGGAGGTCGCCTAAATTGAAATCGTAGGTTTTTACACTTCCTGAATAAGAGGGAAGTCCTGCTTTATCAATTTTCATATTGACATCGGATACTACACGGCCGAGCTTTGTTTTGAATTCACCATATGCGATAAAGTCATTCTGAAAGCCTGTGAAGGTCCCATTGAAATTAATGGTTCCGAATTTCGATATAATAGAAGGGATAAGCTTGATCTTCTTTCCTGTTGTATTGCTCAGAAGTTGATCCAGGTCTTTTTTATTGGTGCCGGCCATGTCAATCTTCATGTCCATAAAAGTCTCTTTCAGATAAGGTAATCCTTTAAGAATGAAATCTCCTTTGATATAAGTTGCCTGTCCGGCTTTGACAGACAGTTTTGTCGCTTTGAGACTGTTGACCAGTCCCGTAACCTGTCCGTCTACATCAATATTGAGGTTCATCTGGTCGAGTTCCGGGGCAAAATACGCTACATCTTTAGAGTCCAGATGACTATTTTTAAAATGCGCTTTCATGCGTACTTTATTGATATAGTCGTTGAAATCGTCAAATTTGTTGAAACGCATTTGATAGTAGTCGGTCAGGCGACTTTGATTTGTGACCAGCAATAATTTTTTAAGTTCTATCTGGTTGGTGTCAATTGTTGTAAATGCGCTTAGGTTTTTAAGGTAAAAGCCACTTTTTTCTCTGAATGTGAGGTTTTTAATGTTGGCCTGAAGGAGATGGTCTGTTGTATTCAGGTCTTCTAAAATACCATTGAGATTTTTTAAGCTAACGTCGTCGAAATTTACACCCTTTATCTTGTCGTTGTACTTTAGGTTTTTATACTTGAAATTTAGGTTATTCAAAATTATCCGGCTAAAGGAGATGACATAAGGTTTTTTCTTTTTCTTAACAGTTGGCGGGCCTGAATCAAAATAATCGATAATGAAATCAATATTTGTGGAGCCATCTTTATAAGACTTTAGAAAAAAGGAACCATTGTTGATTTGAACGGTGTTGATATCAATTATCCTTTGCTTTATGGATAGTTTATTAAGGTCAACCAGAAACTTTGGGGTATTTAAAATGGTATCTTTCTGCAAGTCGAGAACAACCAGGTCTTCTATAACTACAGACTTGAATGGTTTGATGTAAATGCCACTCAGCGAGACGGTTGTTTTTAATTCTGTAGACAAATAGTCTGCAGCTTTTTTTGCAATAAAGGTTTGAACAGGTTTAAACTGGAGCGCAAATAGTACAATACAAAGCAACAATAGAATTGATGCTATAAACCATAGGAGTATTTGTAATAGTTTTTTGATATTTTTGTAGCTTAAATAATATAAACGTGTCTGTAATACTTGCTATCGAATCTTCCTGTGATGAAACTTCAGTTGCTATTTGTAACAACGGCAAAATTACGGCCAATGTTAT
>Ga0105237_10004813_pt1 | contig 15509 bp, 17 predicted proteins | sample KBSC24metaG_FD_81520 | JGI IMG/M metagenome (GOLD analysis project Ga0105237, IMG submission 81520) | Corn rhizosphere microbial communities from Kellogg Biological Station, Michigan, USA - KBS C2-4 metaG | ecosystem: Host-associated > Plants > Roots > Rhizosphere > Soil | place: Michigan, USA... | reverse complement strand
CGGTTACGCGGTTGAGCTTGGGATCCTTTTCCTTGGCCATCTGATACAGACTCTCGGCGTCCAGATGCAGACCGGAGTTGTCGATCAAATCGAGCAGCAAGCGCCGCTGGCGCGTGAGGCGGACGCCCCGCTCGCGTAAAGAATCTTGGATGCCGGAGCTGGCCATGGTCGCGTTCGCTTACTATCCGCAAAACTGAGCGCCGCGGCATCATTATTCAGTGATGGAAGGTGCCGCCGCGCCCTTTGCGGGCTAGTAAGAGGTTAGCATGGCGTAGCGAAGCTGTCAGTGGAGATCGTCCCTGGGAATCAACGATTGACGCGAAGGTAGATGGCTGCCGCCCGATAGCGAACTTTCTTGTTAGTGTCGTCGAGCGCCGGGATCAATCGCGGCTGCCATCGCGCGTTTTGCGGGCGCGCAACCAATTGCACCGCGGCGGCCCGCATGGACCAGTCGTCGTCCGAAAACGCCTGCTCGATCAGGGCTCGTACGTCAGCCGATTTATCCGCCGCGAGCAACAGGAGCGCCGTGGCCCTCGAGGAGAAGTTTTCATCGTTGAGGAGTGCGCTCATGGCCGAAATACCTGCGCCCACGCCGGGGACGGGGATAAACCCGGCTCCCTGCTCCACGGCAAGGAAAAATGCGGATCTGGGTGTCTTCATCCGGCGAATCAAATTTCGGAGCTTGATGCGCATGGGATTGGACTCCGCCTTTTGCTCTTTTTCGACGACCGCGATCAGCGTCGATTTTCCCGCCGGATCACGCAAACGATACAAGGCTCGCGCAGCGGCGAATACCACTTCGGCGACGTCGTCGTTGAGCGCCGCTGCAGCGGCTGGCGCCAGCTTCTTATCTCCTAACTCGCCTGCGGTGTCGAGCGCGGCCTGACGTACATAGCTATCTCCATCTTTGATCAGCGACGCCACAATCGTATTTACTGGATCGGACGCGCGGCCCAGGCTGAGGGCGACGGCTACCTGCCGCCGCGTATCCGGATCGCGGTCGATAGCGCCGTTCTTCAGCACTTCCAGTGCGTGCGGCTTCTCGCCTACACCCGGCTTCGATCCTCCAGCGGGAACCTGGCCTAACAACGTGACTACGGACAATGACGCCAGAGCTGTGAGCATGGGACCTCTCGACACTCTTGCCAGAATAAGTTATTTTTCAACGCGGTTCAGAACTCGAATAACACGCCAGCCGAGGGCAGAATCGGAAACATGCTGAAGAAGTTGGGATAGGTCTGAGTCGTGATGCTATCGTAAGGACCCGGCGAATCAAAATCGCGATTGTGGTGATTGGTCAGATTAATCACCTCGGCAAAAAGGGTCGCTTTAGACTTTTTGTGCACGTAGGCTTTATTCAAGCGTAGATCCGTGCGCTCATAGTTCGGAGCGCGCAAGCCGTTGCGGTTGGTGGTCAGAAAGTAAGCGGTTCCATCCTGACGATAGAATCCCGGCAAAGGCATCCCGCTTCCGTACGTGAAACGTGCGCTGACGTTGACAGTGGGACGCAAACGGCGGCTGACGTAGGCATTGAAGGTGTGGCGCTGGTCATAATCGGACGGAAAGCGGGTGCCTAAATCGCCGTCGCGGATCTCCGCATGGCCGTAGGCGTAGGATATCCATCCGGTGAACCCGTTGGCGGTTCGCCGCTGAAGAAATACTTGCGCGCCACGGGAATAGCCGCGCTCGGAATTACGCAGCGGAGCGTTCGGCACTGCGTTGAAGATGTTTCCAGTCAGGAGGAGGCGCGGATCGAGCAAGGGGCGAGCGAGAAGATCGCGATCCTGCCGGTCATAGAACTCGACTCGCAGTCGCGTGCGCTCGTCTAGCGTCTGCTCCACCACGGCTTCATAATGCGTCGAACGCTCTGGTAAGAGCGGCGTGTGGGTGAAAGTCGAGAAGATCTGGTTCAATTCGGGGAACTGAGCATACTGGCCCCAATCCAGTTGTAGATGCGTTTTTTTCAACGGTGCAAACGACGCGCTGGCGTAGGGAGACGTAACCTGTACCGGGCTCTGGCTGAACTCGTCCTGACGCACGCCAGCGGTCAGATGGATCCGGTCGGAAGCAAGACCGTAGGATTGCTGCACATACCCCCCGGCGCGATTTCCGGAACCGCGAAAGGTATCCTGTGACGGTACTTGCACCGGCGTGAATACGAACTGCAGGGTGGAACCTTCCTGTCGCAGTTGCCGAAACAAGCCGCCGAAATCCAGCGTGTTCTTTCCGGGTTTATCGGACAACCACGAGACGCTGACGTCGCCATGCCAGGTCCATTCACCGTAAGACTGACGATTGAGCAGCGCATTGTCACGATTTTCCACGTCGCCCCGTTCGCGGGACCACGCCAGATGGTTGGTGATCAGCACGCGTTCGTTGGGAGCGTAACGCGAGCCCAGGTTGAGAAGACTGAAGCGAAATCCGCTGGTCATCACTGTGTTCAAGCCCAGCTCGCTCCGGAAAGGCGTGCGGTCGACGCCTGAGGCGCCCTCGACGTCGCTGAGGCTGATCGTGTGCTTGGAAGTCAGGTCATAAGTGAGCCGGGCTTCCCCGTCGGTGAAACCGAAGGTCAAGGGCGGCTGATCGCCGAAATCGATCCGATTGAGGATGTAGTCCAGATAGCTCTTGCGGAACGATACGATCCAAGATCCACGAGGTGCCCCCCGCTGCTTCTTACCCAGAGGTCCTTCAAAAAGCGCGCCTGCGTTGGAAGGACTCGCTTCCAGGCGTCCCTGCAACTGCTGGCGATTGCCTTCGCGGGTGTCGACGGCCAGAATTCCCGCCGTGCGGTCGGAATAGCGGACCGGCCACGCGCCCTCGTACAAGGTCAAGTCATCGGCCATATCGCCGTTAAAGATGGTCAGCGAGCCATCGCCGGATTGCCCGTCGGTAGTGTGAAAGGGCGAATGCAACAAAACCCCATCCAGGTACAGGCCAATGCGGTCGAAAGGCGCGCCGCGCAGTGAGAACTCCGAATCGAAATCATTATTGGAAGTGACGCCGGGCAGGCTCTGCACGGCCCGCAAAGGGTCGTCCGCGAGCACGCTGGCTAAGTTCTTGCGTTCCTCGCCCTGCAGCGTGATGGATGAAGCAGCAGCCACGGGAGCGACGCCGAATGCGCCGCCTGAGACCACCACGGTGTCCTTGCGTTGATCCATGGAAGAGGTCAGCGCGATATCGAAATTCTTCGACTCTCCCCCTGTTATCGTAAATTCCTGATGGACGAGATAGTATCCGACGGTGGTCGTCTGCAGCACGTAACTTCCGGGGGGAACTCCAGTGATGCTGAACGTGCCATCCGCACCCGTCACTGCGCGCAAAGGCGTATTTGTATTTGTAGATGCATCCTGGATCTGCACCTGCGCCAGACTCAGCGGCTCATTGTCGCGCGAGCTGACCACGCGGCCGCGAACTTCACCCGTCTCCACCTGCGCAGCGCCGATAATTGCAGCGAACAAGAGGGCGAGTACAGGACGCATATCGGCTTTCATTATCGCTAATACGACGGCCCTGCTATGCTGGTGGTTTCAATATGCCGAATTTAAATTCGGAAACCGCTCCCATGTCCGAAGCCGTGACCCACGGCATCCGCGTCGAGGTGTTGTGCCGTTACGCTCCCGAGAACTCGCGGCCGCTACACCGCGAATGGATCTTTCAGTACACCGTCCGCATCACCAATCAGAGCCAGGAAACGGTTCAGCTGGTCAGCCGCCACTGGATCATTACCGACGGTCTGGAGCACGTGGAAGAAGTGAAGGGTCCGGGCGTCGTAGGCGAGCAGCCGATCCTGGCGCCGGGCGAATCGTTCAAGTACTCCTCCTGGTGCCCGCTTCCGACGCCCACCGGCGTGATGCGCGGCACGTATCAAATGGTTCGCCCCGGCGGCGAGCCGTTCGACATCGAAATCGCCCCCTTCGGGATGCGGGCTAAACAGACCATTCACTAGCTGTACAATGTCCGTGTGATGCGGATGCTTTCCTTGTTTGCTCTGATCCTGGCAGGTACTGTAAGCGCAGAGGCGCTGCAGGGCGATGCACTTGTCAAAGCCCTGCGCCAAGGTGGCTACGTCATCGTGATGCGCCACGCCAGTTCCCCGCGCGATGCGCCCGACAAGGCTGCCGCTAATCCCGATAACCTCAAATCCGAGCGTCAACTGGATCCGGAAGGCCGGGCCGGCGCGACGGCCATGGGGAAAGCGCTGCGCGATCTGAAGATTCCCATCGGGAAAATTTTCACCAGCCCAACATATCGCGCGCTCGAAACCATCCGCTACGCGCAGTTCGGCAATCCCGAAGCGTTGCCGGAACTGGGCGACAACGGTCAAAGCATGAGCGGCGGGACCGAGGCGCAGGCCACGTGGCTGCGGAAAAAAGTTACGGAGTTGCCGACCGGGACGAATACGCTCATCGTCACTCATATGCCGAATATGTCGCGGTCGTTTCCTGAATCCACCGCGAATTTGGCGGATGGCGAGGCCGTGATCTTTGGTAAGAGCGGCGTTGTGGCGCGCGTAAAAATCGACGAGTGGCCGAAGTTGGCAGTAGGATCGCGATGACACACGCATTCTAAACTGAAGACATGCCTGACTGTTCTCACCTCGATCAGATCAAAAACGTTAAGCCTCACACGCGCGGATGCGAGGAATGCCTGAAGATGGGCGACACGTGGGTTCACCTGCGGCTCTGCCTGATCTGCGGCCACGTGGGCTGCTGCGATTCGTCTAAGAATAAACACGCGACCAAGCACTTTCATGCCACTAAGCACCCTCTCGTGCGGTCCATCGAGCCGGGCGAGGATTGGGCCTGGTGCTATGTCGATGAGGTCATGCTTGAATCCGCCTGATTGGCCGGCGCTGCCATTTGAAGAGTGGGAGAAGACCTGCGACACGCTGCACATGTGGACGCAGATCGTCGGCAAGACGCGGATGGCGCTGGCGCCGCTGGAGAACCACTGGTGGAACGTGCCTCTGTACGTCACGCCGCGCGGGCTCGTCACTTCGGCGATTCCCTGGAAGAATGGCTCGTTCTCAATGGAATTCGATCTGGTTGCGCACCAATTCTTGTTCCATACCAGCACAGGCGTACAGCACTGCATGCGGTTGTTCCCGCGATCAGTAGCCGATTTCTACGCGGAGTATATGGCGGCCCTGAAGTCGCTGGGGATTGAAGTGAAGATCTACAAGGTGCCTGTAGAATTCGACGATGTCACGCCGTTTGACCAGGATCAGCATCACGCGTCATACGACACCGAGTACGTCGAACGATTCCGCCGCATTCTGGTGAATTCCGATCGCATCTTTAAGCAATTCCGGTCGCGGTTCCTGGGCAAATCCAGTCCCGTGCATTTTTTCTGGGGATCGTTCGATCTCGCCGTGACGCGATTCTCAGGCCGCCGCGCCCCGGAACGCGACGGCAGCGATGCGATGACGCGCGAGGCGTATTCCCACGAAGTAACCAGTTGTGGATTCTGGCCGGGTAACAGAATCTTTCCGCATTCAGCGTTTTACGCGTACAGTGCGCCCGTTCCGCCGGGGTTGGAGAAGGAGCCGGTTCGTCCCGCAGCGGCTGGATGGAACGCGCAACTTGGCGAGTTTATTTTCCGGTACGAAGACCTTCGCCGAGAGGCTTCGCCCGATCAGGCGATTCTCGATTTCTACCAGAGCGCCTATGAGGCCGGCGCGAAGCTGGCGCAATGGGATCGTGCCAGTCTGGAGCGCTAGTAGAGAAGGCCGGTGACGTGTGGCCCGGACGCCGGACCTACTTTTCTTAGCACTGAGTTACGGGGTTGAGCCAGGGTGGAACGCTTGCGTGACGGCTGTACAATCAGTCCGCGATGACTGATCACCTTTTTCATTTGTCCAGACCCGCCGCGGCTGCGACGCTTACCGATCCACAGTGGCGCGATGCGCCGACCGAGCGAGATCCTGGATATTTCCGCGTGTGGCAGCGAGTCTCGCTGGCCTTGCAACGCTCACTGCGGGATGGCGTCGCCGATGCTTATTTCGAGGATTTGTCACATCTCGAGAATCGTCAGGCTGCGTATCCTGTCATCGTGTATCAAGCCAGCCGCTTGTGCCACGGCCATCCGCGCACCGAGTTCACATACGACCTGCGCGACTATCCGGAGTGCCGTACCACTCTGGTCTCGTCCTGGAAGCTCACCGGTCGCGCGATCCAGGCAGTGCTGAGGCGTATCGAACTGCGGCTGACCGAGGCGGGAATGATCGAACTGGCACATCGCTACGCGCCGGTGTGGTACCAGGATGTTCTGGTGGCGGTGAAGAAGAAACCGAAGGCGTATGTGGATCTGCTGATGGCGGAATCGGCGGTGATCAACGCGGCGATCGACTTGGGCACGGAGCGAAGCTTAGAGGCAGCCAACCGATTCGGCAAGACCGTTCATCTGAACCTGCGGAGAGTGCACGGGATGGATCTGCAAGGGTTGGGGGTGGAGACTCTGGAGCAAGCAACCCGCGTACTAGCGCATAGCCACTCGAGCAGCCGCCACAACGTCGCCGACGCTGGGATGCTCCAAAACAGTGACCTGTGGACCACGGGGAGCCCAGACGCACGGATCGCTAGCGAGGAAGACGGCGACCACAGGAGTGCCGACAGCGGCTGCCAAATGCGCAATGCCCGAGTCGTTACCGATGTAGACCGAAGCCGTCGAGATCCAGCAGGCCAGGTCGTATAGATCGTCTATTCGGATCGCATCTTCTAGATGCTCTGAAGGTCCCGCACACCACTTCGAGGGAATATCCAAGCTCGCGGCCACCTCGCGGAAGTTTTCGAGCGGCCAGCGTTTATCGCATCTACTCGCAAAGGGATGGATGATGGCGAAGTTGTGTTTGGGCGCCGATGGAACGATGATCTGTGGGATTCCCTCGGCGGGCGGCGGAAGTGCGGGAAAAAACGTGAACGGCAGACGGCGCACAGCGTCTCGAAACTCACGACGATGGGTCCCATACCAGGAATAGATGGAGTCGAATGTCTCCAGGTCCCGGACGCGGGCACCTTCCACGACACCCATCAAGTCCAAGCCGGTATCGGCAATTGCGCGGGTGCGGTCTGCAAAGCGGATCAGGGGAAGCATCGGGCGCGGGGCCCATACTTCGGTGTACACGGCGCGGGCGGCTTCCATGGCAGGAAGAGAAAGAATGACGTCGCCGATAGCGCCAGGACGGATCAGAAGACGTTTCTTAACGGCTGACACTGACCGGCAGCGTTACGTCGATGGTTTTGGGCGGAAGGCACATGCGATCATTGCAGGCCTGATAGCGAAGTTTTCCCGCGATGTTGATGAGGCCGGGCGGTACCGATCCCGGAATCTTGAAGCGTGTCAAGAGTTCAAAGCGTCCGGAGAACACCGGCAGCGAACCCGCGAAGAAGTCCACCTTGCGAAAATCCGGCTTGGGATAGACTATATCGGCGGCTGTGATGGGGCCGGTATCCCATGTGAGCCGCAAAGGAATCAGGTAAGGATCGGGCGGTTTGTTGCTGTTCACGTGATAGCCCTCGCGAAGCTGCAGGGGCAATTTAAACTCCATCGTGGTCCCGGCCTTGGCCGCCACAGGATCAGGCTTGGGGATCAACAGAACGCTGGTTTGCGCGGTGGCGTTACTTTGAATGAAGCAAAGCGAACTCGCTGCCAGGATCGCGCATAGCACCGGTTTTCGGAGCATCTTTGGGGGCCTCTAACAGTTTCTCGATTTCTTTTTGATAGGTGGCCTTCGCGACTAGGCCAACGTGCATAGAGGCGATGCGGCCTTCGCGGTCGATGACGATCGTTGTAGGCAGCGAGTCGACGTTGCCGAAAAGTTGGGAGACCTGGTCGTTACCCAGCACCACACGATAGTTCATCTTCTTCTCTTCGACATATGGCTTCACTGCATCCCAGCCGTCTTCATCCATCGAAACGCCTACGACGGCAAAATCGCGATCCTTGTAGGCCTTCTGAAAATCCATGAACCAGGGGATTTCGACCTTGCAGGGCCCGCACCAGGTGGCCCAGAAATTGAGGAGCACCACCTTGCCTTTGTAATCGGAAAGTTTCACAGTGGCGCCCGTCGCATCTTTCAGGGCGAAATCGGGCGTCGGTTTGCGCTCGTTCGCGGACTTCAAGTGGAAATTGTCGGGAATCGGAGACTCGCAGGAAGCTAGAATCGCCACAGCCGCGGCAAAGAGCGCCCAGCGGCGGATCGAACGCACCGGCAATTTACGGGCCTGCATGACCCTATTATACCGGGATCGGCGTGCCTCTCAGGAGATGTTCGGCAAACCAGCTACGGCGGACACGGCGAGCCGGAAAAGCCAGGGTATATTCGTCATGCTCACGCAACCCGGAGTAAAGCCACGCAGAGGTATCGCAGAAACTTTCACAGACATAACGCCGCCATCCCGGAGTTCGGCTGCGGATGTCAGAACGCTCGACCTTGGCCTTGCGCCATTCCGCGCTCCAGCCGAGCTCGCCACGGGCGCGTGCCGCAAGTTCGGCCGCCAGAACACCTTCCCAGCTCCGGCGTGTCTGGTTTGAGAGTCGGACCCAGACGAAATGGAAAATTTCATGAATCAGGATTCGCTCGAATTCGCCTGGCCGGGCCAGAAGTCCAGCGTCAAGCAGAATGACCCGTCTCGGAATGTGCGTGGCCGCCAGATGGGGTCCCAGAGTACGGCGGAGCTCGACGCGAATGGGACGGCCGGAGAGGGTCGGCAGCACGCTAAGACATGGCCGTTAGTTTTTCGGCGGCGCTGCGTTTGGCGGCATTGCGTTCGGCGGGGCGGTATTGGGCGGAGCTGTATTGGGCAAAGCTCCCGGGAATCCAGGAATCGCGGGAACCGGGCCAGCAGGCGCCTTGAAGAAATCCTGATCTTTGATGACCGCCTGATAGCTGGCGTTCATTTCCTTCATCCAGACATTCATGTGCTCATTGCGCAGAGCCAGGACGATATTCGTACGCAGCTCCTCCATAGGCTGCGATCCCTTTTCCTCCACGCGGACGATATAAAACGCCGTCGGCTGGCGGATCGGATCGCTGATTTCGCCGGGCTTCAAAGCGAATACTGCGGTCTTGAGTTCAGCTGGATAATCGCTGACGGCCTTGATGAAGCCGAAATCTCCACCGGCGGCCTTAGAAGTCGGGTCTTCGGAATATTTTTCCGCCAGCTTGGCGAAATCCGCGCCCGCGCGAAGCTGTTTCACGATATCCGTGGCTAGCGTGCGGGCGTCCGCCTCCGGCCGTTTGGATTGCCCAGCCTGTACAGCTTGTTCCGCAGCGGCTTTCAACGAGGCCGGGTCGGTGCCTTTCGGAACCACTTGGCCGGCGAAGGGAATATAGATCACCTTGATCTTGGCCTGCTCGTATTGCGAGCTGTGCTGCTTATAGTAAGCGTCGATCATCTCCGCGGAAACCGGAAACGTGTTGTTCTCGTCATTCAGTCTGGCGTTACGCAGAAGTTGCAGCTTGAGGCCTTCGTACTGCTCCTTGTAGGGACTCTTCTCGAGCAGATTCCGCTTCTCTCCTTCCTCGGCCAGATGCACAAAGAGAAAATACTGACTGAGAATGAATTGCGGATTCTGCTGGAATTGCTGCAAGTCTTGCGGACTGAACATGGCCGTCATCTTCTGAACATCGGCGGCGGTAATATCCTTGCCGGCAACAGTCGCGACCACTTTTTGCGGATCGGCCGCGGGAGCCTGGGCCCACATCGAAATCGAGATGAGTGCGAAAAGCAGGGTTTGTTTCAAATGCATGGTCTCTCCCAAATTACCACGATGATCAATTTAGACGGGCGTGGAGGGCGATGGTTTGGCGTATAGTAGCGGGAATGAAGCGGACGATGGGCCTGGTCTGTACGCCGGTGCTACTGGCAAGTGCCTGCCGGAATATGCCGGGACCGTTCGCGCCACCGGTGCAGCGCCAGCCACTCGAGGATTTCCGTCCCTACCGCATGTCGGCGATCATCGATATGTCGGATGAAGACGCCACAACGCACTTCGTCCAGGACCTCACTTCGAATGCGGCCGCCACGTGGCGATGGACCGGACAGCGGCCCACTTTGCGAGTGCGGATGCGCTCCGCCGAGCACCTTCGCTACACCATCGATTTCGGCATCGCGGGAGCGATGCTAGCCCAAACGGGTCCACTGACGGTATCGTTCCTGGTGAATGAGCGAATCTTGGATCGAGTTCGCTACGATCACGACGGCGCGCAACACTTCGAGAAGGCGGTTCCAGCAGGCTGGGTCACGGCCGGAGAAGACGTCACCGTAGGCGCGAGTGTCGACAAGCCCTGGATTCCGCCTGAAGGCGGCCCGCAACTGGGGATCATGCTCGTGCGGATGGGGCTCACTCAATAATGCGGCAGGCCGCAGCAGCATTATTCGGTGCGGGATTCACGGTCGCCGCCTGCTACGCGGCCGGCTCGCTTTTGATCGATCAACTGCGAGCGACGCTTCGGCAGGACGAACGAATTCCCCTGGCCTTCATCCTGGGAGCGGCGTGTCTGCATCTGGCGATCTTCACGGTTTTGGCGCTGCATATCGCTTATTGGCCAGTGCTGGCGGCGGTGTTGGCTGTAACGATTATCGCGGCCATCGTGACCGGCGCGTGGCGCGGCGTTCATACCGCGAGCGGCAAGCCGGTTGCGGCGTTAAGCAAGAATCTCCGGATGGTGTTTGGCTGGTGCGCGGGAGTCTTCGCGGTCGTCTATCTGGTGAACGCATGGGCTCCCGAGGCTAGCCCGGATGGAGCGAGCTACCATCTGGGCCTGGTAGCGCACGCCCTGCGAGTCCACGGATCCGAGCCCCTTACCAACGATATGTACGCCATGCTGAGCCAGGGCGTGGAAATGCTGTTCGTGCCGGCCTTCGCGATCGGGCGGCACTCCGCCGCCGCTCTGGTGCATTTTGCATTTTCAATCGCTCTGGCACTGGCAATGCTGGCATACGGACGCCGGATCGGGAAACCCTGGGCGGGAGCCGCGGGCGCGCTGCTCACCTTCGCGAGTCCGGTGGTGGGAGCCGACGCTTCCGCCGCTTACGTGGACGTGGCCACTGCGGCGATCGTGTTCGGGGTGTTCTACTGGACCGAAGTTTGGGATGAACCGGCTGGCGAACGACGCCGCCTGAGTCTGCTGATTCCCGTAGGTCTGCTGGCGGGCTACGCGTATGCGGCTAAGTACACAGCCTTTCCGATTGCAATTTATGCCCTGGCGTTCGTCGCGTGGCGCAGCCGCCGCCTGCGGCCAGTGCTTCTGGTGGCAGGCTGCGCGCTGATCATGGCGGGTCCGTGGATTGCGCGCAACTGGATCTGGTACCAGAACCCGGCGGCGCCCTTCGCGAACTCCATCTTCCGGAATCCCTACATTCACGTGATGTTCGAGCACGATTATTCGGAATCGCTTCGGAATTACGGAATGCCGAGCCTCCGGCCGCTGGCGCTCGAAGCGACCATCCGCGGTGCTTATATCCAAGGGATCATCGGGCCGGCGTTTCTACTTCTCCCGCTGGCACTTGCCGGGCTGCGATTTCGAGCCGGGAGGCGGCTTCTGCTCGTAGGCGTGCTGATGTTCTCCACGTACTTCGCCAACATCGGAGCGCGCTTTTTAATTCCCAGCCTGCCGTTTTTTTCCTTGGCGATAGGACTCGCGTTCGGCGAAGCGGCTACGCTCCTGGCAGCGCTGATGCTGATTCACGCAGCCGTATCCTGGCCTCCGGTCCTGAATCGCTACGTGAATCCGAACTGCTGGAGGCTGAAGCTCTTTCCGCTCGAGGCGGCTCTGCGTATCACTCCGCCCGAGGAATTCCTGCGCAAAAACTCCGAGGGATACTCCGCGGCCCGGATGATCGATGACAAGGTTCCGGGCAACGAACCGGTTTTCAGCATGGACGGTATTCCGGATTCCTACACCCGGCACCAGATCCTGCTGTACTATGAGTCTGCCAGTAACGAAACTCTGGCCGACACCATTAACATGGGCTGGAATCCGGCGGCGCAGCCCATCTTGTCGAGAGTGTTTTCCTTTCCGGAACGCAAGGCGCGGCGCATGCGCGTCGTGCAGACCGCCAAAGGCTTCTATCCCCATCAGTGGAACGTGTACGAATTGCGTTTTTTTTACCACGGCGTGGAGCTCGCACGAAAGCTGGATTGGCGGCTGCAAGCTCGGCCTAATCCCTGGGAAGTCCAACTGGCGTTCGACAATTCCCTAGCGACACGCTGGCGATCCGGCGAGGTTGCGGCACCGGGGATGTACCTGGACGTCGATTTCGGACGCGATGAGCCCGTAGACGAAGTGCGCCTGGTAGTATCAGGTGATTCTGAGCTGACCCGTTTGCAGTTGGAATCCATAAAGGCGCTGGAAACGGCAAGTTCTGCGCAAGCCTGGGAAAAGATCGCCGAGGATCCAGCAGTAGTGTTCCACGAGGTGCCGAAGGGGATCCGCCGGATGGCAACGTACGAGCTGCACGCGCGCGGAATTCACTATCTGATGGTCGGCGACAAGAGTAATGGCGCTGAAGATTTCGCCGAGGATCCGGAGATATGGGGGTTAAAGCTGATCGGCCACACTGATGGTAAGCGCCTGTATCAGACCATCTGGTGATGCGGCTATATTTAGGCATCGACGGAGGCCAATCCAGCACCACGGCCCTAATCGGAGAGAAGACCGGAGATGAAACCGGCCGCGTGCTGGGAGCCGGACGATCGGGGCCGTGCAACCACGCGGGCGCAGGCGAAGGCCGGCGGAAATTCGTCACGGCGATCAAGGAGAGCGTCAACCAGGCCGCTACCGCGGCCGGCCTAGGACAGACGCTTGCATTCGACGCGGCATGCCTGGGCTTAAGCGGCGGTCCGGACGACAAAGAAGCCCTGGCGAAAGAAACGATCCGCGCGGAACGCTATCTAATTACGCATGACGCGCATATTGCGCTGGCCGGCGCGACCGGCGGCGAACCGGGCATCATCGTGATCGCTGGCACTGGGTCTATGGTCTATGGAAGGAACGCCGCGGGCGTGACGGCTCGAGCCGGCGGCTGGGGATACATTTTCGGCGACGAAGGCAGCGCCTTCGACCTGGCCCGTCAGGCGTTGCGCGCGGTCCTCAGAAATGAAGAGGGTTGGGGTCCACCGACGGTGCTGCGCGAGGCTCTGCTTGAAGCCCTTCCCCAGAAAGACTTGGGCGCGCGTGACGCCAATCGTCTCCTGCATCTTTGTTACACCGACGAATATCCACGCGATCGGTTGGCGAGCTGGGCCAAACTGGTCGACCAGGCGGCGCGCGGTGGCGATGGCGTGGCGGCGGACATACTCGGATCGGCCGCGCAGGCGCTGGCGATCATGACGGCGGCGGTCCGGCGGCAACACTTCGAGGCGTCCGATAAACAGGCCGGCCAAGTGAGCATTTGTTACAGCGGCGGAGTTTTCGGCAGCGAACCGTTGCTAGAAAGATTCCGAATGTTGGTGGAGCTGGAGGAAGGAAATCAGCTATCGGCGCCGCGGCACAGCGCTGTGGAGGGCGCGCTGCTAGAGGCTTATCGTATGAGCGAGACTAAGGTGAATCTCCGATGACTTTAGGGGAACCGGGCAGACGCGTAGCCCAAGAGGGGGGCTTGACACCACTACGCCCGTGACTAGAATAGAGTTAATTTAGCTTGCTATGCCAGGCTGTGAGCATAATCGCACGGAATTTCTGATGCGCCGGGATGGGGTCGACTACGTGCACTGCGTGGAATGCGGTCAGGTTTTCGAATCCGACGATCTCGAACAGGTTTCTCTTTACGACGAAGCCGAAGAAGAGCCTCGTCAGAAAAAGGCGTCATAGTCCTTTGCGCTTGGAGCGCACAGTGCGCTCATGAGATCCTCAAAGTAATTCGTCGATGGGTGAAAGTGTGCGACCACAACCGCTGCGGATTGTCTCGATGGGAGGCGGTACCGGCCTGGCAACATTGTTACGGGGTCTGAAGCGTTATATTCAGGCGTCCGCCGGCGCGCTGGAGATCACAGCCGTGGTCACCGTAACCGACGACGGGGGCAGCTCCGGCCGGCTGCGGCGCGATTTCGATGTCCTGCCGCCAGGCGATATTCGCAATTGCATGGTGGCGCTATGCCGCGACGAGGCACTCCTCTCGCAGCTTTTCAACTATCGTTTCACAGGGGGCAGAGGCCTCAAGGGGCACAGTTTCGGAAATCTGTTCCTCATGGCGATGACCCATTTGACCGGCGATTTCGCGCACGCCGTGAAACTCTCCTCGGAAGTACTGGCCGTCCGGGGAAAGATCTATCCTTCCACAGCGGCGAACGTGAGGCTGAAGGCGACACTCGCAGGCGGACAAACGGTGGATGGCGAGACCCGCATCAGCCGCAGCATCCGGCCGATTCAGCGAGTGATACTGAGCCCGCGCCGGGCGCGCCCGCTCAAAGAGACGCTCGACGCGATTGCACAAGCGGATTTGATCACGCTCGGCCCTGGGTCGCTCTACACCAGCGTGATCCCACACCTTCTGATAGAGGGGATTCCGCAAGCCATCGCCGCCTCTCCGGCAGTGAAGGTATATTTCGCGAATCTTATGACGCAGCCCGGTGAAACCACTGGCATGGACGGCGCCTCGGATCACCTGGCCGCGCTCTTGCGCCACGCGGGACGGCAGGGTTCGAGCCTGATCGACGTGTGTGTGGTCAACACCGGTCCGATCCTGCGGAGAGCATTGGAGCAATATCGTGTGCGCGAAGCTCGCCCCGTGGAGAACGACCTGAAAAAGATCGAGGCCACCGGCGTCAGGGTAGTGGCGACTGATCTGGTGCGCCTCGCGGGCCGCCGGATACAAGAGAAGATCCGGCATGACCCTGGAGCAATTAGCGCCGTCGCTATTGACTTGGCGCAGCAGGGTCGACGGGCGAAGGAGCGGCTGGCTTCATGAGTGTGATGAATACGACGGTGGTGATCTTGGCGGCAGGTTTGGGAACCCGCATGCGCTCTAAGCGCGCCAAAGTCTTGCATCGCGCGGGAGGTTTGACGTTGGTAGAGCACGTCGTGGCCGCCGCTAGCGCCGTGGCGCCCGCGAATCGTACCGTCGTGGTGACAGGTCATCAAGCTGATGAGGTGGAAGCGGTGCTGGCACCGCTTGGTTTGACTTTCGTGCGGCAGCTCGGCCAGAAAGGGACGGGACATGCCCTGGCCGCATGCAAGCTGCAGCTCGAAAATCAGGACGGTCTGCTCATGGTGCTGTATGGCGATACGCCTCTTCTTTCGCCGGTAACCCTACAAAAGCTGCGGGATTTGCAGAGCGCCTCCGGGGCCGCCGCGACGCTCATCACCACCACGCTCGAAGACCCGTCAGGGTACGGCCGCGTACTCCTCAACCGCCAAGGCGATGTTACCGCGATTGTCGAGGAGAAAGCCGCTACATCTGAACAGAAGTCAATCCAGGTGATTAACTCCGGGATCTATTGTTTCCAGGCGCCGCTGTTGTGGCGGCATATCGTCGAGCTCAAACCCAACTCTGTTTCCGGCGAGT
>Ga0105237_10004812_pt1 | contig 15511 bp, 13 predicted proteins | sample KBSC24metaG_FD_81520 | JGI IMG/M metagenome (GOLD analysis project Ga0105237, IMG submission 81520) | Corn rhizosphere microbial communities from Kellogg Biological Station, Michigan, USA - KBS C2-4 metaG | ecosystem: Host-associated > Plants > Roots > Rhizosphere > Soil | place: Michigan, USA... | reverse complement strand
GCATCGGAAATCGCCGCCGGCGTCCTCTATCTCGCCTCCGATGCCTCGCGCTACGTGACCGGCACCGAACTCGTCATCGACGGTGGCATGAATGCGGGCGGGGCGGTGCGGAGAACGTAGAGGCCTCATTGCAAACGTGCGCTTCCGACGCGCGCCAGTGCGGGATCCAGGGAGGCGGCGGAATTCTGGCAGGACAGATGCAGGATCAGATCGCGAAGACCGTAGGGGCCCTGTTCATCCGCGAGGATGGCAAGATACTCCTCGGCTTGCGTGCGCCCTGGAAAAAAGTATGGCCGTGCCATTGGGATACGATCGGCGGACGGGTTGAACCCGGCGAGAGCATCGACGACGCGCTGGTCCGTGAGATCAAGGAAGAAGTTGGGGTTACGCCAACTCAGTTCAGGTTGATCGCGACCGTCGAGGAGCGGCAGCCGGACATCTATGGAGACGCATTGCATCACGTTTATGCCGTGACAGCTTGGCAGGGCGGCGAACCGGCCAACGTCTGCGACGAGCATACGGAGCTGCGATGGTTCAGCGTCGACGAAATGCGTCAGCTGACCAACATTGTCGATTGCGACTACGCCCTGTTTGCCCGGCAGGCCATGACGGGCGAGGCGAGCTAGCCGCGGTGCTAACCACCCTGCCTCAGCCGCGCCAGCACCTTCAGCCCGCCATAGCCGTCGGCGGGCTGCAGTCCCATCTTCACCTGGTAGTCGCGGATCGCCTTCATGGTGTCGTTGCCGACGCGGCCGTCGGTGCCGCCGGTGTCGAAACCGGCCTTGGTCAGCCGCACCTGCATCTCCTGCACCTCGGCGAGCGTGAGCGCGCGCTCGGAGCCCGGGAAGGGCTGGATGAAGGGCGGGGCGCCGAGGATGCGGTCGCCGAGATGGCAGATCGCCAGCGCATAGTTCATCGAGGGATTGTAGCTGCGCACGGCGTAGAAGTTCGGTCCGAGCAGGAAGGCCGGTCCGCCCGCCACCGGGATCCAGAGCTGCGCGGAGGCATTGGGTTGCGGGAAGGCTGTGCCGTCGGCGCGGGTGACGCCGGCGCTGGTCCAGGCCGCGTAAGAGCGGCTGCCGCTCGCGCCACCGCTCGCGGCGCGGACCTCGTAGCCCCAATGTTCGCCGCGGTGATATTTGCCGCGATTGACGAGATAGCGTGCGGTCGATCCCAGCGCGTCGTCGGGCTTGCCGAACGGCGAGACGCGGCCGTCGCCGTCATAATCGAAGCCGACATTGAGCCAGACCTCCGGCATCCATTGGGTGTGCCCCATGGCGCCGGCCCAGGAGCCGCGCATCTCCTCCGGCGTGCTCCAGCCGCGATCGACGATTCTGAGCGCGTTGATCAGTTCGGTTTCCCAATAGGCCTTGCGGCGCGGCTCGTTCCAGGCGAGCGCCGCGAGCGAGGGAAACACCGGGCGCATATGGTTCTGCTGCACCAGCGGATCGCCAAACGCCGACTCGACGCCCCACAGCGCCAGCAGCGTTCCGCGCTCGACGCCGAAGTCCTTCTCGATCCGCGCGAACGTCGCCTCGTTGTTTTTCAGCGCCTCCTTGCCGGCGATGATGCGCCAGTCCGAGACGCGCCGGTTGACGTATTGCCAGATCTGCTCGTTGAATTCCGGCTGCTTGGCCATCTGCCGGAATACGCTCATGTCGGGTTCGACGCGGCCCATGCAGCGCGTCCACGTCGCCTCCGAAATTCCCTTCGCCAGCGCGCGCGTGCGGAAGCCGTCGCGCCATTGATCGAAGCCCGGAGGCGCCGCGGCGCGCGCCGCGAGCGGCGAGGCGAGGATGGCGAGGGCGCCAAGGCCGGATCGGAGCACCACGCGGCGGGTCGGCGTGCGCAGGGAATCATGCTGTGTCATCGACCCAGTTTAGCCACAACGCGACGCGCAGAGGAGGGCGTGGGGCCGGCCAAAACCGGCTTTGTCATGTCACATCTGCGGCAATGGCGATCGGCCCGGCGAGGCCTTTCCGTCTCACCCGGACCTCCCGAGCGGTCACGTCATTGGTCCACCAACCACGGTCCGCGTGCATCTCGGCGGTGTTGCCACCGCGCACACGGCCACGTTTTGGCCGCGTTGGACATCTTGTATTTGGCCAAGGCGGGCAATTGCTCGTCCGGGTCTGCAATTCGTTCACGCCGGGGATTGGACTGGCGCGGGGAGGGCAGCCAATGCATACGCGTGTCCAAATGAAGATTTTGCCCAAACCGTCCGCTTATCTCCCATCCACAAGACTCCTTTCGCGAGGCGACAATGTTTAAGTTCCGCTACGGCATCCTGACCGTTGCAACAATCGCGGCGGCCATCGTGCCGGCACGAGCCCAACAACCAGCGACCCCCCCGGCGCAGGCCGACTCCGGACAATCGGTGGCGCCGGCCGGCGCCGCAGCCTACTTCGTGAACATCAAGAACGGCGACACCGTCACCAGCCCGTTCAAGGTCATCTTCGGCCTGACCCCGAACATGGGCGTCGCGCCCTCCGGAGTGGAGAAGGCGAATGTCGGGCATCATCATCTGCTCGTCGACACCACGCTCAATCCGGATGAACTGACGCAACCGATTACGGTCGACGGACAGCACATCCATTTCGGCAAGGGCCAGACCGAGACGATGGTGACGTTGCCGCCGGGCAAGCACACGCTTCAGCTCCAGCTTGGGGACTGGACCCATATTCCGTTCAACAAACCGGTTCAGTCCGAAGTGATCTCGATCACCGTGAAGGACGAGACCGCGGCGGCCAAGGCGCCTGCCGATGCCAAGGCGAAGCTGGTGAAGCCGGAGCATCACTCTCACTCTCACGGACACCGGCATCGCTACTTCAAGTAACGACGTCGCGCTCCGGCCCGACAAGACAGCTGGAGCGGCGCCCTGACTGAGCGCATCGGCCTTTGGTGAATAGGGTCCGGCACCTGGTTCGATCAATCGAACCAGGTGCCGGACCCTCGACGTTTTGGAATTCGCTCGCCGCGCGGGCCCGCGTGATAGATTCGGTTCGTGAGCGAACGTTGCACCGGCCAATAGCGGAGCGCGCCGGGTGATTCGTAGAAGCATTCTTATCTGCATCTTGTCGTTGGCAGCGAGCCGACTCGTCGCAATCTTCGATTGTACCAAGATACCCAAAAATGTTGCAATTTTGTCTCACTGAGATGCTCATTGAGACGCGCTCGCAAAAACAGTCTAAGGTTGTGTAAAACTCACTTAGCTCGGTTTTCGGAGCCGAAATTGCCCAGTGCGAACGGCAAGAAAAACGTCGTCAAATGATTTAACTGCAAGCGATTTGCTGCCGTAATCTGTCCCGCATTTCGACATTCATGAGACGAGATCGCGCAACTCAAAATGTACTCGTGGCTGTGGAAAATCGCCGAATTTTCTATCCCCGGTTACCGCGTTGCTGGGTTTTGCAACGTTACCGAGTTTGACAGCACGGAACACCAATCCTAGCGTTTCGAAATAGCGATAAAACTTTCGCTTCGTTTGGGTAATGGGGCTCACGAAGCGATTTTCGTGAATAGGAAAGTCTATCATGTTGACCGGCGACAGCGAACAGCTGCGCGCGTGCGCCCTCGTGCGTACTCTTGCGCCTGGCTCCCAGCGTAAATCCAGCCATCTGACTGCGCAACACGGCGGCCGTACCGCATCGACGCTGTTGATCGCGTCGCTGATGCTGGGGGTGAGCAGCGCCGCGGTTTTCGCCGCGGGCGAAGGCGAGCCGAAGGCCTCGGGCGACCAGGCCGTCAACGAGCTGCTGATGAAGAAACTGCAGGCGATGGAACGACGCATGCAGTCCATGGAAGCTGAACTCAAGCAGAAGCGGGCGCAGGACCAGGCCAGCGCCAAGCAGGCGCAGCAGACCGGGCGTCCCGCTCAGGGCCAGCCGCAGCAGAGCCAGCCGCGTGGCGCGTACGCTCAGGCCGGCGCCATGGACAAGGCCCAGTCCGCCGCGACCGCACCCTACAAGGACAATGCCAACAAGGATCTGTTCGGCGTGGCCGCATCCCCGGTTCCCGGGCTCAAGATCGGCATGTACGGCGAAATCAAGTTCGGCTCCCAGCAGAACCCCGCCGCCAACGGCCAGTGGCAGAACGGCTTCGATATGGGGCGCGTGGTGCTGCTGCCGACCTATCAGGTCACCGACAACATCATCTTCAACGCCGAGATCGAGTTCGAGCATGCCGGTGCCGGGTTCGACAACGACGACAAGCTGCACGGTACGGCGGAGATCGAGCAGGCCTTCTTCGATTTGAGGGTCAACGACTATTTCACGTTCCGCTCGCCCGGCGTCGATCTGGTGCCGATCTCGTTCAACAACCTCTATCATGAGCCGACGTTGTTCTACAGCGTGCAGCGGCCCGAACTCGCCAACGGCCTGATCCCGACAACATGGGTGGCTGGCTCGACTGGCTTCTACGGCAAGATCGTCGACGGCTTGAACTATCAGTTCCAGATCAGCCAGAGCGCCGAAGACTTTGGTGACGATTTCGATCACCGCGACGAAAGGGGAATTGTAGCTGCCGGCGGCTATGCGGGCGGGATCAACGGTGCCGACGCGCTTGGCTTGTCACATGCGCCGCTCGGCGATTTCACCCAGCTGAGCAACACCATCGCCTATACCGGCCGCCTCAGCTATACGCCGTCATTCATTCCGGGCTTCGCCGGCAGCACGGCAGCCTATTACTCACCCAATATCACGCCGCGCGGAGCGTATGGGGATGACGGCAGCTTCCTCGGCAAGAACAGCATGTTGATCGTCGATACCGAAGCGCGCTATCGCGTGCCCAATACCGGGTTGGAACTGCGGGCCGAATACGCCTATGTCAGGTTCGGCAACCCGGAAAACCTGCGCGCCAACAACGACACCGACGACACCAACAACGTCGGCAAGACCATGTATGGCTACTCGGGCGAGATCGCCTATCACTTCCCGCTCGGAAACATCCTGGGCAGCGACTGGGAGGCCGTGCCGTTCTATCGCTACACACGTCAGAACTTGCAGACGGGTGGCATGTTCGGAATCGATCCCAACAATCCGGAGGGACATGGCGACCAGACCTACCACCACGTCGGCGTGGCGGTGTTCCCGAATCCCAGCCTGGTCTTCAAGCTCGACTACACCAAGATCTACGACAAGAGCCCGCTCGGGCCGCAGTCTGATCGGGTTCTCGGCGCCGTCGGCTGGTTGTGGTAATCACCTGCTGAAGGATATGCCGCGGCCTGGTTTTACCAGCCGCGGTATTTTCTTGATCGCCGGCGACGTTGGTCGCCGGCGATCGCATGTTGGCCCAGCGTCACCTGGGGAAGCGGGAACTTTTCGCACCGGGCATCAGGCTGTGGTCGACTGCGCGGAACCTTGCGATTGCGCGATCTACAAGGATACCGTCACCAAGCTGAGACCATCTGCCGCAGGTCAATTCCCCAAGGTTTGTCTTGACGGAACAATCCGCTGGCGCGGGGCGACTGTGACGAGGTTGCCTTGATTGCGCCCGCGAAGCGCCCGATGTCTTCGGATCGGGCGTCGAGCCGATGACTCAACCATAGATGGAGTTGCACCGTTCAACATGGGCGTGCAATTCATCGACGCGGATCTCCGAGCCGCCTCTTAATGCCGGTAGATTCATTGTTTTTCGAGTTGTGCTGACAACATTTGCTCCTGCTCGATCGTGACGAGCACGCCCGGACGCGAGACGGGACACGCACATTGCCGCCGATGACGTCAACGCGGGTGCCGCACCGTGGCGACAATCGCAACATCGTTATTCCTCGGTAGCACCGGCGAAATGCCCGATTCCGAGTCGGTAAATCGCCGCAATCAGAACCTCAGTTAGAAATAATTCGCAATGTCAGTTGGGGTCGACGTGACAGTCGAGCTGGCATCGCGGATCGCACGTTTGGTGTCGTGAAGTTTTGATCGACGGAGTGCTCGAGGAACGCTGCGGTCGTTATCGGCCCGCGGCGTCTCTCCGGCAATAGTTGAAACGTCAAGGATGGGGACTCATTATGACTGAATGGTTGAAGTGGACGGCGCCTGCAGCTGTCGTCATGTCCGTGGCCGCGCCGGCCTATGCCACTCAATACATGAGTGTTGGAGAGGCCCAGAAGAGCGCTTTTCCGAGCGCGACCGGTTTCGCAGAGGTCCAGGCCGGACGGGTGTGGAAGGCTCAGGCTGGTGAGCGCGTCATGGGCTATTTCTACTACGACCATGTGGTCGGAAAGCACCTCTTGATCGATTACGCGGTTGCGGTCGACGCGGACGGTCGTGTCCGAAAGGTCGAAATCCTGAACTACAGGGAATCCTACGGCGGCGAAGTTCACGACGCCAGCTGGCTGCAGCAATTCGTCGGCAAGAGCAGCCAGAGCGCGTTGCAGATGAACAGCGACATCCGCAACATTTCCGGCGCCACGCTGTCGTCGACCCACCTGACCGAAGGCGTGAAGAAGGTGTTGGCCTATCATGCAAGCCACTTCCGCTAATATTCGGCGGGCGCGGCCGTTGCTTGGCACGTTTGTGGACATCGACGTCGACGACGTGGACGAGCGCCAGGCCGAGGAGGCCGTCGAAGCGGCCTTCGCGGCGGTGGCCGAGGTGCATCGCTTGATGAGCTTCCATGAAGCCGACAGCGATGTATCGCGGCTCAATCGCATCGCGTCGAGCGGAGCCGTTGCCGTTCATCCATGGACCTACGAGGTCATGGAGATGGCCGCGGATATGAACCGTCGTTCGGCTGGCGCCTTCGATATCGGAATCGCTCCGACGCTGCAGCAGCTCGGTCAGCTGCCGTCGGACGAGGACGCGCCGGTGCTGCCGGGGACCTGCGTTCCGATGGCCGAGGCGGTCGAGTTGCTCGGCGACAACCGCGTCCGCTTTACGCGCGCGTCGGTCAAGGTCGACCTCGGAGGAATAGCCAAGGGATACGCCGTCGATCGCGCGGTCGATGCATTGCGCAGCCACGGCGTCCGGTCCGCCATTGTCAACGCAGGTGGCGATCTCGCGGCCTTCGGACCCGATGCGCGCACGATTCACATTCGTGATCCGCGTTCGCCCGACAGGCTGATCTGCCTGGTCGATGTCAGCAATCAGGCGCTGGCCTCGACGGGACGACGTTTTGATCCGTTCCGTTCGGCTGCTGCTACGGACAGCGCGGTGATCGAGCCGAAGTCCCGAACGCCGACCTGCGCGGTCCACGGCGCCACGGTGCGGGCAAGCTCCTGCATGATCGCGGATGCGCTCACCAAGGTCGTGATGATCGCCGGGGCGGAGGCGGCCGCGCCGCTCGACCACTATCGCGCAAGCGCAATCTTCATTTCGGCGGACGGCGACGTCCGTGCAACATCCGACTGGCAAGGAGTTCGCCACAATGCGTCTTAAGTCCGCATTTCGCTTCGCGCTCTATGGCATCTTCGCACTTCTGTTCGTCAGCGGTGCGGTGTGGTTGCTGGCCGATCAGATGAAGAACAACCCCGAGGCAGATACCGAGATGTGGCAACAGGCGTCCGCCTTCGTGCTCAGCCTGCACGGCGGCGCCGCCATGGTCACCTTGATGCTGCTCGGCGCGCTCGGTCCCATGCATGTTCAGCGTGCGTGGCGGGCAAAGACGAACCGGATGACGGGGATTGCAAGCCTCGCCCTTTACGGACTGCTTATCCTGACCGCTTTCGGGCTCTATTATCTCGGATCCGAAGTGGTTCGGCCGTGGATCAGCTACGTGCACATCGCGTTCGGGCTCGCGGTTCCGGCGGTCATCGCCGCCCACGTCATGGTGGGTCGTGCAAGCGTTGCCGCGAATGCGCCGAAGGTGAGGGTTCGCCACGCCGCTGCGCCCACGCTGGTGCCGGCCGACCTTCCAGCCGATGGCGTGCTTAGCAAAGTCAACTGAATTCAACCCAGGGAGCAAAACCAGAATGAAGTTCATTACGAAGGTTGCAACGGCGGTCGTTTTTGCATCGGCCTGCATGGCGCTTGCGCCGTTGGCGAACGCGGCCGACAGCACGACGCTGGAAGTCGCTGTGAAGGATAACAAGTTCCAGCCGGCGGAATTCAAGGCCAAGGCCGGCAGTGAGATTGTTTTCAAGGTCAAGAATCTCGGGACGGCGCCCGTTGAGTTCGAGAGCGAGCCATTGCAGTTTGAACAGGTGATCAAGCCCAACGCGGAAGGCACCGTGAAGGTGAAGCCGCAGAAGCCCGGCAGTTACGTGTTCTTCGACGACCTTCACCAGGACACCAAGGGCACGCTCGTGGTGGAATAGCGTAGCGATTGTCCGACCGGCCTCCTGGACGAGCTGGTTGGCGACCGTGTCGTCCTGACGGGATCGTTGCGACAGACGGGCGGCTCGACGGGCCGCCCGTCTGCATTTGGTCACGCGCCTGGTGAGCATTGGGCCTCGAAGTGGTCTGGCTCTCGTTTTGCAGACGCCAACATGCGCAAAGGCGCCAGTTTCTCCGGCCTCGGGCGGCGATGTCATCCGGCCCGCGGTTGTCGATCAGCGATCTCCTGTGTCGCGCTGTTTCCCGTGTCCACATAAGCCACAATTTTTCAAGAAATCGCCGCCGTTACGCTTTCAAGATCACGAGTCCTTCCGACTTCCACCGCTCTTTCTGGTTCTAGTCAGGTCTTCGTGGGGAAGAGGTGCCGGTCCGGCGTGACGCGGCTAGGAGGAACAATGTCGCCCGTGGTTGTTCGACCAGCGTCAACGTGTTGGTTCGGTCAGCCGAATGTCCTTGCGACCATTGGAATGATACTGGTGCTGGTGGAACTGGTGCCAGGGCGCGGCCTTGCGCAGAGTAACTCGCGCATGGCTCGGGATGAGACCGGCGGACCGATGGTCGTGACACCATCCCTGCGCGGACCTTCGACGAATCCACCTGGCGCGGGCGGCCCGGTCGTGATTCCCGCATTTGGTGAGCAGCCTCCGCCTGAGCGCGACCAGGCCGGCGAGCGCGTCGAGCGGCAGCGATCGCGACAACAGGATTCGCGACAACAGGACAATCCGCCTCCCACGACAGCGACGGGCGCTCCGGCTGCTGCCAATCCTTTCTTGCGGCCGAAGCCCGATGGCGATCCGAACATGGCGGCCGGCTTGCGCGACGCCGAGGCGCTTGAAGCATTGTACGGAACCAAGGGATTTCGCGCCGCGGTGGCGCGCCGCCGCAACTCCGATGGCTTCTTCGGAGCTCCGAACTCCGGCGTGCTGCCCACGGCGTGCGGACGCAGGGTCGATGGCCGGCGCTCGACCGACGCCGACAGGTGCATGTCGGCGCTCGCGTTCGTCGTGAGCCCGCCGCCGGCGACGCGCGGAACGCTGCCGCGGAATCTGGCTGCGATCCCGCGGAGGGACGTGCCGCCAGTTGTGCCGGTGTTGGCAGACAAGCCGCAGCAGGCTCCTGCGATGATGGAGGAGGATCCCTACGAACCGAAGGGATTCACGGCCGGAAACTTCCTGTTGAAGCCGGCTCTCGAACTGACGACCGGATTTGACAGCAATCCTCAGCGCGTGCCCGGAGGAGCTGGCTCGCCGGTGGTGGTCATCGCGCCGGTGTTGCTGGTCCGCTCGCAGTTCGATCGCCACCAGCTCAACGCCGATTTGCGCGTCAGCTATGTCGATGAAACCAGGCTTCCGCAGCTCAACCGTCCCACCGTGGATGCCAAGGTCAACGGTCGCTATGACCTGACCGACACGATGGCGCTCAATGGTGAAGGCCACGTCGCGGTCGATGGCGACGACCCCGGCACGGCGCGTTTCACCAATCGCTTCCAGAAAATTCCGCTGGTCAGCACCGTGGGCGGCAGCGCCGGTTTCGTGAAGAAGATCGATAATGTCGAGGTGTCGCTGAAAGGAACCACTGATGCCATTCGGTTCCAGGACGTCACTTTGACCGATGGGCAGCGGCTGACCAACCAGGATCGCAACTTCAACCAGTACGGCGTGCAGGGACGCGTCAGCTACGCGGTGACTCCGGAGATCAGCCCGTTCGTCGACGTCGCGATCGATCGGCGCATCCACAATCAGCCCGTCGACATCGACGGCTTCCGCCGCGATTCGACCGGCACGGCGGTGGAAACGGGCGTGACCTTCGCGATGACCGACAAGCTGACTGGCGATGTCGCCATCGGTTACTTGGTCCGGCAATATCAGGACATGATGTTGCGGCCGGTCAGCGGTTTCATCGCCGATGCCAACCTGGTCTGGCAGTTCAGCAAAGAGACGACGATTCAGTTCGGTGCCAAGTCGCAGGTGACGGAGATCGCGGAAGCGGGGACGTCAGGCGTTCTCAAACGCGACGGAACCATCGAGGTGGACCATCAATTCCAGCCATGGCTGATCGGAACGCTGACCGCCGGCTATGGTCAGGACCAGTTCGTCGGCACCACGCGGGTGGACGATCGCTATTTCGTGGATATCGGTATGCTGTACAAGGTCTCGCGCTGGCTGCAGATCAAGGCCAATCTGCGCCACGAGTCGACGCAGTCGAACGTCCAGGCCAATAATCTGAACGCCACGGTGGTGCAGGTCGGGGCGCGGATCCAATACTGAGAGAGTAACATCGAGAGCAGGGGCTTGCGGGGGACCGGTTCAGTTCGGACCTCGTGACAAGCACTCGAACGCTCGCCCTGCGAAGGAAGTCTCTCCCTCGAACGATCTTGCCGTTCGCGCAGAGGCATGAAAAATGCCGGACGATTGCTGATATCGTCCGGCCTGGAATGTTCGGAGCAGGACCAGTCCTGCGGCGGGACCGCTCGAGTTCTAGAGCGACGTTATCAAAGCGGACGGACGGCCGCGTTTGCCACGCGCGCTATGCTGCGGCCACCGGGACCATCGGGATAGCGGAAGGCCATCACGCTGCGCGTCGAGTAGGTGCTCTCTTCGACCCGATGATTGTGATTGCCACTGACCACACGGATACGTCCGGGACCGCCCGAGCCGACCACGAACCCGACGTGGTGCGGCCAGACGGCGATGACGCCGGGGGCCGGACCACCCGCGGGATGGCCATACCGCGCAAAGGAGACCGCTGCGGCCGAACCCGTGCCGTGATACCCGGTGCGTTTCAGGACCATGTTGGCGAAAACGGCGCACCATGCGCGGCTCTGCCCTGTCGGGTTGGTGCCGCGGTAGTGCTCGGCGACCGGCAGCACCCGAGCCGGCCCGCCGCCGTCGGAGCGTGCATAATCGTAGCTGTCGTTGATCGCCGCGCCAGACTGCTTTGCAAAGTGGGTCTGGTTGAGCTGAGTGGCGAGCCATGCGGCATCGCCGCTGCTGGCCGATGTGATTTGATTGGCACTCGCGCTACCCGCAGCCAGCGTCGGCGCGATTGCCAACGTCACGACCACCGCGGTCTTGTACCACGACATATCCAACTCCTACGCGTTACCAGAATGAAGCTGTGACAGGATTCAAAGAGTGGTCCGATTTGTATTGGTCTGATCGGATTAGTTGCAATTGCGGGGGGCCGAATTATGACGCGGAAGAATTGCGCTCTGCCGCACTTCCGGGCCTTCGACATCGCAGCGTCGAAGGCGGATCGCTCCAATGTTTCGGCTCGACAAATTCCGAGTGGGTTGACGGTCGCGCTGCCGTCGCAAATGGGGCACTGTCATCGGGGCTGGCTGCGTGACAGGCCCTGGTTCGGCGCGGCGTCGACGCAGACGCTGGATGCCGTGCGGCTAATTTCCCCCGCCCTCTCGCACGTCGGAACGGACGACGCCCTGCAGCATCCCGTTGGCGAGGGTTGGCGTAGCCGCAATTTCAGGTCCGGTCTCGCGGCCGCGGCCGCGGATGAGCCGCTCATAGGCTGAGATCAACGTCACATAGGGGTTGACCCAGATCCAGCCGTCACGGGTGAACACCTGCACGTCAAAATGCAGATGACGGGAGGTGCCGTTGGGGTGGTCGAGAAAATTGGAGACGACGCCGATTTTCTCGCCTTCCGCGACCATGCGCCCATTCAACACGCCGTCTGCATCCATGCTGGACGGGTTCATGTGCATGTAGCGGAAGCGAATGTGTTCGTTGCGGCCATTGATCTGAAGGGTTGCCGCCTGCTGACCCGGTGCGCGGATAAGCACCCCGTCGCGAACCGCGAAGATCGGTTGTTGTTTGGGATCGCAGGTTTTCGTGCCGTCGCCCGGATCCAGGCAGGTCCTTGGGCGAAGATCCTGCCCTTGGTGGCCGAAGCCTGACGGACATTGTCCGACGTTGAAGCTGCTGCGCGCTTCGCAGAAGCTATCGCGCCAGGGATGTGGGGGCGCGCGCGGGTCCAGCCTGTCGCCGCCGTGGGATCTGCCGTGCCATTGCGAATGGACCAGGGCTGGCGCTTCCAGCGGAAAGCGGATCTGCGAGTAGGCGTTGGGGTCGGCATAACCGATTTGCCTACGGACGCTGCTGCTGACGATGTCACCGACCGGCCGATAGATGAAGTCGGGTGATTGTTCGGAGGGGCGAGGAGCTGTTGCCGACGCGATGTCGGCGTGTCGCTGCGTCGGAAGGCCGCCGACAATGCGCAGCGCTTTCAGAAACCGCTCGGCGACCGGGTAGGCTTCGCGGCAGGCGAGCCGACGCGGGCGTGGTGCGCTGTCGAGACATTGGATCGACACGACATAGGGCACGCCGAATCGCGTGAAGGCATATCGTACATAGCCTTCCCGGATGAAGCGGCGCATGTCGGGATATTGCGCCGCGAGCGCCTTTACCGGTTCGCCCTTGCCGCCTTGCGGATCGGAGAGGTCATAGCTCAACAGCGATCCGGTGATCTGAACTTCGACGGGTCTGACAAACGTTCGTGGCGGCAGGCCCTCACCGGCGCCTGGCTCGAGCGAGAACACGGCATCATAACCGGCCGGACCGGCATCGAAGAAGTCGACCGTGCGGAAATCCGACTGATAGCGCGACACTGCGAGATCAAGCGGGCCGCCATTGCGTCGCGCCTCGAGCCATGTTGCGGCATCGAACGGAAGCAGCACCGGGACAGCGCTACGTCCTATGCCCGGGAATAGCGAGGATGTCGCGGCGTTGAGCTGAACCAGCCCAGGCAACGATCGCGGATCGGAGGCCGGCAAGCGCCATTGCGGCGCAAAGACGAAGTCTTGGGCCGTCGCGGGAGCTGTGGAAATTTCGCCGCGGAACTGATCGAGCGCGGCGCGCCACGCGACGCGGAAGACGGAAATCGCCGGGGTCCGGAATTCGTCCGCGCTCCGGGCCGCTCCGGCATGGAGAAAAGCGAAGGATGCCAGCGTAGACGCGACAATCCGAACAGCTCTTCTTCCCACCGCGTCGCTCTCCCCGGAGCCAGCGCGCCGAGCCTGATCTAGTCCTTGGCGCGCTCGGAGTATGAGCCGTCCTCGGTGAGGACTACAATACGTGTGCCTACGGAAATGTGTGGGGGAACGGTGGTCCGCACGCCGTTCGAGAGTACCGCCGGCTTGTACGAGGATGACGCGGTCTGGCCTTTGGTGACCGGCTCGGTATCGACCACTTCCAGCGTCACGCGCTGCGGCAGCTGGATGGCAACCGGCGTCACGTCGTGCATCGACAGCTTGACGGTCATGTTTTCCTGCAGATACGGCGCCGACGTGCCGACGACATCCTTCGGCACCTGGATCTGGTCGTAGGTCTCGTTGTTCATGAAGTGGAAGCCGTCGGCATCCTCATAGAGGTAGTTGTAATTGGTATCCTCGATGGTCGCCTTCTCCACCTGGTCGGTGGTCTTGTAGCGTTCGGAGACTTTGACCCCGTCGCTGATTCGACGCATTTCGATCTGACTGACCGGCGTTCCCTTGCCGGGATGGATGTTCTCGGCGCTCAGAACGACGTAAAGCTTGCCGTCTTGCTCGATCACGTTGCCCTTGCGAATAGAACTGGCGATGACTTTCAAAGCTGATTTTCCTGAAGTTTGGACCGCCCACCGGATGCGGCAGGGGTGTCTCGGGGGGCGCGAAGCGGTTTCGGGCCGCAACATACCGATTTTGCTGCTTGGCGCTAGTGCCGCAGACCGCAGGAGGGCCGGATGACGGTCGAAAACGGCCTTGTGTCGCCATGGTGGGCGGCAACCCGGCACGCCGATATCAGGCCCTTTCTGAGCGCGAGGTCCGCGATCATCCGCGCCATCCGGGCCTGGTTCGAGGAACAGGGCTTTACCGAGGTCGAAACGGCGATCCTGCAGGTCTCGCCCGGCAACGAAACCCATCTGCACGCGCCGCGCACCGCGCTGACCCACTCCGATGGCGAACGGGTGGTCAGATACCTGCGGACCTCGCCCGAATTCGCCTGCAAGAAGCTATTGGCCGCCGGGGAAGGGCGGATTTTCGAGCTGGCGCGGGTGTTTCGCGACCGGGAGCGGGGTGATCTGCATCTGCCGGAGTTTACCATGCTGGAATGGTACCGCGCCGATGCCGCCTATGATGCCGTGATCGCCGATACCATCGTGGTGATCGCGCATGCGGCGCAGGCGACCGGCATCGGGCGGTTTTCGTTTCGCGGTCGCAGTGCCGATCCCTTCGTCGAACCGGAGCTTCTGACGGTCGCCACCGCGTTCGAGCGGTTCGCCAGCATCGATCTTCTTGCCACCATCGCCGACGGCGAAGGGAATCGTGCGGCCCTGGCGGCCGCAGCCGCAAGCCGGGTGAAGATTGCGGCGGACGACACCTGGTCGGATATTTTCAGCAAGGTTCTGGTCGAGCACATCGAACCGAATCTCGGCCAAGGACGTTTGACGATTCTGTTCGAATACCCGGCTCCGGAGGCTGCACTGGCGCGGACGAAACCGTCCGATCCTCGCGTTGCCGAGCGTTTCGAGGTCTATGCCTGCGGGGTCGAACTCGCCAACGGGTTCGGCGAACTGACCGATCCCGACGAGCAGCGCCGCCGTTTCGGCCTTGCCATGGACGAAAAGGAGCGGCGCTACGGCGAACGCTATCCGCTTGATGAGGACTTCCTTGCGGCCGTCGGCGAGATGCCGCAGGCCAGCGGTGTCGCATTGGGGTTCGACCGGCTGGTGATGCTCGCGAGCGGAGCCTCGCGGGTCGATCAGGTGGTGTGGACGCCGCCGCCGACGGATAACGCATGAGCAAGATCGACATGGCCAATGACATGGCGATGACGCTGCGGCGCCCGGCCGAACTGGTGGCCCATGGGCTTGCCTCGCCGACCGACCTTGCCGATCTCGAGACGGTCGCCGCGCGCTATGCGATCGCGGTGACGCCCGATATCGCCGCCCTGATCGATCCCGACGATCCCAGCGATCCGATCGCCCGGCAGTTCATTCCGAGCGCCGCTGAACTTGCGATCCAGCCGGGCGAACGCGCCGACCCGATCGGAGATCAGATCTACTCACCGGTCGCAGGTATCGTGCACCGCTATCCCGACCGTGTGCTGTTCAAGCTCGTCCATGTGTGCGCAGTCTATTGCCGGTTTTGTTTCCGCCGCGAAATGGTGGGCCCGGGCAAGGAGAGCGCGCTGTCCGACATGGCCTACCGGGCCGCGCTCGATTACATCGGTGCAAATCCCGCGATC
>Ga0105237_10004810_pt1 | contig 15512 bp, 11 predicted proteins | sample KBSC24metaG_FD_81520 | JGI IMG/M metagenome (GOLD analysis project Ga0105237, IMG submission 81520) | Corn rhizosphere microbial communities from Kellogg Biological Station, Michigan, USA - KBS C2-4 metaG | ecosystem: Host-associated > Plants > Roots > Rhizosphere > Soil | place: Michigan, USA... | reverse complement strand
GGCGCCGGTTCGGATATCATAACGGTGCCGGCTTTCACAAGTTACATAAGCACGCCATTAACTACGACATCAGCGCCAACACATCGTCCGCAGCTTCAGCAACACTCACCCACCGGCGACGCGGACGCAGAACACGCGCCTACGTAGCATCGAACCGAGCGGAGCGAGATAGCCCGCCGAAGGCGGCCCGGAGAGTGGGCGCGGAGGCGCCCAGCAATTTATTCGACGAACCTTCGCAGCAGTGAGCGTCTGGACCGTCGCTCCCGCTCGCCAGTGCCGCCCCAGTCCTCGAAAATGCGCTAACTTGCCTGACCTGCGTTTTCGACTCTGTACGGCTTGGAGCGCTTTCGGGCTTTCGCCGCACCATTGATCCGGTGATTCTCGCAACCGGCCAAGCCCTCCATGACCACACGCCTCAAAAAACGCACCTGGACCCTCCTCATCGTCGCCACCGTCTCGCTCATCCTCCTTTGCATTGCGATCAGGCAAATGCTCGATGTCGCCGCCGTCCAGGACGCCGTGCAGCGGGACTGGGAGATGGCCTTCACCCACACATCCGACGAAAAATTTGTCCGGCCGAAACTGCTGCCAAAATTCATCGACGACGCCGCCGATCATTACCTCATCAAACGCTATCCGGACCCCAGCGACTTTCAAAATCACGTTAGCTATCGTTACAGCGTCTACCACGAACGCTTTCGCGCGATGTTTCGCGGGCCGATCCGCGAGATCGGTATCTTCGACCCTGAAGGCTTCCGCGGCGACCTCGGAGCCGCACTCCTACGCTTCCCTGGCCTGCGGGTCGTGGAAGTGCACGACCTCAATACCCCCATCCCATCGGAGAAGGAGTGGGAGCTCCTCTGCCGTCGTCTTCGCGAGTTGCCCGACCTCGAGACACTGCACCTGAAAGGCCAATGGATCACGGATGCCGCCATCGCCCCACTCTCCACGCACCCTCGCCTGCGCTCCATCGCGATCACTTGGGGAACTGCGAACGGGCTCACTCCGGCGTGCCTGAAAACCTTCGCCTCGATCCCTAATTTGAACGAGCTCAACATCGTGGGTCAAAATGCCCCGGACGGCGCCTGGCTCACTGCGGAAGTCCAGGCCGAATTGGCCACCGCCCGGCCAGGAATCAAAATCAGTACGCGATCAACCGAATAGCCCAATCCATCCTCTGAGTAACATGCCGACGTCCGCTTCCCCAATGTTCCTCTCGTTCCGAAGCTGAGGGCTTCGGAATGCCATGCTTGGTGGGAAGTTCCACTTCGCGGTCAGGCGGGCTGACGGACCTTCTTCATCCTTCATCCTTCATCCTTCATCCTTCATCCTTCATCCTTCATCCATTCCTCCACGCTCGCCAAACTGTCCCCTCAGTCCTACCCTCCCCTCATGCGCATCGCCCATTGCCAGTTCGAATCGTGGTGTGGCGACTTTGACCACAACCTAAAGCGCGTCGAGGAAGGGCTCGCGCACGCCGCCACCGACCGCGCGGAAATCGTCTCGTTTCCCGAATGCTTTCTCACCGGATATCCCGATGCCGCGGAAGTCGCATGGCAGGGAGCTTTCGCCGCGGATTCCCCGCAGATGGCCGCGGTGCTCGATCTGACCAGCCGCTTCGACCCCACGCTCATCGCCGGGTTCAATGAGATCCGGGGCAGCGATCTCTACAACACCGCGCTGGTCGCTCATCGTGGGCATCTCCTCGGCCTTTATAGCAAGTGCTCCGCCTACCAGAAATTTCACCGGCAGGGCCGCGACTTTCCCGTCTTCGAGCGAAGCGGCGTCAAATTCGGGGTGCTCATCTGCTCGGATGGCGGCTACATCGAACCCGCGCGCATTCTGGCGCTCAAGGGTGCACGCCTCATCTTCGCCCCGCACTTCAATTCGATCGCCGATCGCAGCCTCCTCGCCCATTTCATGAAAGTGCGGGCAGACCACACCGCGCGAGCCATCGAGAACAGCATCCACTTCGTGCGCGGCAACAATGTCGTCCTCGACCCGGCGCGCAGCGGTCTCACGCACTCCGGCATCGGCTACGGGGACAGCTACGTCGTCGATCCACACGGCGAGATTCTCGCCCGCACCCGCCGCCACGTGGAGGACTTCCTCGTCACGGACCTCGACACGAGCGTTCCACCGGCCATGGCTTGGGGCCTGCCAAAATCCGCCTGGAGCCTTCGCGAATTCGGCCCGCTCCTGGCCGAGGCCATGAAGGGCTAGCTCCTTCGTCCTCTCGTTCCGAAGTGAGACTTCGGTTCCGAGCGCCAGCGCCGCCCCAACTTGGAGGGCGGGTGCTTCGTCACCGCCCAAACCTCTGGGTTCTCGAGCGGAGCTTCCGCCACCCCATCGAGCACCGGCTCGTTTGAATGACCCAAGGAGTCCGGCGCGGCCACAGACAATCCTTCGCCTGATTGTATTCCGGGAAAATAGTTGTTAGGCGGATTGGCTGAAAGTGCTGGTGAATCTGAAGCTGCCGATCGCGGCGATCTATACGAGGGCGGAGTATTCACGCGCTGCTGCGGTTGGAGGTGATCGCGAAGGCAGAGTGGGACCAGGTGCGGAATGATGTGCGGGCGATGCTATGTCCGCTTGGCGCCGATCCGGCGTCGCCGACCGCATCCGCCGGACTGAGATTCGCGGCCAGCGAGCCGTTCCGGTCGGGAATCAAATTGATCGTTCAAGCCGCGAGCGGGCGCGTGACTGAGGAGCGCCCCGCCGCAAGCCACAGGCCGCAAAAACAATGTATAACAACCGTCACGAACAGCCCACGAGTAAGCCGGGGAGGAAGCTCATATACTATGTATTTACATTGCATTCAAACCGATGCAAGTGTATTTTTGGCCCTCAAAAACGGTATCAAGCTCTCCTTCGGAATACCCAGACTTCTAGTATCAACTCCCCCATACCCACTCTGCGCTCCGAACACAGAGCACAAAAAACAAAGAACCAAGAACACCCCCACTTCTAGTATCAACCCCGCGCCCCACCGAACGCGTAGCCGCGAAACTGATCACTGAATACCCTCCCCATTTTGAGCGTCTACCCGCTTCCCTTGTCAGACCCCTCCCCATGCCTCCCACGATCCGTCGTCTCCTCCCGTTGTTTGCGCTGCTCACTCTGGTCGTCGCCCCCGCAGCCCTCCACGCCCAATCCGATCCCGCGTCCGAACCCTCTGTAAAGGCGGTCGCCAAGGCCATGCCGGCCGTGGTCAATATCAATACCGAGCGCGTCACCCAGCGGGCCGTCCGCGATCCTTACGACGAGTTCTTCAACCAGTTTTTCGGCGGGGCGATGCGCCGGCCCCGGGTGGTTTCCCAGAAGGTCCAGAGCCTTGGTTCGGGCTTTATCGTCGACCCGGCGGGCTATATCGTCACCAATGAGCACGTCGTCGAGCGCGCGGCCGAGCTCAAGATCTCGGTGACGACCAATGACGGAAAGACCTACAGCGCCCGCTACATCACCGGCACGCCCGAGAGCGATCTCGCCTTCCTGAAAATCGACTCCAAGGAACCGCTCCCCTTCGTCAACCTTGCCGATCTCTCCCCGAACCTGCTCGGCGAAACCGTGCTCGTCCTCGGCAACCCGCTCGGCTACGGCAGCTCTGTGGCCCGCGGCATCCTCAGCGCCAAGAACCGCACCGTTTCGCTCAACGACACCGAGTACAAGAACCTCATCCAGACGGATGCCGCCATCAATCCGGGCAACAGCGGTGGTCCGATCGTCGATATCGCCGGCAAATTGGTGGGGGTGAGTTCCGTGAAAATGGCCTTCACGCCCCAGGGCGTGCCAACCCAGGGCATGGGCTTCGCCATCCCCGCCGAAATCGTTCGCGAAAAGGTGGAGGAATTCAAAAAGATCGCCTCCGGTCAGAAAGTCGCCCCGAAACCGGAGGCGAAATCGGCGGCCCGGAAGTATTTCGGCGTTCAACTCCAGGACCTGACTCCCAAATTGAGCGAGTCGCTGGGCATCGAGGCCGGCTCCGGAGTGCTCATCGCCGATGTGGATGCCCACAGCCCCGCCGAGACCGCGGGCCTCAAGCAAGGGCTTGTCATTCACCAGATCGGCCGCTATCCAGTCGCCTCCTCAAAGCAGATCGAAGATTTGCTGGCCCCAGTCGATACCGGCTCGGTTGTCGATTTCACCGTCAGTGTGATTCGCACCGTGCGCGGGCAGACTGTCCGGCAACTTCAGACGATCCAACTGACTGCCCGATAGTCCAGCCCCATGATGATCAAAGTCGAAAACCTGACCAAGCGATACGCGGGGGTCACCGCGATCAACGACCTCAACTTCGAGGTCGAGAAAGGGGAAATCGTGGGTTTCCTCGGGCCGAATGGCGCGGGCAAGAGCACGACGATGAAGATCCTGACCAGCTACCTGCCTGCCACCTCGGGCCGCGCGACGATCGCCGGTTTCGATGTCTTCGAGCAATCGGTGGAAGCGCGCAAGCGGATCGGCTACCTGCCGGAAAACACGCCGCTCTACACGGATATGCGCGTCCACGAATACCTCCGCTACCGGGCCAACCTGAAAGGAGTGCCCGGGCGCAAACTGAAACTCAGCGTCGGCGATGTCATCGAACTCTGCAGCCTGCGCGCGGTGGAGCGCAAGATCATCGGCACCTTGTCCAAGGGCTACCGGCAGCGCGTCGGCCTGGCGGACGCCCTCGTCCACGACCCGGAACTCCTCATCCTCGATGAACCGACGATCGGCCTCGACCCCAACCAGATCCGGCAGGTCCGCGAACTGATCAAGAACCTGGGCGGCAAGCGCACGGTGCTGATCTCCACGCATATCCTCCCCGAGGTGGAGATCATGTGCTCCCGCGTCATCGTCATTCACAAAGGCAAGATCCGCGCGAGCGATACCGCGGAGAATCTGCTGAAGAACCAGCGGACCGCCGGCAACATGCGCCTCGAGGCCAAGGTGGGCGCCGATACCGCCGCTGAAGCGCTCCGCCAGATCCCCGGTGTGAAGGATGTGGCCGTGCAGCAGGATGGCGAATACAGCAATTTCCAACTCAAACTCGAGGCCAATGCCGACCCCACCGAAGAAGTGATGAACCTGGCCGTGAACAGGCAATGGAAAGTCCGCGAATTCTCGCGCCGCCGGCCCACCTTGGAAGACGTGTTCGTGGAACTGACGCATTCCGATAGCTGAGAGCAGAGAGTGCCAAGAGCCATGAGCCATGAGCCCAGTGATCTCCATTCATTGCACGCTCGTGCGAAAATCGTACGTGATGCGGCCTCGCCTTCAATGAGCGCGTCGAGCAGACCCACTTGGCTCTCGATTCTTGGCTCCTGGCACTAAGTCCGCGCCACGCTCCAGACCCCAATTTAAAATCCCTCACCGCTACATGAAAGTCTTCCTCACACTTCTCGATCGCGAAGTGAAATCCTTCTTCTACACGCCCATCGCCTACGTGGTGCTGTTCTTCTTCCTGGTCATCACGGGTTTCAATTTTTCCACGCAGGTTCATTCGCTGAACCATCTCCCCACGGAGTTCACCGTGGTGGAGGCTTTCTTCATTCCGCCCATCTTTTGGTTTCCCTTTATCCTCAGTTTTCCGCTGATCACCATGCGGGTCTACTCGGAGGAGTTCCGCATGGGCACATTCGAGACGCTGACCACCGCCCCGGTCAGCGATGTGCAGGTGGTATTGTCCAAATTCTTCGGCGTCTTCGCCTTCTACCTCATCCTGTGGGCGCCCACGCTCTGTTCCTTCGCCGCCTTCCAGTACATCACGGGGAGCACGGCCGCCAATGCGACGGGCGCTTTCGTCGGCGCTTATTTGCTGCTCCTGCTCGTCGGAGGTTTCTACATTTCCATCGGCTGCCTCGCCTCGGCCCTGGTCAAGGACCAGGTCAACGCGGCGGCGATCTCCTTCACTGTCATCACCCTTTTCCTCTTCGTCGGCTTTGTCCCCGATATCCGGAATCTCACCGACCCCGGCATCAAGAGCATTTTCCACTACGTCTCGACCATCCAGCACATGCAGGACTTCGCCAAGGGGCTGATCGATTCGCGGCCGCTCGTCTGGTATCCCTCGATGACGATCCTCGTCCTGTACCTCACCCTCCAGGTCTTCCAGTACCGCAAATGGAAAGCCTGAACCGGCACCCCACCCCTTTCTTCCCGCATACTTCCCATGGCCAATTCCTCCACCCCTGAAACGGCGCCGAAGGTCATCAAGATCCAGCGTTTTCAGATTGGGCTGAACGTCCTCGCCCAGTTCGCCGTTATCGTCGGCATCATCGCCATGCTCAACTACGTGAGCTTCCGGCATTACAAGCGCTGGGACTATTCGCGCGACCAGAAATACGCCCTCAGCGGCCAGACCAAAAACCTGCTCAAGAACCTCAAGAAGCCGGTCCGGGCGATCATCTTCTTTTCGAGCGCCGCGGAGATCGACCCCGAAATCAAAGCGCTGCTGCGCGAGTACGAGTTTGCCGCCGACAAGAAAAATTTCAGCATGGAGGTCGTCGACCCCTACCGCAACCTGAGCCGAGCCCAGGAGCTCCAGGCGAAATACAAATTCGGCTCCAATGAGAACATCGTCATCCTCGACTATGACGGGCAGAGCAAATTCGTCTACGCGCCGGACATGGCGGAGTTCGAAATGCCCGACCAGATGCAGATGATGTCGGGCCAGACCGCGCCCCGCATCAAAGCGTTCAAGGGCGAGCAAGCCGTGACCAGCGCCCTGCTGCAACTGGTCGAGGGCAAGCCGAGCAAGGTTTACCTCGTGGCGGGCCACGGCGAACCGGGACTGGACGCGGAGGAAATGAAGATCTTCGGCGAAAGTCTCAAGCGGCAGAACATCCAGGCCGCGCCCATCAATCTTCTCAACGTCAACAGCGTTCCCGAGGATTGCCGCACACTGATCATCTGCGGCCCCAAGTACGACTTCTCCGAACTCGAGATGAAACTGCTGGAGGATTACTGGGCGAAGCACGGGCGCATCTTCATTCTGCTCGATCCGTTCGCCCAAACGCCGCGCCTGCGGGCCTTCGTCAGCACCCAAGGCGTCGTTCCGCAGGATGATCGCGTCGTTCGCACCGGCGTCCGGCCCCAATTGGACGCCCAGGGAAAACCCGAATTTGCCACCATCGTCGTGAACGACCCCACCTTTATCGTTGCGGACAGCCGGACGAAGATCACCAAGGACCTCGAAGGGTTGAGCAAGCAGTTCCTCGGCGCCACGCAATCCCTGCAAATGGATGCCGCCCAGCAAACCGTGGCCCGGACGAGGGTCTTCCCGCTCATCCGGTCGGGCGAGGGCTTCTGGGGTGAAACCGATCTCGCCGGCGACGAGAAGACAGTTACGTTCGATCCGAAAAAGGATCATGCCGGGCCCCTCATTCTCGCCGCCGCGGTGGAGAAAGGCGGGGTCGAAGACCAGCGCGTGAAAGTGGATAGCTCCCGGATGATCGTGATCGGTAACGCCAAGTTCCTCAGCGTGGAAGCCTTCCGCCTCTCGGAAGGCATCACCGTCGCCGTGACGACCAATGCGCTGAATTGGCTCCTCGATCGTGAAGACACCGCCATCGGCATTCCTCCGCGCGAGAAAAAGAACGTCACCCTGAGCCTGACCGATCAGCAACTGGACACCATCTCCACGACGGTCATGGTCTTCATTCCCTGCATCGTCGCGTTCTTCGGCTTGATAACCTGGTTGCAACGGCGTTCCTGATCGCACACCGCCATGAAACTCAAGAACACGCTCATCCTCCTGCTCCTGTTCGGGGCCATCTTCGCGTTCATCTATTTCTTCGAGAGCAAGGCGCCGACCTCGGAGGAGGCGGCGCAACGTTCGGGGCGCGTGGTCCAGTTCGACCGCGACAAGATCACGAAGATCTCTCTCAAGACCAACGATTCCAAGATCGAGTTGGAGAAGAAGGACGGACTTTGGTACCTGGAAAAGCCGGTGCACGACCGCGCGGATTCAACGGCCATCAATCAGCTCTTTACCACCGCCGAGGGGCTGAAATCCGAAACGTCCATTCCCACCGAAAAGCCCAGCGGCGGTAAGGACCCGCTCAAGGAATACGGCCTCGGCAACCCGGAAACCCGGGTCGCTTTCATCGGCGCCGAAAAGCCGATCGAGATCCTGTTCGGCAAGGACGCCGCCGTGGAGGGCAAATCCTACGTCCGGCTTGAGGACTCGCGCACGGTCCACGTGATTGGCAACGATTTGAAGAACCAGGCGAACAAGAAGGCCGACGAGTTCCGCGATCACCGGCTCACCGACCTCCGCACCACGCAGGTCGACGGGTTCAAGATCAAGTCGGCCGCCGGCGAAATTGACATGAAGAAGGAGGCCCAGCACTGGTCGCTGAACAAGCCTTTCAAGGCACGGGGCAATGACCAGAAAATCAGCGATCTCGTCGCCCAGGCCGCAAATGCCCACGTCGATTCCTTCGTCGCCGACTCGTCGAACCTCGCGGCCTTCGGCCTCCAGGACCCGCGCGGTTCCGTTGCACTCACCGAAGAAGGCGAAAAGCAGCCTGTGGTGCTCCTCTTCGGACAGCCCACGGAAAAGGACAAGGAGAAGATCTACGTGAAGCTTTCGACCCGCGAGTCGGTCCTCGTCGTCCCCCGGGGGCTCGACAGTTTGCTCGACACCAAGCCCAACGACGTACGTGATCGGAACCTCTTGCGCGTGGACGCGGACATCGTGGACCGGATGACCATCCAGCCCAAGGACGGGGAGAAAATCGTCCTCGCCCGGAAAGGCGAATCGTGGGTCCGCAAACTGGACAACAAGGAGGAGTTGCCGATCAATGTCGTCGCCGCCAACCGGCTGCTCAACGATTTACGCAATGCCCAGGCGCTCGAATTCGTGGCCGACATCGCGACCGACCTGCCGAAGTACGGACTCGATCAGCCCTCGGTCAAAGTCACGCTCAGTTCCTATGCTTCGGAAAATACTCCGGAAACCAAGGCGGGAGAGAAGCCGATCGTCACGGCGCTCTTTGGGCACGGAGCGGGCAACGAGGTCTATGCCAAGCTCGACGACGAACCGTTTGTGATCCAAGTGACGAAGGCGCTCTACGAGTCCCTCTGGACCGATCCTCTTCAGTGGCAGGAGCTTTTCATCTACCAAAACAAGCCCGAAGACCTCACCTCACTCGAAGTGGTCCGGGAGGGCCAGCCCACCGTGACTCTGGAGCGGGATAAGGAAAAGAAATGGGTGCTGGCGAAAGGCGACGGCCAGGTCAATCAAACCAACGTCTTGTCCCTCGTGAACACGCTGGCCGGCTTAAGGGCCGTCCGCTGGTTCGGCGCCACGACTCCCGAGCACGGCCTGGCCCAACCCAAGATTACCGTGTCCTTCAAGACCGCCGCCGGCGGAGAGGGCAAACTCCTGATGGGAGGTCAATCCATTGATTACCTGACCTACAGCTCTGCCGAGGGAAAAACGGGCACTTTCGGCCTGAGCACCCCCGACGCCACCGTCTTCCAGCTCCCGCTCGTCGAGTCGACCGCCTTGCCGGCCGCGCCGCCCACTCCGGCTCCCGCTCCCGTCCAGCCCGCTCCCGTCCCGCCCGCTCCGGCCCCGGCGCCCGCTGCGCCGCCGGCCCCGGCCGCCCCACCGGCCAACCAGTAATCAGTGGGCGCTCACTTTGGGCACACTGATTACTGGCTACTGATTACTGATTACTGATTACTGATTACTGATTACTGATTAATTACTCGCCCGAGCAGCCGTATACATGGAAACAATCCCCCCGCTCAACGGCTCGCAGTTTGCCTCATCAAGACCCGCCTCCCGCATCAGCGCACACATCGCCGGCCCATACGGGAATCTCTCGATAGACTCGCCGAGATAGTCATAGGCGGCCTTCTCTCGTGTCACCACGGCGGCGATCCGCGGCAGAACGTAGTGGAGATACGGGCGGTAGAGCCACAGAAGCGGAGGGGGCGGAACAGAGAAATCCAGGACCAGAAGATGCCCTCCCGGCTTCAAAACCCGGCGCATCTCGGCCAGCGCTGCCGGCCAGGATGCCATATTGCGCAGCCCGAAGGCCACGGTCACCACGTCGAAGCCCCCGTCCGCAAAGGGCAAGGCCAGGCCGTCCGCGGTCACCAGATTGGAGACCCCCTTCCGTTGGGCCACACGCAGCATCGGGTGGCAAAAATCCGCCCCGATGATAAAAGCGTTTGGGCAGGCGGCACGCAAGGTGAGAGCCAGATCCCCGCTTCCTGTCGCAAGATCGAGAATCCGAAGGGGTTTCCAACCCCGAATGAGCCGCGCTGCCCGCCGCCGCCAAAAAAAATCCAATCCTCCGCTCAGCAGGTGATTGGCGAAATCATACCGCTGCGCGATGGAGGAAAAGAGGGCTTGAACGAAAGTTCCCTGATTTTCAGCGGTTCGGAGGGTTTGCATGTCGGCGAAATTCGGGTTCTTAAATCCCGCAAGGCATACCACGTGCTCCCTCTTCCTGCTGCCCATAAATTTACGGGATGCGGATTCGCCTCCGTGTCTCGGGCGATTGCATGCCAACCGACTACCTGAGCCACGCGAAAATCCTGATTGTCGACGATGAGCCCGCCAATGTGCGGCTCCTCGAACGCATCCTGGCGCTCTCCGGCTGCACCCAGATGCGGACAACCACGGATTCCCGGCAGGCACTCCCGCTCTTTCTGGAATTCGAGCCCGATATCGTGCTGCTCGACCTCAATATGCCGTATCTGAACGGCTTCATGATCCTCGAGCATCTCAAATCCGCCATCCATCCCGAGGATTATCTGCCCATCCTCATCCTGACGGCGGACATCACCGTGGAGACGAAACGGCGGGCGCTCGCCGGCGGGGCCAAGGATTTCCTCACCAAACCGCTGGACCACTCCGAAGTTGTCCTGCGGATCAAGAATCTCATCGAAAACCGTTTCCTCCGGCTCGAGATGAAGCGGCACAACGAATTGCTGGAGCAAGAAGTGAGGGAGCGCACCGCGCAGCTCCAGGACACCCTCCACGAACTCCAGTCGACCCAGGAGCAAATCATCAAGCAGGAGCGGCTGCGAGCGCTGGGCATGATGGCGGGCGGCATCGCCCACGATTTCAACAACGCGCTGACCATGATGCTGGGCTACGGCGAACTGCTCCACCCATGGCTCGACCAGCATGGCTCCAAGCGCGAGGTTACTTATCTCGACCACATGATCTCCGCGGCGCGCGATGCGACGCACGTCGTCAGCCGCCTCCGGGAATTCTATCGGCCCGCCGAGAACAACGAGATCCGGGTGCCGGTGAACCTGAACCACGTGGCCACGCAGGTCGTCTCGCTCACGTCACCGAAGTGGAAGGGCAAATGCCGGGCGGAAGGCGTGCAGGTCGAGGTGGTCACCGAACTGGCCGAGATCCCGCCTATCGCCGGCAACGCCGCCGAGGTCCGCGAAGTCCTGACCAATCTCGTCTTCAATGCCGTCGACGCCATGCCCGCCGGAGGCACCATTACCATCGCCACGCAGGAGCGCGGCGGCGAGGTGGTGATTTCCGTCACGGACACGGGAGTCGGCATGACGGAAAAGGAGCGGGAACGCTGCCTCGAACCCTTCTTCACGACCAAGGGCGAGCACGGCACAGGGCTGGGCCTGTCAGTCGTTTACGGCATTATTCAGCGGCATGGCGGGCGGATCGAGATCACCAGCCAAAAGGGGCTCGGCACCACGTTTGCGATCATTTTCTCCGCGACCACCATCGAGCATGTCGCGATCGTCCCTGCCCTCGCGCAGATCGACCGCCCGCTGCGCGTGTTGATCGTGGACGATCAGGAAGTCATTTGCGAATTGATCGCCGAGCAACTCCAGGGCGACGGCCACACTACGGTCACCTCGAATTGCGGCGACGAGGCATTGAGCCATTTCCGGCGGGAGGCGTTTGACCTGGTGCTCACCGATCATTCCATGCCGGGCATGAGTGGCGCCCAACTGGCCAGTGCGCTCAAACAGCTCGCGCCGCAAATTCCCATCATCCTGCTCACGGGATTCGGCGATGAGATGCAGGCCGAGAAAAATCGCCCGGAGGGCGTGGACCTCGTTCTCGGCAAGCCCGTGAGCCACGCCGACCTCCGGCAGGCGATCTTCGAAGTCGTCAACCAGCGCGAACTGCTGGCCAGCGTCGCCTGAACGGCAAGGTCAACCGGCTTTCGGCGGGGCAAGACTCATCGTCGATGGGTGGGTATTAAGGAGGAGCAGGAGTGGCGGGCGCTGACGTGGTGAGGGTCACGACGCCCAGGCGGCCGTCGGTGTGCCAGGGATCGCCGCCACCGTTGCGGCCCTGGAGTTCCTGGTGAAAGGCATCGATCCAGCGGACGCCAACCACGCAATGGGCATTCGTGAGATCGGCGATGACGAGGTCGCGTTCGGCATCCACATCGGGCGCAATGCGGTGGGTGACTGCTCCCGTGGTGCGGCTGAGTTCCACTCCGATATCGTGCGTGCCCGCACCCATCCACATCGGCTGCTCGTCGTCCAGTTCCGCGGAGCGCCACAGCCGGATATGATGGCGCTGCCGAGGGCTATGGCCGACCGGACGTTCAAACGCGAGGTCTTCCTTGCGCCCGAAAAGATACAGGTTGCTCACCGGGGCATCCGGGTCCGGCCGGTCGATGACGGTGTCCACGGCGATGCGCAAGCTGCTGCGCAGGCTGAGGGCATTGGCGGGACGCCAGCCTGCTGCCAGAAACGCGCGGACCACGGCTTCCTCGGGTCCGACCAGCGAGAGATTGAGCGGGTCGCCAGGGAGGCCGGAGCCGGTATGGGTGAGGCGCTCGGCATCGCGCAGGTCGGGATGGCGATGCATCTTGATCTTGTCGAACTGCGGCATGACGACATAGGCCACAATCAGGTAGACGACGACAACGCCGAGCGTGGCGCGCGCCCAGCGCGGCAGGCCTGGTTTGGGGTTGGAATTCGAGTCCGACAAAGCTCAGCAACATGACAATGCAATCACGACCGCGCGTCCCGGTCACGACCCATCGCCTGGCGGAGCCGGTGAGGTAGCAAACCTTCCCACCCGGTGCGGCCCACGGCGCTGTGAGGGATACCAGGTGAGCGCAGGCGCAAGGACACGACGCCTATGGACGGCACCCATAGGTGGAACTATCGTCACCGGTATATGAAGACCGCGATCTTGATTCTAAGCGTGGTGGCGGGAACGGTGAGCGGGCAGGCTGATCAACCGAAGAACTTCGGCTCCTATGGTGTCATCCGAGCTGTACCCATGCCTCCAGGACGAACGAATCCGACGTTGGAAACTTTGCCTGGCCACTACACGGCAACATTGTCCGGCCAGGCCGTCAGTACAGCACTCCCCGGCCAGGTCGTGAAGGCGCTCCCCGGCCAGTTGGTGAAACCGCTGCCGGGCCAGATGGTGCCGCCGTTGCCGGGGCAACTGGTCAAATCGTTGCCAGGGCAAATGGTGGGATCGCTGTCCGGCCAATTGGTTTCGGAACCATAATCCGCGCCGGCGATCGACAATGAGTGCCGCGCCGAGGATGCCGGTAATGACATAGCGGCGGCGGTCTCGACCGATGAGTAACTGGTAGATTTGAGTCTCATTCACAGGTGACGCGAGGAAGCGCCTAACGCCCACATGCCTGGGGATTGAGAGGCGAAGAGACGCGCGTTCGGCGGCGAGAGCGACCATAGGATGCATACATAGTTCCCCAATATGAAAATACACTCCTACCTCTATCCTCGCCGCGCCGATGGTGCTTTCGTAGGCCCGGAAGAATCCTCCCAACCCCCGAACGTTTTTACTGCCATCCATCGATCTTAGCCCGTCCTCCGCCCGGTTTGATGAAACCGTTCGGCCGCCATCCGTACTCCCGAAATTCCAACTCTTACGCCCCACATCCACACGGCATCCTCGACTGCGCCCCTTACCTCCATCAGGATTCAAAGGCCCCGGCGCGGATGTTCGATGATCCGGAGAATCACCGCGCTCGGGCCATTCGATGAGACTTTTGTGAGGCCGAAGGGAGAAATAAGACTGGCTTCTCGGGATTCACCGGTCGTAATGTGCAGTCTTCTCTCGCGTTTGCCTGGAGTGGGTGCGTTGTGAAAGCAATTTCCCTAGCGGCGGTGTTTTGGGGGTGCGGCTTTGAGCCGCCACGCAATGGTATTGTCGGGATATCTGACACGGTGGACTCACGATTTGCACAGCACGACGGTCCCGCCGTGCCGTTCGACGGAATGGCGACCGATACAGATGTGGTGGATGCGGCGTGTTCTGCGCGGCGGCACGGGAGCGCCGCGACGGCGGCGGGCATCGACCGGGACTTGGGTGATCGGCCGATGTGCCATGCTCGAGGAATCCCTTTGCTTCAGCCCGCTTGCCCGTTTCTCCCGCGCACCCCCATGCCGTCATGAAACCAATCACTCCATCCCGATGAGCAACGCCACACACGAAGGCAGCGCGGGCGAGTTTACCTCGTTTTTCCACAACATCCTCGAGTCGTCGACGGAGTATTCCATCATCGGCAAGGACCTTGACGGCAAGATACTCCTCTGGAACGAAGGCGCCCGCCGCATTTACGGCTATGCACCGGAGGAAGTCGTCGGCAAGGCCAACTCATCCATCCTGCACACGCCGGAAGACGTGCAAGCGGGCAAGCCGCGGGAGATGCTGAACGCGGCGCGGCAGAACGGCCACTGGGAGGGAACCATCAACCGCCGCCGCAAGAACGGCCAGCAGTTCTCCGCCCGCGTGGTCGTCACCCCCCGTCGCGACGCCACGGGCACGCCCATCGGTTTTCTGCTCATGTCCAAGGACGTCACCAACGAGGTGGCGTTCACGGAGGAACTGCGGCGGGCCAAGCTGTTCGACAGCGCCATCGTGGGCAATGCGCAGGAAGCCGTGGACTTCATCACGAACATCCTCGAATCGTCCACCGAGTATTCCGTCATCGGCAAGGACCTCGACGGGAAGATCCTGTTGTGGAACGAAGGCGCGCGCCGGCTTTACGGCTACGAGCCGGAGGAGGTCGTGGGCAAGGCGAACTCGTCCATCCTGCACGTCCCGGAGGACGTGGCGGCCGGCCGGCACACGGAAATTGTCCAGGCGGCGTTGCACGATGGAAAGTGGGAAGGGACGCTCACGCGCGTCCGCAAAAACGGCGAACGCTTCACCGCGCGCGTGGTCATCACGCCGCGGCGCGACAGCAAGGGCAAACCGATCGGGTATCTGCTCATTTCCAAGGATATCTCGGATGAAATCCGTCTGACGGAGGAACTCCGCGCCACGCAGTACTATGCACGCAGCTTGATCGAAGCCTCGCTCGACCCGCTGGTCACGATCAGCCCCGAAGGCAAGATCACCGATGTCAACGAAGCCTCGGTGCAGGCGACCGGCGTGTCGCGCGAGAAATTAATCGGCACCGATTTCTCCGATTACTTCACCGAGCCGGACAATGCGCGCGCCGGCTATCAGAAGGTATTTTCCGAAGGGCTCGTGCGCGACTACCCGCTGGCCATCCGTCACGTCTCAGGCCGTATCATGG
>Ga0105237_10004809_pt1 | contig 15518 bp, 14 predicted proteins | sample KBSC24metaG_FD_81520 | JGI IMG/M metagenome (GOLD analysis project Ga0105237, IMG submission 81520) | Corn rhizosphere microbial communities from Kellogg Biological Station, Michigan, USA - KBS C2-4 metaG | ecosystem: Host-associated > Plants > Roots > Rhizosphere > Soil | place: Michigan, USA... | reverse complement strand
GTGGAAACCTTTCGAGCGGTTCCAGGTGTTGTTGTCGTTGACCAGTCCCAACAGCTCGACATAACGGCCCTGCTCGCCGACCGTCTGCACAAAGTACTGTGCCAGGCTCACCGCGCCATCGTAGTTGTCGGATAACACTTGCGCGACGGTCGCCGTGGTGGAGTTGATTTCGCGGTCCATGGTGAACACGGGGATATGAGCGTCGCGCGCACGTAATGCATTCGCGACGGAACCGTCAGCATCGGTTGCGCTCAACAGGACCGCGCCATAGCCCGAGGCGATCAGGTTCTCGAAATGGGCGGCTTCCTTCGCGGGGTCGTTCTGAGAATCAAAAATCGTTGCCTCGTAACCGAGCTTCTTCGCCTCATCGCGCGCAGTTTCGGCCAGCACCACAAACCAAGGATTGTTGAGCGTCGAGATGACCACTGCGATTCGCGCGGGACGTTGGGGAGCAGCGGATTCCATTGATGCATGGCACCCGCAGAGAAATGCTGCAAGCACCACCGCCAACAGCAGGTGCCTCGTCGATAACCCGAGTCTGCCCATTCAACCCCCTCAACTCAGCTCGCGGCGCAGCCTCAGTTCTCTGATGCTCCGCACAGCACTTGATTGACCGCACGCAACCATCCTTGGTAGCGCGCCTCTACCTGCGATTCCGGCATCTGACGCCTGTAAATAACGTTGTCAGCGCCTCCCGCAAAATCTTCGGGCACCACCGCCATCCCCGTACCCAGAGCACCCATCAGGGCGGCGCCGACTGCTGCGCGATCCGCCCGAGGAGCAACGCTCAGTTCGATCCCCACGATATCGGCCACAAACTGCATCAGGAAGCCATTGACCGTGGGCCCGCCATCCGCCCGGATCTCCTGCAGCTCGACTCCTGACTCGGCTCGCATCATCTCCAACACATCACGCAACTGGTAAGCAATCGACTCGAGTCCCGCCCTTACCACGTGCCGGCGATCACTGTGCGCGCTCAGCCCGACGATTGCTCCTCTTGCCGAGGACCGCCACCAAGGCGCTCCCAGACCCGAAAAGGCCGGCACCACGTAGACGCCGTCGTCCGCATGCAGTTCAGCAGCTTCGGAACAGGCCTGCGCCACATCATCGATGATTCCCATCTGATCGCGCAGCCAGACCATTGTTGCCGCCGAGCTGGTAATGATACCTTCCAGAGCATACGCAGACTCGTTTCCGCGAACCCACGCGAGCGTCGCGACCGCGTGGCGCAGCCCCTGTGGCGGCTCATCCCCCGCATTCAATAGGATGGACGAACCCGTACCGAACGTGACTTTGGCGCTTCCAGGGCGCACACACCGCTGCCCAAACATGGCGGCATGAGAATCGCCCATGACACCGCGGATGGGCACTGGGGTCGGCAACTGACCCGCGAGTGTCGTCTCACCGAAATCGGCATCGCTCGGGCGGATAGAGGCAAGGGCGCGCACGGGCACGTCCCACCAGCCGCACAGCTCTTCGTCCCATTCGCGTTTCTGTATGTCATACAGAAGAGTTCGGCTCGCGTTGGTATGGTCGGTCGCAAACACGGCGCCTGCGGTCAGACGGCTGATGAGATAGGTATCAATGGTGCCGATCACCGCCTCGCCACGCTGCATGGCTGCCGCGAGGTCAGGTCGCTCATGGATCATCCACTGCAGCTTGGGAGCGGGGAAATAACTGTCCGGCCGCAATCCGGTGCGCGAACGGATCTGCGCTTCACGACCCTGCTGCATCTGTACTGCGCAGAAGGGATCGCCGCGGCGGCACTGCCACACGATTGCAGGATGCAGCGGCATACCTGTAGATCTTTCGAACACGACGACCGTCTCGCGCTGATTGGCAATACTGACCAGGACCACTCGAGCCCCGATCGCGCGTCCCTCGGCCAGAACCTCGCGCGCAATCGAAAGAACATTGTTCCAGATCTCGTTTGCATCATGCTCGACCCACCCCGGGCGAGGATAGAACTGCCGGTGTTCGCGACTGGCCTGCGCCAACACTCGCCCTTGCAGATCGAGCAGGACCGCTTTGGTCGCCGATGTACTCTGGTCGAGCGCGAGCACGCAATTCATGCAACACTCGAACACGCCGCGGCGCGACCCAACAACGCCCGCGCAGCGGCGGAAATTCCTTCCATGCTGATGCCATAGTGCCGAAAGATATCTGCCTGGCTGCCCGTGACTGTGTACTCATCGGGAATCCCGACTCGCTTGAAGCGCACCCGGACCGCCGACTCGAGCAACACGGCGGCACACGCTTCACCCAATCCCCCGTGCACCATGTGCTCTTCGATAGTAATCAGAGCACCACAGCCTGCGGCAGCGATGATCGCTCCCGTATCGAGCGGTCGAATGGAGGGTACGCTGAGGACCGTACATGACACCCCGTCGCGCATGGCCAACTCCTCAGCGGCGAGTACTGCATGGACTACGGCTTCGCCCGTGGCGATCAGGGCGATATCGCTGCCCTCGCGCAATAAAATGCTCTGCCCGCGCCGCGCGCTCAACTCTCCCCGATGCAGATCGTACTGAGGCGCCTTTCCGAAACGCAGATACACCGGATGTAAAGCCGCGGCAGCGAACCTCACGGCCCAGCGTGTCTCCGCATTATCGGCGGGGACGACGATATCCAGATTGTTGATGGCTCGCAGCGCCGCCAGATCATGCAGCGAGTGATGGGTAGAGCCCAGCGCGCCATAACTCACGCCGGCACTGATCCCTACCAACGTGACCGCATTGTCTGAGTAAGCGACATCGTTCTTGATCTGCTCGAGCGACCGGGCCGTCAGAAAGCAGGCTGGCGACACCGCAAAGACGTTCTTGCCGGAGGCCGCGAGTCCCGCAGCAATGCCCACCAGATTCTGCTCCGCGATGCCGACCTCAACAATCTGCTGAGGCAATGCCTGCCCGAAAGGCGCGAGCTTTCCCGATCCACGCGAATCGCTGGTCACGGCCAACACCTGCCGGTCCGCCTGCGCGAGCTCCAATAGAGTGTCTGCGAACACCTCGAGATTAGCGCGGCCCTGCCTGAGTCCCAGGCGATCGGCAACCTCCCGCGCGGCGGGCGTGAACATGGAAGCAGCCGGTGCGCTCATGAAGCCACCGCGACCCGGGCCATCGCCCCCTCGATCTCCGCGATCGCCTGCGCATACTCGGCATCATTGGGTACGCCGTGGTGCCACTTGCCGACATCCTCCATGAAGCTGACGCCGCAGCCCTTGATTGTATGGGCAATGACGACGCGCGGCTTTCCGTGAGCAGCCCGTTGGCTCAACACGCTGGTTAGCGCATTCAGATCGTGTCCGTTAACCGACTGCACGTCCCAGCCAAACGCCGCGAACTTGGCATCGAGCGGCTCGTTGCTGCACACGTCGCGAGTCCGGCCGGTGATCTGCAGGGTGTTGCAATCAACAATGGCGGTCAGGTTCTCGAGTCCGTAATGAGCCGCTGCCATCGCCGCTTCCCAGTTGGACCCTTCAGCAAGCTCGCCATCGCCCAGCAGAGTCAGGATCCTGCTGGGCGCCCGATCCATCCTGGCGGCCAATGCGAGGCCCACGCAGATGGACAAGCCATGTCCCAACGCGCCGGTGTTCTGCTCCACCCCGGGCACTTTGCGGGTCGGATGGCCTACAAAGTGAGAGCGGTACTGACAGAGCGTCTGCAGTTCGGAGGCCGGAAAGAAGCCGCGATCCGCGAGCACGACGTACAGAGCCTCGACGCAATGTCCCTTGCTTTGCACATAACGATCCCGAGCGGGATGGGCAATCGTGGCGGGTGACACGTTCAGAATGCGGTTATAGAGCACATTCAGGATGTCAATACAGGAGAGCCCGCCACCGGTGTGTCCCGCGCCTGCGTGTTTGATGATTTCCAACAGCCGACGGCGATACTGCAGGGATTTGAGTGCCAGTGTCGTGAACTCTTGTGGAGTCAGGCTCATGATGGCCTTCCTCACGCCGCTGGAGATGCGCCCAGCAACAGGCGGTGGATGAAATGCTGCGCCGCCAGTGCATCCTGTTGCGCCTGAATCGTCCGCAACTCTGTGAGGTCGACCTCCTCCAGCTTAGCATCCAACAGACGCAGTGTTTCGATGCTGCGGCGTGCCGCCGCAACCGGGTCTTCGCGAAATGGAAATTGATCCAGAAGGATGGGACCGCGCCATTCGATCTGGCGCAGCGCAATCAGGAACTCGATCGTCTCCAGGAGGTGAACGGACGCCACTGTCATGTCATCGTCCCAGTCCCTCCAGTTGTCATTCACCTCCACGCTGCGAAGCTTGCCGCGCCGTGCAATCAGTTGCACCTCTTCGGCCGGAGTCTCCTTCGCCATGAGCGAATGCCCGAGATCCATGACGATGCCGACGTTGTCGACCTCCATATCCTGAATCGCAAGCAAGGTTCGCGCGGCATTGGTCAGAGTGATACGTGCACGGGGCTCCTTGGCTTTGTACTCGATGGCGAAATTCACCGACGGCTCACTGCGCGCCAGCGCTCCAATTCCACTAACTGTCAGATCCCAGAGCTGCAGATAGTCCGCCTGCAGGGGATAGTCATAACCGTCCTGGCCGGGCCAGAACTTGACATACTCTGCCCCGAGCGCCTTTGCAGCCTGGATTGCTTCGCGACACAGGTCGTGGGCCGCGCGCCTCACATCCGCGTCCGGATTAGTGAATGCGCCACGTTGGTACTTGCGGGTGTAGATGTGAGGAGTGACGGCCAGCGCACGCAGGCCAGCCTGTCGCAGGGCGCTGCGCACGTCCTCGACCGAGACGCCCGGATCAAACGGAAAGTTGATATCCAGAACAGACAGAGACCCAACCTGCCCCGCCCGCGCGATGGCTTCGAGCGTACCTACGGGCGGCCCATAAGCGTCGGTAGCGTAGCGGTCCACGAATTGCCCGAACATCCACAACCCGGCGCCAAAAGTGAGCCGTCCCGGCTCGGTCGTCTTACCGATCATGTGCACGCCACCCCCATCTGTATTGCGCGTCCGTCCAACATAGGCTGACGTTTTCGCCACTTCTCCTACCCACCGTGGCAAGTACTTCCTGTATTCTAAGGTCATGACCTCGTTTGACCCGCAGCGTCCCGATTTCGCTCCCTATGGCTTCACGTGCGTCCGCTGGCGCCCCTCAGCCATGACGCGACCGGACCGGCACAATGAGATTGAGATCAATTTCCTGCGCAGCGGCGCCCTGACTTATCTGCTCGGCGGCCGCAAGGTACGCATCCCCGCCCAACATCTGGGGGTATTCTGGGCGGCCATGCCGCATCAGATCATCGACTTCGAGGACACGACCGAGTACTTCGTCGCGACGCTGCCGCTCGCCTGGTTCATTCAATGCCGACTGCCGGAACCATTGGTCCAGTCATTGCTGCAGGGAGAGGTCATTCTCGAAGCGCTCCCCGAGCGCGCCGACAGCGACTTGCAGATGCTGGCGCATTGGGAGGCCGATCTGCTCGAGCGAGCCCAGTCGCTGAAGAAGGCCGTGTTGCTGGAGTTGGAAGCGCGCCTGTTGCGACTCGCCCACTCCTCCGTGGCGCCGCAGCCGGGACGCAGAGTGCGCCAACGGGCGGCGGCCAGCACGGCGGAGCTGACCAAGGTCGAAAAAATGGCCTGTTATATTGCACAGAGTTATACCCAGACGTTGACCAGCGAAGACGTCGGACAACATGTCGGACTGCATCCGAACTACGCCATGGGGCTTTTTAAACGCACCATCGGCACGACCATTGTTGACTACGTGACCCAACACCGGGTGTCGCACGCGCAGCGGCTCCTGGCCACCACCGATACCAAGATCGTCGATGTCGCCCTGAGCTCGGGATTTGCCTCCACGAGCCGCTTCAATGCGGCATTCCGCCAGCAATGCGGCTGCTCACCGCGTGATTACCGTCGGCAACATCGATTGCAGGACGCCTGAGTGCACCGAATCGGACCTTAGAATCCGAGTTATTTTTAGCGATTCCGTGGAAGAACGGTCTGCAAATTCAGGCTACCGTGCTGCCGGCATCCGGAAATCTTGAGGGGGATCGGAGATGAGCGCTAGTCGCAACATAACGTCGATTGTATTTTTGTCAGCTTCGTTGGCCTGCATCGCCGGTACGCCGCCGGCTCTGGCCGAGAATGCAGCGGCCGCGGAGGCTGCACCGCCTGCGGATGGTCTCGAAGAGATCACCGTCACCGCACAAAAGCGCGTTGAGCGCCTGAGCGATACCACCGTGTCCGCCGCAGTGGTCAGCTCTGAAAACCTGGTGAAGAGCGGTGTTTCGACCCTGGATGACCTGGGCAAATCCGTGCCCTCCCTGACGACTTCACCTTCCAGCGGCAGCAACCGATCGAGCTTCGCCATGCGCGGCATCAGCACGAACGTGGTAACCGCCGGCGCCCCCAGTGGAGTGGCCATCATGGTGGACGGCGTCACGCTCGCACCGGAAAGCATGGGTGCCCGACAGCTCAACGATGTTTCCAACGTTGAAGTGCTGCGTGGCCCACAGGCCACACTCGGCGGACGGACGGCGTCCGCTGGCGTTGTCAATCTCGTGACGCGTGGGCCATCCAACACATTTACGGGCGACTTTGGCGCTACGTTTACCGAAGACAACGAGCAGCGCCTGCAGGCCTTTCTCGCCGGACCCATTACGCAGCAGCTCGCATTCAGTGTATCCGCATTTGGCAACAGCACCGAATATCCCACGCGCAATCTCGCCACCGGCGATGATGATCGCGAACGCGCATACGGCGGCCGCGGTAAGTTGCGTTACACTCCGATCGAGGACCTCGATATCACATTCACGGCAGGTGCTTCCAACACCAAGGATCGTGGTACGTTCACGAGCTATATCAAAATAGACCCGGCGGCCAACTTCCGTGGCAATCCAAAGCTGGCCCAGAGCGTCACCCTTCCCGGTATCACCGTCAACAGCGACAATCGCGACTACAATGTCATCAGCTCACCGTACCCCGGCATGGACGGCACTGATCGCTTCTATTCGATGGTTTTGAACTATCGCTTCAGCGGCTTCACCCTGAGCTCGATTACGGCGCGACAGGAAGAGGACCGGCGCCTGGTCTATGACCTGTACGATGAAGCGGCTGACAGCGGCGCGATCCTGGCGGGCCCGGCCTACACTTGGAACATGAAGCAGACGTTCCACTACGTTATTCATACCACCAGCCAGGAATTCAAGCTCGACTCGCCTCAGCTGGGTTTCGTCCGATTTCTAGCGGGCTTGTACTTCGATCACGACGTCACCGACTTCGACTTCGTACGCGCCTCCTACACTACCGGTGGCGCAGGTCCGCCGCCGTTCAGCGGATATCGGGTCCCCGACACCAAGACTTACGCGGCTTATATCAGAGGCGAGTGGACGCTGCTGCCCGAGCGGTTGAGCCTCATCACCGGGCTGCGCGTCAACCGTGACGATATCGCTTACAGCTATTCATTGCGCAACACGCCTGCACCGGCTCCCCAGATTACGCCGTTCACTCGGACAGACTCCCACGCGGAGACGACCACCGTGGGTGATGTGACTTTGCGCTATCGATTCAACCCGGACATCATGGCCTACGCGAGTTATACGCGAGGTTATAAGCCGGCCATCTGGAACCTCGACGGTACAGTCACTCCAACCAACGTGTTCCTGCCGGTCAAACGCGAGGATATCGACTCGTACGAGCTGGGCCTCAAGAGCACGCTCCTGAACAATCGCCTGTCATTGAATGCGGCTGTCTTTACGACTTACGACAAAAACTTCCAGGTGCAGACGTTCGATCCAAACGCCGTCTCGGCCACCTTCGCGCTGGCCAACGCCGGCAAGGTTCGCTCTCGCGGCGTGGAACTCGATTCACGGGCCCTGCTGCCTGGTAACGTCCGCCTGAACACGAGTCTGGCGTTCATCGACGCCATCTTCGACACATACGATGCGGCTACCTGCTACGGATCGCAGACCGCCGCACAGGGGTGTTTGAAGGCGCCCAGCGGCAACAGCTACCAGGTCCTGAGCGGCAAACGCATGCCGAATGCGCCCCGCTGGAAAGGTACCCTCGGCCTGGACAAGCTCGTGCAGCTCAATCTGCCATTCAATCTCACGCTCAGCGGCAACTACGTGTATCAGAGCGCGGTGGAATACGATCCCAACCTGAGTCCCTACGCGATTCAAGGCGCCTATGGCATCCTCAACCTCAGTGCCGGCATCATCGATCAGGACGAACGCTATGACGTGTCCATCTTCGTCAACAATGTCACTGACAAGCACTATGTGGGCGGCATGCTCGATCAGACCGCTCGCTGGGGCAACAAGGTTGCGATCACGGGCCTGTGGAACCGGGACGCCGACCGCTACGCAGGGGTACGGCTCCACTACCGGTTCTGAGGTGCGCACGGCGCGGTTTCGGAGGACTGCGCTTGCGATGTCATGGCTGTTGCTTCTGTGGCTGACGGGGCCGCTCGCATCTGCGGCGGCCCCTCTGTCCGAGACACTCACGAAACCGCGGCTGCTCGTTCTCACCGATATCGGCAACGAACCCGACGACTCCGAATCGATGGTCCGGCTGCTGTTGTATGCCAACGAGCTGGACATCGAAGGACTCGTTGCAACGACTTCCACATGGCTCAAAGACAAAGTCCACCCGGAGCTCATTGAGGAGCGTGTGCGAGCCTACGGGGAGGTGCTTCCAAACCTTCGTGTGCATGCCGGAGGCTATCCCGATGCGGCAGGGTTGATGAGTTTGATCCGCAGCGGGCGTCCCGTGTACGGCATGCGGCAGGTCGGACCGGGCTGGCATACACCCGCCTCCGATCTCATCATCGCCGACTTGAAAAAGCCCGACCCGAGGCCGCTGTGGATTTCAATCTGGGGAGGAGCGCGTGAGCTCGCACAAGCCCTGAGCGACCTTCGTGCGACGTGCAAGCCGAAACAGTTGCACGCGTTGTTGGCAAAACTGCGCGTGTATTCCATCTCCGACCAGGATGATGCCGGCGCCTGGGCGCGGCGCAACTTCCCGGAGCTCCTGTGGATTGCGAGCATTCACGGATTCAGCGAGTACGGCAACGCCGCATGGACCGGCATCTCCAGCCGGCCGACGGCCGTCGAGGGCGCCGATGAGACGCTGGTGTCGCACGAATGGCTCAATGACCACATCCGCAAAGGTCCCTTGGGAAGCCTATATCCCGATTGGAAGTACATCATGGAAGGCGACACTGCGAGCTTCCTCTATCTGATTCCGAATGGACTCGGCGTGCCGGGGCACCCGGAATACGGCAGCTGGGGCGGCCGATACGTACGGATGTCACCGGATGAGGGCCTGTACGCGGATGCAACCGACTCGGTCATGGGACTGGACGGAAAACTCTATCGGAACAACAAGGCGACCATCTGGCGCTGGCGCGAGGCGTATCAGAATGATTTCGCCGCCCGTATCGCCTGGACTCTGACCGCCTCGCACGCAGCGGCAAATCATCCGCCCGAGCTGGTTGTGAACGGTCAGCCGGGCCGCGAGGCCCTGACTGTCCATGTCACCGCGGGTCAGACCCTGACGCTGGACGCCAGCGGGTCCCACGATCCCGATAGCGATACCTTGAGCTATCGTTGGTTTGAATATACCGACATCAATCCCGCCTACACGGGCGTCTCGCCTCTCGCTCTGGACGGCGCGACATCAGCTCGAGCCCAAGTGAGCAGCGTTGCATCGCAGGCGGCAAGCCAACATCACATCATTCTCGAAGTGCACGACAGCGGAACACCCTCCCTCACCCGTTATCGCCGCATCATTGTCAGCGTCGACGCCGCTCAGCCTCCATGACGGCAGCACGACTTGCGTCGATCTTGCTCATAGGTTGTTGGATCCTGCCCCTGGACACCCACGCTACACCCCGGGTCCGTGCAGACGTTCAGCTCCAGGATGGGCCGGACGTGCCTCACGACACCGCCCATCCGCTGTATGCCCTGGGCGCCGTACTGGATTATCCGTGAGCCGGCAGATCAGTCGCGCGGAATGCGCACAATGATCCCGTCGAGACGATCCTCCATGATCAACTGACAAGTGAGCCGCGAGTTGTAGCGCACTCCTTCGATGGCATCGAGCATGGCCGCTTCGTTCCGCGACACCGCCGGCAACTTGCCCAGCCACCCGAAATCTATATGGGCGTGGCAGGACGCGCAGATACACGAGCCGCCGCATTCACCGATGAGATAGGGAGCCAGGCGATCGCGGGCAGCCTGCATGATTGAGCGCCCATTGCAGGCATCGACGGCGTGCGGCACACCGTCCTGATCTATGAAGATGATCCGGCTCATGAGGTGAGCTTACACCACGGGGATCCAGATCGATTCGCTCTCGAGCGCCCGTCCCTCGTGCGCTGGCCTACGCGACTCCGCGAAGCGCATCTCGCTATCGCAGATTGAAAAGAAGCTCGTCCAAGCCGCCAAAGAGAGCGTTGCCGCTCACGACACGCCCCAACTCATCCTCGCCAACGATGAGCGAGGGGACCCCTTGTAAGCCGAAACGGCGCATCGTCTGGCGCGCCGAATCGACACGCTCGCGATTCGCATCGAGCAGATCGGCACCGGGGGCAGAAATGCGTCTGGCAGCCTCTTCGAGACCCAGCTCGCGCAATACAGCTGCAAGAACAGACGTGTCCGTGATATCAACACCGTTGACGTACCTTGCGTGTTGAACGGCTTTCAGTGCTTCGAATTCACGCTCAGGCTCGCTCACGTGCACGGCAGTGAGCGCCAGTGTTGCAGGAGCGGAGTCGAAACGGCCACTGTGAGCACCCAGCACATTCTGACGGTACTCGTTGCTGAAGGGCTGGCCGGTGAGGCGCTCGATACGCTGGTCGTTTGCCCAGGCGTACGCAGCGAAAGCCGCATCCATCGGGCGCGCGCCCGCGTCGGAAAAGAGCCCTGTTGGAACGAGCGTCACAGTGAAATCAGGCTCCGCAACCAGTTTCTCCACCATGGGGGAGGCGCCGTAGCACCAGCCGCACAAGGGATCGAACAGGTAGCTGACCTGAATCGGACTGGCCATCTGCATCTCCTACCACGCTAAAGAAGCACGATCACTATGGCACGAGAGCTCTCTGAACCAACACCGTGTCTACATACTGCGTCATCCGGACGATCTTGCCGTCCTTGATCTCGTACAGGTGCACAAAGGGAGCGCGCATGGACTTGCTGGTCGCCTTGTAGGTCCCCGAATAGACACCAAAGGCAGCGACCCGGTCGCCATCTTCCATGTACGTATGAACGTCTGCACGGTAGCCGATCCATTCACTCGCAAGGCGTCGAAACACGCCCGCGACAATGGCTTCCGGCCCCACATAGGTTCCAGCGTACGGGAACCCCTCCGCCTCGGTCCACTCGGCGCTGGAAGCGAGTGCCGCCAGCAAGTGACGACCGTTGTCTTCCGATTCGCCTTCGTAAGTCGCGCGAATCAGCTCGAGATTCGCACCCATGTCAGCCCCACTTCATCTCGCCAGTGGCGACTTTCGCACCAATGTCCAGAGCAACCCCCATCCCCAGATTCGGGAAGCGAGCCTCCATAGCGGCCTTCAGCGCGCCCGAATCCTTGGCCTTGGACAGCTCCTCTTCGAACGCATGGAGATACGACTTCGTGTGATTGATGGCGGAGGCGTCAGTTGCCGAAGTCACCGCCATGTGTCCCGGCACGACATTGGCCGGTCCACGAGCGAGAATTTTATCGAGCTCGGCGATCCAGGCCGCTCGCTGCTCCCGCGTAGCTGTATCGGCGGTCCAGACATGAACACCAGAAAAAATCAGCACTCCGCCGAACACGGACTGAAGGGCCGGCACCCATAGATAGCGCCGGTTCGCGAGCCCCTGGGCGGTCACGATCTCGATAGTCTGCCCGTCAACCGTCAGCGTCTTCCCATCAAACACGTCCGGAATGATGACATCCGCCAGTGTCTGCGGACCGTTCTCTTTGAGCTGCGGTCCCCAGACAGCCAGTTTCTTCTCCACGTTGCCTTTGATTGCCTGCACGGTCGCCGCCGCGGCGATCACTTGGACATCAGGGAAGGCTTCCTTCAGGGGCTTCAGGCTGAAGTAGTAGTCGGGATCGGACTGGCTGATATAGATGGCGCCGAGCTTCTTGCCGCTCGCCTTGATGATCTCCAGTACGGCGCGGCCGTCCGAGTAGGTAAAGCCACCGTCGATGAGCAAAGCTTCTGCAGCGCCGCTCACGAGCACCGGTGCCCGGAAGAAACCCTTGTCGCCTGCTGGAATGTGTTTCCAACTCAATCCCGCACCCGAGGCACCGTGGCCGCCGGCGGGAGCATGAACGGCGGTGTAACCGCCGGGAATGGTTGCTTTCAAGAGGCTTTCTCCTTGTGAGTCGGACGGTTTACACAAACGCGTACGAGCCCGAGCATCATAAGCAACTTCAAGAGGCGGATAACCACCATCCAATCGAACGAACTGTATGCTATTGGCTTACAATCGCCGAGGGCCGCCCCACCACCTTGTCGTCCTTGTAGACGGCAGCTGGAACGACGTCGCGCGCGCCCCAGCTGCAGACCTCCTTTCTTTGCAATGGACGGATACTCCTTGCCATCGTTTGGTGATATCCCGATTGCCGTAAACGATGGGCGCCCACTCATATCCGGTCCCTGCCGTGCGGATATGGCCCACGCCGGGAAACGGAATATGCGGAATGGCGATGAGCGTGCCGTCATGGGCGAACGCGCTGAAAGCTGCTCTGCGTACTTGGGCGGCTCGTTTGGTATCTACGTCGTAGGTGATCGTGATTGTCGGTTCCGGGAATTGCACCGCACCCACGTGGATGATGTCCCCTACGAAGATGATTCGCTGCCCTTGACTTTCAACCGTGTAGAAAGCGCTTCCTGGAGTATGTCCTGGATGTACTGTTGCCGTGATTCCCGGTACGAGCACGGTAGTGCCCTCGAACGTCTGCACTTTGCCCGCATCCACGTAGTGCTTTAGCGACGCAGCGTAGTCGTCGAAGTAATTCATCCCATAATGCGCTTTAGCGGCATTTGATCGATCCTGAAAGAACTCCACATCAGCCTTGTCCACATGCACGGTGGCGTTCGGGAATGCCAACGCGCCGTTGTGGATGAGTCCACCCATGTGGTCGTCATGCGCGTGGGTCAGCAGAATGTCCGTAACCTGTTCGGGACGCACTCCCGCCGCAGCGAGGCTTTGCAGTAACTTGCCGCCGAAGCCTGCAGGGAAAAGGTCTCCCGAGCCCGTATCCACGAGGAACAGCCGGTCTCCGAGTTTGAACATGAAGACATTGATCGAGGCTTCCACCGGATTGGCGAGGAATCCCTTCTCGAGCAGCGCATCGGTCTTCTGGTTGGTGGTATCGCGAAGTAGCTGGTGGAGATCCTGCGGGACGGTTCCATCGGAGAGCGCCGTGATGCGAATGTCGCCCACCCGAAATGCATAAGTATTTGCGCCCTGCAGCTCGACACCCGGCGGCACAGATTGATCTGCCGCGAAAGAAGGAGTGCTCAGCTGCCACGTAGCGGCAAGCGTGAGCAGCGAGACGGCGATCTGCTTGAATGGCATTGAATTCCTCCTCGTGTTGGTCGGGTTGTGTACGGACTCGCCCGCAAGTGCGGGGGTCGAAGCTGGAGCGAGCAGGGTCGCTGCCGCAGCGCGAATCAATTGGCTCTTCATGGCATGTTCCTTTTACCCACCGTAGCGGATGGGGATCGGGGTGCATTCTGTTGTTTTGCGTAGATCGGAACAACATGGCACTATGCAAAGCATTATTGCGTAAGGCGCAAAGGTGAGCACAGTTCCCATGATCGACGCACTAACGACGTTCGTAAGCGTGGCCACTGCTGGGAGTTTTTCCAAGGTCGCCAAACAGGAAGGCGTTGCGGTGTCGTCCATCACCCGAAGGATCGACTGGCTCGAGTCCTCGCTCGGTGCAAAGCTGTTCAGCCGCAGTTCGCGGCGGTTGGTGCTGACCGACGCCGGCGAGCGGTTCTTGCCTCGCGTCCGCGGCCTCCTCGCCGATCTGTTGGAAGCGAAGGAAGAGTTGATTTCACCGAATGCCGAGCCGCGCGGTCCGTTGACCGTGACGGCGCCCTCGGTCTTCGGCCGTCGGTTTGTTGCCCCGGCCGTGATCGATTTTCTCGCGCAATATCCCCTGCTCGAGATCGATCTTCATCTGAGTGATACGGTGGTTGACCTGACGGCACAGCGAGTCGATGTTGCCATTCGGTTGGGATCCCTACCTGACAGTGATCTGGTTGCGACCCGAATCGCGCCGCTGCGCCGCCTGGTCTGTGCCAGTCCGGATTACCTGGAGCGAAAAGGGCGACCCCTTGCGCCAACGGACCTGATGCAGCACAACTGTCTGACGCTGAGTTCGGGACTGGCGCCGGCGGACTGGTGGCGTTTCGAAGGGGTGAATCGCAACAGGGCGTTACCAGTGCGGGGAAACCTGCGAACGGACGATACCGATACTCTCCTGCAAGCCGCAGTCGCAGGAGTTGGCATTGTGCATCTGGCTAGTTGGCTGGTGAGCGAGATGATCGTGGCCGGGCGGCTGGTGACTCTCCTCCCAAATGCTCAACCGCCAAAAGGAGGGTCGTCGGCGATTCACGCCGTGCGGATGCCAGGCCGGTCACACAGTGGCAAGGCGTCATTGTTTATAGCGCATCTACGCAAAGCGTTTGGCGAGCCGCCCTATTGGGAGCGCGGCCTTAGTAAGGGACAACGGCGAGCGCCTGCCAGGTAAGTGGCGGCGAGGTGACTGCAGAGAATATCCCGAAGAGTTGGTCCCCAAGGGATTGACTGCCAGCGAGCACCTGCGTGAGCTGACCCGAGCGGGTATCCACCGGCGTTGGCCGCACGGCGAGCCTGCGTCCGTTCACGACTTGATTGAACGGGAACTCGTGCTGATCCGCGAGCTGTGGTTTGAACACTACTTCCTGACGGTCGAGGACATCGTCCGGTATGCCCGCATGCGCGGCATTCTCTGCCAAGGTCGCGTGAGCGCGGCCAACTCGGCCGTGTACCCCGACGCATCGCTTCTTTGTACCTGGGCCGATGGGAGGGCGATCAGCTCTTATACCCGGGAAAAGCTCAAACCGGCTTTCAGCAACGAATGCTGTACGAGCTCCGGGAGCGTTTGGATCCGTATATCCGAAAAGACTCACCGCTGTCCGTACCGATCAAGAAGCCCAAGGCTACCTGGGTAGAACCGGCCGTCCTAGCCGAGATCGAGTACAGCGCCATGACCACCGAGAAGCGACTGCGAGCTCCGGTCTTCAAAGGCATTCGGGGCGATCTGATGGCGCCTCGCAAAGGACCGAAACGCACTCGAGCACCCAAGCCCTTGAGCTCGCCGGGCCCGAAGTCCAACATCCTGCAGTTGCTTCCGGATGCCGTTGTGCCTAGCCGCGAACAACTCATCCGCTACTGGAAAGCGGTTGGCCCCACCGCCCTCACCTACCTCGCTCGCCGGCCCCTGAAACTCGTCCGCCAGGAACGCGGAGCCACCTTCTATCACAAGGGG
>Ga0105237_10004808_pt1 | contig 15519 bp, 21 predicted proteins | sample KBSC24metaG_FD_81520 | JGI IMG/M metagenome (GOLD analysis project Ga0105237, IMG submission 81520) | Corn rhizosphere microbial communities from Kellogg Biological Station, Michigan, USA - KBS C2-4 metaG | ecosystem: Host-associated > Plants > Roots > Rhizosphere > Soil | place: Michigan, USA... | reverse complement strand
TACATCTCACCTTGCGGACATGGCAATGTAGGCAGGCCCGTGATTTCTTTGGGGGCCGTTGGTCTAGGCTAACTTGAGGCTCTCGGTCGTTGGTGGTAGTATTCATGGGACTATATTACCGCAAAGCGGCAAATGTTTCATACGTCAGGCTTGTACGTGGTCAGATATCAAAGAACAGTGGAATGATCTGGATGCGCGAAGATGTTATTGTACAATAGGCGTCCCATCGAGAGCTGAGAGGTTTGAGCTGTAGGCCCTCGGGACTATTGCTAACTAAGTTCTTCTAGGCAGCGATTTGGATCCCAGAGAGATGTACTCCGTACGCAACCAGAAACCTTCCTGATCCCCTCCACTTAACTACTAACTATTAGTTAATTGGCTAATTACGAGGACCTGGGGTAAAGGTTCCTTAGGGTGGGTGGCTTAGGGGGGACTAGGTGTGATTGCACCTAAAATCCCGCGTTTTCAAGATTTGGCCTGAGTTTAGTTAGTAGATCGCCCTTCTACAAGATGAGGGGATCCTGGGGTAGGAGATATTGTTTGAGTATTAATTGGTATGTATATGGCTAGCCCTGGAGCTTGAGGCCTCACTTCAGATCTTCATTCGCGGCAACTTACCCATGACTAGCCTGGCGTCGCCTAACATGGCCGTCATCTCACCTCACAAGCGGGGTCGAAACGCAACTCCAGCACCTAAATCATACCTAGGTATGTATTTTCGGCATGGACACGCACACTCTATCGAGGGCCGACGTAATAACACCGAGAAATTCATCTCGGTGCCGAGCACATTACTCTCTTTGCCTCTTGCAACATCCGAACTTGACTGAGAACCACCATCTCACATCAGCCCCAACCGATACATGACGCAGAGGTGTTGGACTTTCCCTTTGTCCCGTTCAGTTAGGTAATTCCCGGATCTTGAGTCTAGTGAAATCTGATGAACTTGCTCAAAGTGATATGAACAACCTCAGCGTTCATGGCCCCGAATCGTTAATACCCGCCTACTACCATTGCTTCGTAGATTGAGAGCAAGTTTCTATTTGAGCTCTTAAAAACAGTCAACGGCACACGTTGAGCTTCAATATCGACCTAAAGGAACTGAAGTTAGTCATCAAAACGGTTGCCTCCTCGATAATTCAAGCGTTGAAATTCAGTCGGAGAAGGAAATGCTGTCCATTGCCACCCATAATTGGAACATTTTGCCAGTTGCTATTCTAGTGGTGGTGGTGGTTTACTTGACAAAGGTGGTGCTATTGACGACGAGATGGAGAAATGCACCTCCCGGTATAACCCCAGGAGACGAGTTTGCATGCACAAGATTGTCCAATCGCTCACTATAATCTACTGTAGGACCTCCTACTTTACCCTTTGTGGGAAACTTGCATCAGCTACCCAAACGTGATCTTCACTTGCAGTATCAGAAATGGGGTCAGCAATGTAAGTGGAGGAATATTAGTGAATTTTCCTCTGATGTGTCATGATTGCTGATATGGACCTCAGATGGACCTATTTTCTCCTTGAAGCTAGGATCCCAGAGCGTTGTCGTCCTGACCAGTGGCGAACTTATCAAAAGACTGGTCGACAAGCGAAGTGGCAACTATTCCGATCGCCCAAAATTGTACATGCAAGACGTTTGGGAAGGCTCCAGGATTATTATGAGAGGCTACGATGCATTATGGAAGGTTGAACGCAAGCTATACCATCAATTCCTGAATATCAACAAGGCATCCCGATACGTCCCCTATCAAGATTTAGAGACAAAACAGCTCATGATCGATTTACTAGAGAAACCAAAGGACTTTGAAGATCTCATCACGCGAACTACCCTGAGTGTTGCGACTAGTATGACGTACGGATTTCGAGTCTTGAACCCGAAAAGTGAGGTATTCCAGGAAATGTTTAGGAATACCCACGGCTTCTTCGTGATGGTAAATAGCAGTAAGCTGCTCGACTGGTACCCGGAACTCCGACCTATTGTTCGTTCCTTGCCTCGATGGCTGTACCCATTAGCCACGAAAGCTAAGCAGATCTATCATCGGGAGAAGACCCAATTTCGGCAATTGTACGAGGAAGCAAAGCAGGCGTCAGCTCGTGATGACTCGCTTCCGAGTAGGCCCCGACACATGAGAAGTCTGTATTCTGAAGCTAATATCGACTCTAGGTTTCTCTGCGGATATTACTAAGGCGAAGGAGACTTGGAAAGGAAGTGAAAATGGAAATATCCTTACAGATCATGCAGCTTCGTACATTGCCGGAATTGCAATGGAAGGTGCAGCGGATACTACCAGCAACACGATGGCAGGCCTGATAAAAGTAAGGTCAAGCTTTGAGCTGTCAACTTTCTCATACAGGCATTTTGAACTGACTCTGATTCGAGGCCATGATACTGTTTCCAGACGTGTTGCAGAAAGCACAGGCCGAATTGGACGCTGTGGTCGGTCCAGACAGACTTCCCACGATCGAAGATTTTGAAACGCTTCCATATATCCGCCAAACCATCAAGGAGGCTCTGAGATGTAAGTATTGACACTTCAATTGTGGGAGTAGCAGTTTCGAGAATGTTAACCACATGAGAGCTCAGGGCTCCCAACCGCAATCAGTGGTGCTATTCCACATGCAGCACTTGAGGATGATGTCGTGGATGGTTATAAGATTCCAGCTGGAGCAACAGTTGTGCTCGCTGTATGGGCCGTGAATAACGATCCTCAGCTCTTTCCCAATCCCCGTGTGTTCGACCCTAGCCGACACAACGCCGACCTATCATTCTCTGAGGCATCACTTGCAGCAGACTATCGCGATCGAGATAACTGGACCTTTGGCGCAGGTCGACGCATATGCCCTGGTATCCATGTTGCAGAAAGAACCTTATTCCTCGCCACATCTCGATTGTTGTGGACATTTAGTCTTCGCAAAGCCAGAGATACCAATGGCAAGGAGATTGATGTGGACAGAGACGAGGTAACTCAGTCCATCGCCGCCCGTCCACTCCCTTTCCCGTAAGTTTCTCCGAGAGCGTTCACTCATACTATGGCTCGTAGTCATATGATTCGAGCTGACTTTTGTTGAAAAGCTGTGAGATTTCGCCTCGCAGTCCAAAACATGCGCAAATTGCTAGGAGCGAATGGGCTGAGGTCAAAACCCTCCTTGATGTGAATGGAAACTACAAGCACAATGTTCTGCGTTGATTGACAGAGATGTGGTTCCTTATTGGATTCCAAAGATTCAACGCCGGGTCAGGGTGAGGAGGTCAGAGGATCAGACTTATGAAGCACTCCAAAAGCAGTACATCACACAGTAGGTGTGAATAAGTCCTACTTGACTAGTGTCATCCATATCAAAAAAGTGAAGCTGGTTAACTGCGACCGTTTAGAAATTATAGTTTTCTAAGGGATGCACAGTAGTTGATAGCTATATTACACCCCTCTGCAAAACCAACCCTCCATCGCATGGTATCACTGCTCCGTGGATGAAACTCGACTTGGCGCTGCATAGGAACGCGGCCAACCAAGCAACGTCGGATGGATTTCCCAGCCGCCTGACTGGAGTGATGCCCATCAACTCAGCTGGCGCACCAGGTGGGCTTGTAGCTCGAAAGAGATCTGTATCAATCATCCCCGGGCATATCACATTCACTCTAATACCATATGGACCGTAATCTTGTGCATCAACCTTGGCAAACCCAATGATCGAGTGCTTTGATGCACAATACACTGACATTCCGCTTGATGCATTGATCCCGGCAAGCGAGGAGACGGAGACAATGCTCCCTCGTGTATTACCGTGCCCTTCAAGAGGCTCTTGCTTCATCATTTGAATGATTTCCGCTCGGTGGCACAGCCAAGTCTGAAGCATAGGGAATATCAGCACAGTCGAGTGGCGCTCTGAATCAATAGGAACGGGTCAAATCGATATCGAGAGACTTACTCCGTGGTGGTTGATGTTGACAATCTTGTCATATGTCTCGACATCGACATCTGCAATAGGTATTCTCTGAGGAACAACGCCTGCGATGTTGAGCGCATAGTCGATACGTCCGAAGGTTGACACGCATTGGTCAACCATTTCTTGAACAGATTGCTCATTCGAAATATCAACTTTCAGAATCTCCACCGTGGCGGTTGCAATGTTCTCTTGGATCTCCTGTCTAGTCTTTTGGAGACCCTCTAGGTCGATATCTACAAGAAATATTCTAGAACATCCTTCTTGTGCAATCGTCATTGCGGTCCCTCTCCCGATTCCTAGCATTTGAGGGTGGTTAGCATCATGGAGATCCCCTTCGTTCTAGTGGATGGCACTATACCCGAAGCTGCGCCGGTGATCAAACAGACCCCCGGTAGATTGAACGCCATACTGAGGCCCTGGGAGTACCTATCTGCTTCAAGTGTAATGTTAAAGCCCTGGCAATGTGTTGATAATATGTCTAGAATGATAAGATGATACTCCTTAGGCAGTCGGGGCTCAAGGTGACCCAGCCTCAGCCTGGTAACTTAACCCCTTGCCGATCAATAAGTGATCAGGCCGAGCTTGGACGCCATCGGACCCCGCACTGCGCCTAACGCCCACGCCGACACGGCCCTAAGGTACCGAGAAATGTATATCCGCGGCTGAAGACATTTGTTACTTTGTGGGGCTCGGGGTAACCCTTACTATTCAACCCAGCCGGCGAACGTCAGATATTGGACATATGAATCCTCAAGTGACATTGCTTCATCAGCAACATAGAAGCCAAGCATCCGAACAGAAATCCTCTATCTTGTTGCGTCCCTGAGCAGTCATGCCCACCATTTCTGGAGTTGCACTGGTCATCGGCGCCGGTTCAAGTAAGCAGCATCCATCGAACCCCAGTATTCTTCCTCGTCGCATTCCAAGCTCACCTACTCAGGTTATGGCAAAGCTGTTACACGCTTACTTGTAGATACCGGGTGTCTGAGGTTGATTCTCGGCGATACGGACGAAGTTGAGCTCGCCAAGGTGCAGACAGAGTGTCAAGCCCTGGGTGGACCGAAACTGCAAATCATATCTAAGAAATGTGATACCAGACTAGCCGAGGACCTTGAAGATATCATCGAGTTTGGTGTCAAGGCATTTGGGTCCATCAACTATTGTGCCAACTGTGAGAGACTCAAAGACACAAGCGGACGCACTACCGAGATCTCTCCAGAGGAGTTCAATCGCGCTGGCGATACATGGCAGAAAGGCGTATGTGATAAAGTTCTGCTCTAGACGGGGCGAAAAACCTCTGAATCCTAATTTTTGAGCTCTACTGATAGATTTGGCTGGCAATGCGAGCCCAGGTGCGTCACTTCATCAGACAGCGAGACAAGGATGGTCGGACCGCTGCCAGTATCGTGAACATCACCGCGGCCCAGGGCCTTGCAAGTGATGGCAGCTTCCCAAGCTATTGTGCCGCAGCACATGGGATTGTGGGAATGTCAAGGGCGACAGCGTTGGATTACATCAAGACAGGTATTCGCATCAATTGTGTGTGTCCGGGAGCTGCGGAAACATCGGACACCGTTGACGAGCCTCAAAGCCGTTCCCTACCGCAGGCGCCAATAGGGAGATATATTTCAGCAGAGGAAGTGGCTCACGCAGTAGTTTTTCTCCTTGGGGATGGTGCAACTGGAATAACTGGGATCGAGTTGCCGGTGGATGGGGGATGGTCTTTGTATCATCACTGAGGAATTTTGGCCAACTGTATTACCAAAATCTTTGAATGATGAAGTAGAAAGACGCAAAGTTCGGCCATTTACATGAAAGCATAAAACTCAACTCTACTTGCAGCGGTTGGTCCTAGCGTTGGCAGGATTCAAGTCATTGAATCAGATTCATGATGTTTCGATTATTTAATCCTTTCCGAAGGATATAAATCCGATTACTACTAATCCTATTTATGTATGATATATCTAGTGGGGACGGCTCGAGTCATAGGTGAGGCCGAAATGGCTATATATACATTGTTTTATTGTGGTACTATCCATGATATAGGTGAAGCTGAAGTAGGGCCTACTCAAGAACTCATTGACTTGAATCCTGCCTTCGCAACTTGGTGCTCTCAACAGAAACCGCCTTCCCATCCTAGTGATTTGTTCTTTTGTACTCAAACCTCAACACATAAATTTACACATTTGTCAAAGCGTCAAGTGTTAAGCGATAAAAATACGCATTTTTGGCCTTATTATTCAATGAAATTACTATCTGTGATGGTTAGATCTAGGAGCCGGATGCTTTAACTCCTTTCAACACTATTCAGCCCAAAAACGTTTCAGCAGTACCAAAGCAATCAGGACAAGTAAATCACAACCCTTTGAGTTGGAGCACCTCTCCTATTACCACGCAGATCAGTTTTACCGCATGAACATTGGAGAGATATCCATGTCTAAACACAGACTTATTTGTAAACTCAGATCCGGTAACTCCGCCACGGTTTAGCTCTGCCGAAATATTCAGGAAGTCCCGCAATCATATTCACCGCCTACCTATCGGTCACTCAAAATCTGCCCGGTACGGATATCTCCTGAGAAGAAAGTGGCCTGTGAAAGCAATTGCTGCTCCCATGGCGAATAGGCCAGTATATGTACCAAAGCCTTTCAGGTACTCTGGTGCTTCCCTGCTTGGAAACAAGGCTGAGCCGTAAACCTGAGCTAGCTGGGACAGACCGTTGATGATTCCCAAGCTAATTGCCCGCGTTTCAGTATCCACGATGCCCAAGCAACTGGTAGCATAAGATAAGGCAATCGGACTTCCAGTCCAGATCGCACTGTTGATGAAGCAGAGGAAGACATAACGAGGTTTATAGGCGCGAATACCCGTCGCCAGCCCACAGAAGATTGCTCCAATAAGCATGATTATTGCGACGAAGAGACCTCTTTTTGTGCTGAACCTGTCCCCTAGGATCGATGTCGGTATTGCAATCGCTAGAGCTACAACATACAGCGGGGCAGTCATAAACCTTGATATTGTTAGCAAGGCCAATGCGGAGTTTTCTACCGCACTTACTGAGCATTGATAGCGGTGTAGCCGAGACCTTGGATAAGGTACGGATAAAAATATGCCAAAGCGCTCGATCCAACCAGCTGCATGTATGGCACAGCGAGGAAATACAGCCTCCAGTTTGTAACGGCTGAGACAAAAGCTCTCCAGTGAGAAAGCTTTGTTGCGATGCTGACATTTCTGGAAGTAATCCTCTCCTTGGCTAGGCGCGCGATCGCAAGCTTCCTCTCTTCTGGAGTGAGTTTCTTTGACGTGGCTGGAAAGTCGAGTAGGAAGAATGGAGCAATGAGCGCAATCCCAATAGTCAAAACACCTTCAACAATGAAGAGCCAGCGCCATCCAGGGAGCCCATGTGCCCCATCGAGGTTACCCGCGATAATTCCAGCAATGATTCCACCAAAGGCCCCTGAAAGGATGGAGGCGCTCAAGAAGAAAACAAATCGTGTTGACCTGGATGGATGTCTAAGCCTTGGTTCCTGTTGTTCAGGAGAAGCAGCTACCTACTGTTCCTCTCTCTTATACCATGAGCTGATAAGAAAAAAGACTCCAGGCTACTGAAAAGTTAGTGACAGGACCATTTTGAGAGACACCTTGCCAGGAAAGGACCTTACCGCGAAGCCCGCTTCCGTTATACCGAGCAAGAAACGGACAGCCCACAGCTGACCTTTGGTCTGGATAGCCCCCAAGCACGTAGCACAAGTTCCCCATAAAAGCATAAGGCTTGGAATGTACAACGAGGGTCGGACTCGAACCAAGACCATGCTACAGTTCCAGAATGTAAGATTGGTATTCAGTGCCTATATAAATGGGGAAGTACTAACTTTGAAGGCGTTCCTGCGATCAAATAACCCACTTGAAAGGTCACGACCGCGTGATAGTAGTCCTGATCGTTGAGCCCTAAATCCGTGTACATTCCTGCAACCCTTGCGTTCCCAAGATTGGATCGATCCTAGACATAAGTATCAGTATACAAACACTTTTGTGTGGTAGGATGGGCCTTACGATGTAGCTGAGGACTAGGAGCACCCATAGTGCCGGCATGAGATAGAGGTCGATCTTCCAACGAAGCTTCTTCTCCACAGCCGGATCAATCTGCATCTCTTGAACAGCGGCGGTATCCTTGATCTCGACATCATCTGTGAATGCCTCCTCCAAGTGTTGCGAGTTGACGATTTTGGGGTTTATGTCGGTCATTTTGGAAGTGTCAGGTGAGTTATCACTCTATCTTGCTGAGACTGGAACACAGATCGCCAATGCCCTCCACGATGAGTTTTGTGGGGTATTATAAAGCCATAGCAAAAATGTCCTGGTTCTAGCCAGTCGCCTCAGCATTGCAATTTCGCCTCGCCTGAGGGGTGCAGACTCGGTCTTCCCAGAGAATAGATTCATTCGGTGCCGAGTTTGGCCCACGATATTGCTCTAGTACAGAATCAGAGGTACGGTGCCAAGTACTTGACCACAAACCTATCAGGCTATCACCAACCATGGAACGATGTATTAACGAGAAAAGCACATCGCTGCAGATACATACATAGGTATCCAGGCAAATTAGCCTACGCCGTAAAATCGGGTCATAACTTGTGCCTCTTTCCCCCACTAACGATCTTCTTGAACTCAATCTGAGGTGCTCCCTCAATCAGTCTTTGCATTCCCCTTTCGGCCTCCCTGAGGCCTTGAGCCTCCCACGCATCAATGAAGGGTCGCCGAATCAGCTCTTTGATCTTCAGCAAACCCTCCTGATTGACATGATCACCAGTAAGTTTGTCCTCCACTTCCTTTAGTACCTGCGTCAAGAACCCATCGGAGTCATGTTCATCCTGCCCACTGAAGATCTTGGTGATGAATCCAGACTTGAGGAGTCTCTCACTCGTAATTTTACGAGACATGAGGAGGGCCTCGGTGGCTAAAGGAAGACCCAGACGATGTACGAAGGATATGCTTGAACCCCCCTCGGCGACAAGGCCTAGACTGGAGAACGGCGTCAGGAGAAAGGTGTGGGGCGTCGCGTAGATGAAATCGGCGAAGCCAAGAAGCCCGGCATGCAGCCCAACGGCAGGTCCGTTGAGGGCGGCGACGAGGATTTTCGGATGCATATAGAAGGCTCGGGCCACCTCAATCTCGTTGATGAAGAAGCCATGAAGGATCTGTCCCCGGATTTCGTGACTGGTGCTTCCTCCTGGTCGATGAGTGGAGGTATCCCCACCTGCGCTGTAGAAGCGGCCTGTCCCGGTTAAGACTGTGACTGTGATTTGTGGCATAGCCGCGATGTCATGAAGGAGGCAGCATATTCGGTATGAGTCTTGTGGCCGCAAAGCACCTAGTTTCTTGCCATTATTGATGGTGATTATGGCAATTTGATCCCGGATACGAAGAGTTACGAGATCCTCCGGACTCGGGGTCCCCTTTTCCATCCTCAAGGTGGGATTATTAGGATGTTGATTCTCCGCATGTGATTTGAGTATGAAATTGTAACGGCTGAAAAGGTATCGATATAATGCTTCAAGTCACACTGCATTGTGTAATCAGCGCTCCCTGGAGACAAAGGGTGGGTGGAAGTCCGCGGAGGCCGAGGCAGCATAGCCAGCCGAGTCCCCATCGTAGCGATGTTGACTCCTTCTTTATCATACAGCACTAGCAGGGCTATGAGGAGGGAGCCCCACAATGACTTAACTAGACACTATATTTTAGTGATGATCTCTATTCCTGGTTTTAGTTGAACCTGCGAGTAGCATTGCAGATAGACATAAATCCAGTCTCTGCCAAGAATTATATAGCTCTCTCTAGAAGATGATAGCCCTGGTATGAGGAAAGGCTAATCGCAACAAACTTTCAAGACTGCTATGTAGTCGATGCGTGCTCATTTTCGCACTGTACACTCACAGTGCTGTTCGGTTATTCTGCTACAGCATCCACCCAGGTTGATCCATAGAATCGATATCTAATTGGCTTTCATTCTCGTGAAAGCCAATGAATGGAGTTGTGTCGGTTCGATGGCCACACAACTCGTTCAAAAGCCTGACCTCGGTTGCAGTTATAGTGCCAAGATAAGATAGAGATGGAGGGAGTCCGCTCTCATGGTTTAACTGGTCCTGAAACTGCATGATATGAGGCATGGCGGGAGGTATTGTGGCCTCTCGTGATGGAAGAATATTTAGCTTCCGGAACGCAGCCTCTAGCTCGCCAGGAAGGAAGTCCTCGGGAATTCTCTGGTCACCTATCGAGTCTAGTATTTGCATACAGTAGTGATATTTGCTGAGCCTGTTTCCTTGCCGATTAACCATTTCTGGCGTGATGTCCTGCAGATGGACAAGCAGTATAGGTAGGAATAGGGTGACGCCTTTGGGTCTGATGTGTGTCCCCATTTGCAGGTTTCTTATGGACATGGCGAGATGCGCGACTTCATCTGCAGCTTCACGTAGCTTCGTTCTCGATAATTGCTGATAAGAAGTTGGTGTTACTCTTAATTCATCCAACACTTGAGGTCGATGGAGAGCGATGAGTGCGGAAAGAAAGAGAAGCTTTAGATGTGCTCGATGAGTCGTGATCATGATCGATGCCTCGTCTTGCTGGAAAGCCACTGGATCCCGGAGATCGAAGTTACCGAAACCGGAGAGTCCTTGGTACCATCTCTGAAGCTGGTGGTCATGCTCAACGACCTCAAACATCTCGTTGTTACTGCGCTTGGGTACAAGAATTGTTAGAGTTTGAGTGTCTGATTCATGGCGGAGGCTAGTATAACGGACTCGGAGAATCTGGTCAATACATAGACACAGCTTCGCCTTTTCGATACAGAGCATGGCCAGTTTGATCCTCGTTCTGTCGCTGTTGATGAAGGCCCATCCACCAAACTGATTAGATATGGTTTCGGAATACTCCTCGATTTCAAAGTCGTCCAGGACAAGCATAGGCATGCTGCGATAGCTAGCACGGAACTGAGGAGGCGTCCACGTCATGAGAGCCACAAATTGATCACGCATGAAACAGCACCACCATATTCTTTTCAGCAATCGTTGGCGCTTGCTTGTGCAATTTTCGAGTTCTAGGTCCAAGCCTAGATCTTGAGCTAGCGTTACACTCTCTCGTATCCAAAATTTTCGGTCTTTGTGCCTTCCTCTGACGCCAGTATCGTACCAGTAGGTCATCAGCAGGAATGCCTGCACCAAGCTGACACGATCTGGCTCACAATCAAAATCGTACAATACCTAAATTTGTCAATCCGAATTCTTCACCTGTCTAGTCAGTCAACTTACCCTTGCTCTTTCGAAGAAAGCACGTCGGGCAGACTTCCTGGCATCGTACCCGAGTGCTTGTAGGGAATCAACATGCACGTGTGCGGCTCCAGAGCACATGATAGCGTAGAAAAGTAACAGGCTGAGCCCGCCTGATTGGCTGTTTCCCACCATGGGACCCAGGAATTCTTCAAGATCCAACAGAGGTAGTAACGGGTGGACAAATTGAACATAACTACCCAAGATCTCGGACCGAGGTTGAGCCTCTGGAATCTCGAAAACACCCTTGTACCTCAAATATTCCACATCCTCGGCTGTCAGATGGGATGGAAGAGGTTTGATGAAAGGTGGGAGTTTGTCGTTGGCACCGGGCAGAGAAAGACAATTCGCTGCTTGATCAACGTGCGAAGGCCCATGCCTACTTACCTCCACCATTACTTCGGAATCGGGAGAATTGTGCGTAAAAGAATGGCACAATTCCAGACTCCTGGGAACGGGCTTCTTCTTGCTGTGTCCAGGAAGGCAAGTTATATCGTCCAGTCGGCAATTTGTGCAAGGAGAACCAAGAATCCTCCTGTCACATCGTATCTTCCTCAGCTGACAGTACTGGCACGAAGCAGCCGTTCGTCTGAAAGCAGGTACAGAGGCCTGGGGCTGACTTCCGAAAGGACGCATGTTGGAGACCTCCTTCAAAACCTGACAAGGAGATGACGAGGCTAGCTGATATCAGTGGGGTCCTCGGATCAGGCAACTCGGATGACCGAGGTTCTGTTTCAATGTTCTGCGGAGTAACAGTTGTACACGGTTGGAATGATGGATGATAAGCGGAGATGGAAGATGGTAGCAAGTCGTTTGCACGTATGGCGGACATAGGGATGATTCGATTTCGCTTGATACTCGTTAGTCATCGTACCGTCTTCAAGGGCTGCCCGCGGAGTCCTCGGCTTCTCGGCTTGGCACAGCCTTGCCCCAATTTTCCCAAATGCGCCTCGCTGTTGATCTGATACCCAAGCATGCCTGACACTATGACAATCATAATTACACCACAGGGGAGATGGTTTATAACTTAGAGTTGGCCTTTGGCCCACGGACGGAAGAAACTCATTTTGATCAGGTGACATGGCGATGTATTGCGCGGGTCCTATGCTCCTGCTTACCTTTGACTAACAATAACTCCGGTTGATCTCTACGTTCAACAACTTTTTTTGGGCGTTGGCGGAGAGGTGTCCATCATTGAATTGAACAGATGACAGTACCTTCTCGTCCTCGCAGCCAGAATGCCGTTCCTTGCTACGGAGCACTACCCGATCCCGACGGCGGACCTGCTTACTTGGATGTTTGACGACTGCGCCCCTTATGACCAGGATAAACCTGTAGGTGAACGGCATATGCCTCCTTCCATCATACCCCCCGCTTTGTGCTAACGATCGAAGATATATATTGACGCGGCAAACCCCGCCCGGTCGATCTCACATCGACAAGCCCGCAGCTTGGTGCGTAGACTCGCCGCAGGGTTTCAAAAAGCCGGCCTGAAGGAAGGAAACTGTGTCTGCTTGGTAGCATTTAATGACGTGAGATTTCGTTCCTATCCCCCATTGTATCATTCACCCAATTTCTAAAACCAAACTACCTAGATCTACTACTCAATAGCGTTTCTGGGGATAATAGCTGCTGGCGGGATCTTTACAGGGCTTAATCCTTCATATACTGTGTTCGAGCTTACCCATGCAATCCGCACTGCAGACATAACCCACTTCCTTGTCGAGCCCGCATTCCTTCCCAACATCCTCCGGGCGTCGAAAGAAAACGGCATACCTACCGGTAATATTTTTGCTTTCGATGTTTTGGGACAGCCAATTGCGAAAGAATTGAGCGTGCAGAGCTGGAACGTGCTGCACGCAGTCCAGGAAGAAGCAGACTGGGCCCGCTTTGATGATGCAGAGCAAGGCCAGAAGACGATAGTTGCCCGGCTGTTTAGTAGCGGAACAACGGGTTTGCCCAAGGCAATGGACTTGTCAGTTGGCAATTTCGTGAGTTTTGATGACTCTACCGAAATCATAATCCTCTGTCTAACGGGTTGCAGGTTTCACAGCATTCACTAGTGCAAGAAGTGCAACCTCGACCCTACGAGGTGAGCTTTACCACCTTGGCGAACCCATGAATGCTGACCTAGCCAGATCCGCCGGCTTCTCTCCAATCCATTCTTCCATATCTCCCAAGTACCTCGAGCGCATACCAGCCCGATCAGAGGCGGTATAGTCACATATGTCATGCGCCGCTTCGACATCGAGACTTGGCTCGCCAGCATCTCCAAGTACAATATCACTGAAGTAAATATTGTACCCATGATGGTGATTCGTTTACTTGCATCCGGGCTTCTTGACTCGGGGAAATATTCATTGAGGACGATCAGGAATGCTTGGGCGGGCTCCGCACCCCTCGATAAAACCATTCAAGCTCGTCTGAAAGCTTACATGCAGCCGGAGACCCCCTTTAACCAAGCCTGGGGCATGAGCGAGACAACATGTATAGCTACAATGTTTTATTACCCGGAGCAGGATTGTACAGGCAGCGTGGGAAGATTGCTACCCAACTGTGATGCGAAGATAGTTGACGAGGAAGGACGCGACATCAGTGGTACTAAGGATCGTGATGGCTTATTCCTTCCAGGTGAGCTGTGTGTTAGAGGGCCAATCATCGTGAACGGTTACTACAAGAACAAGGAGGCCAATGAGCGAGATTGGGACAAAGATGGGTATTTCCACACTGGCGACATCGCATACCGTGAGGAAGCTACAAAGAAGTGGTTTATTGTAGATCGAAAGAAGGCAAGTATATATCCTCGGCTCCATTTTCAACCTGTCTTAGAACCCGTGGAAAGTTTGACGGAATTGGCTAACACCTGCAATAGGAACTCATCAAAGTAAGGGGGTTCCAAGTGGCGCCTACAGAAATCGAAGGTGTGTTACTTCTGCACCCCAAAGTTGCAGATTGTGCAGTCATTGGCATCCAGAACAGCATTGAAGAATCCGAGCTTCCTCTGGCGTATGTTGCAGTACAACCTGGTGCCATTGTCACCGAGGCGGAGATTAGAAACTTCACGAAACATAGGCTAGCGCGATACAAGCAGCTTGACGGCGGGATCAGATTCTTAGAGAGGATCCCTAGAAACGGGAATGGGAAGATTCAAAAGAACGTGCTGAAGAAGATGGCAGCGCAAGAACGTTCAAGGATGAAACTCTAGAATTTCAGGCGCTCAACAAAACGACGTAGAATCTAGTTACAATGGGACATACCTTGTATGTGACTAGGTTGAATGAGTTGGCCGTGCCCTATTCTGATGGATAGGGGAGAATTATGCCTTCTTAGGTAGATATGATACATAATACCTACACCAGGAGTCGAGTTAGGGATGCCTAAGTTTACATTAGTGAAGCCTGAGCCGGACAAGGCTCTGCATGCCAACTGCCCAGACCTGTCAAGCCTCCTCCATGTGGACTTAGCCTCGCGACAAGGCTTAATTGACTGGAACTTCGTTGTTCCGTATCCAGAACTCGCCATCATGATTGGCCTTTCCCCATGAACCGTGCGAGGCTCGATATCGCCAAATGAACTTGCTTACTCTAAATTTACCATGAATCCTATGACCAAGTGTTGGAGTTCAATTGTATCGAGCGTGGAACAATGACTTCCCAATCAAGCTAAGTACAGTAGGCTTGAGAGGGTCCATCACTATTATTCGGACATGACCCCTGCCCGCCATTCTCTGCTCCGAAAATCATGGACCGAAGGCTCCGCGGCTCATGCAAGTCGACAAAACGAGCCTCGCGAGGGATCAACCTATCAATGGCGTGATCGTCCATCCACCCCGCAAGGGCGCCCTGGCCACCCTGGAGCACCCCAATGTCCATCATTTGGCCTCATGTAGGGACCCACCTGGGCCATTGAAACTGATGCATAAATATTGCGAAGTATTCACGGGTCCATGCTGAGAAACACGGGATGCTCTACTATGAAATGACTTCGACCAAGTGTTTGCGCACTATATCAACACTAAGATAGCATATTTGCGCATATTCTGCTCCCCGAGAAGACTGCCAGTATGGCCAACGACAAGGAGGTGCTGGAGCAGCGGGTAGAAGAGCCTAGGAGGGACAGCATGCCTTCGGACTCACCGAAGCCGGTGGCTATCGATACAGTCCATGGCGACGAGGCTCTCAAAATCATGGCTGCTGGTCATGGAGGCAGCGAGACCTGGGATCCAAAGGAAGAGAAGAAGTTGGTCAGAAAGATC
>Ga0105237_10004806_pt1 | contig 15522 bp, 8 predicted proteins | sample KBSC24metaG_FD_81520 | JGI IMG/M metagenome (GOLD analysis project Ga0105237, IMG submission 81520) | Corn rhizosphere microbial communities from Kellogg Biological Station, Michigan, USA - KBS C2-4 metaG | ecosystem: Host-associated > Plants > Roots > Rhizosphere > Soil | place: Michigan, USA... | reverse complement strand
CAAGGTCGATCGCACGCGGAAGGGCGACCGGCTGGCGATCTTGCCGAGCACCCCCGACGAGCCTGGGTCCGAGAGGGCGCCCGGCAGCGAGAATCCCTCGAATTCGAATGGGTCGGTGTTCGGCGCGAAAACCGCTGTCAGGCCGACCATCGAGCGCGCGCCGCTCGACCCCGAGCTTCAGGAGGCACTCAGCGCTCCGCCTCTTGCGCAGTATGATGTCTCGATGTCGCTGGAAAGCCAGCCGCTCGACGATCTGAAGATTGCGCCGGGGGCAGCCATCGGCCTCGAGACGATGCCCTCGCATGACGGTTTCAACGTCAACACCGCGAGCCTCTATTTCGGAAACGCCGCGCTTGGTGGTTCTCCGGAAAACATGGAACGCTGGCAACCCGGCGAGGCCCCGATCGTATTGCCCGATCCCGACCTGAAGTTGCCGTTGCCACCGGCGTCGGAGGTGACGCCGAAGGCGGGCGGTGAGAGCATCGCGCCGAAGGGAGAGGTCAACGCCGACGACCAGCGGGCCGCGACGCCGGCGGAACGGCTCGGCCTGTTCGATGACAAGATGCGCGCCAAATCCGAGAAATGCCTCGCGGAAGCGGTGTATTTCGAGGCTCGCGGCGAAGCTGTGCGCGGCCAGATCGCGGTGGCGCAGGTCGTGCTGAACCGGGCCTTCTCGGGATTTTACCCGACCACCGTGTGCGGCGTGGTCTATCAGAACAAGCACCGGCATTTTGCCTGCCAGTTCACCTTCGCCTGTGACAACACCCCGGACGTGATTCGCGAGCCCGACATGTGGGAGCGCGCCAAGAAGATTGCCAAGGCGATCATGGATGGCCAGCTCTGGCTGTCGGAAGTCGGCAAGTCCACCCACTATCACGCCTATTGGGTGCGTCCGTCCTGGGTCGGCGAAATGAAGAAGATGTACAAGTTCGGTGTCCACACCTTCTACCGGCCGCGCGCCTGGGGTGACGGCAGCGAGGCTCCGAGCTGGGGAACGGCGGCCCAGACCGCGGCGATCTCGGCGGAACTTGCCGACGAAGCCAAGAGTTCGGCTGAGATCTCTGACGCGACGGTGCGGCGCTAGGATAGGTTGCGCCCGGGCTGATCGCTCCGAGCTTTGCTCCCGCAGCGCGCTCCCACTCACCGGAAAGCCGGCAGAGGGCTGGATCGTCTAATTTGCAACGCTGCATTGCGGTGCACGATTTTCCGATTTCACCGATTGGGATTTCCATGCGAATGCATTAATCTTGAGCCCAGGGTCGCGCTGAGCGATCGTTGCGGGGGGAATTCGCATGTCGACGGCGTCCAGCGAACTGCGTTCGGGGTCTGGTCTCGCGAACTGGCGGACGCCGTTCGTCATCATCGCCTGCGGCTGCGCGATCGGCATGCTGAGTTTCGGTCCACGCTCCAGCCTCGGCTTTTTCATCCAGCCCATGAGCCGCGACTTCGCGTGGGGCCGCGACGTCTTCGGCCTTGCGATCGCGCTTCAAAATCTGCTGTGGGGGCTCGGCCAACCGCTGGCGGGCGCGGTCGCCGATCGTTTCGGCACCATGCGCGTGATGTGGGGCGGGGCGCTGCTCTATGCCGGCGGCCTGCTGCTGATGCGCTATGCGGCGACACCGCTGTCGCTCGATCTCGGGGCCGGCGTCATGATCGGTTTCGGTCTGGCCGGCTGCTCCTTCAATCTGGTCCTGTCCGCCTTCACCAAGCTGTTGCCGCCGGACAAGCGCGGCATTGCGCTCGGTTTCGGAACCGCGGCCGGCTCTTTCGGACAATTCCTGTTTGCGCCCTTCGGCGTCGCCATGATCGACAATTTCGGCTGGCAGACGGCGTTGATGGTGTTCGGCGCGCTGATGCTGTTGATCCTGCCATTCTCGCTCGCGCTGAGCGCGCCTCCCGCGGCGACAACGGCCGCGCCGGCTTCGGATCAGCAAACCTTCAGGACCGCCCTCATCGAAGCCTTCGGCCATCGCTCCTATGTGTTGCTGGTGCTTGGGTTCTTCACCTGCGGCTTCCAGCTGGCCTTCATCACGGTGCATCTGCCGGCCTATCTCGTCGATCGCGGCATTCCCGCGCAGACCGGCGGCTGGGTCATCGCGTCGATCGGGCTTTTCAACATCCTCGGCTCGCTCAGCGTCGGCTGGCTGCAGAACAGGCTTCCCAAGCGCTACATTCTCTCGATGATCTATTTCGTGCGCGCGGTGTCGATCGTCACCTTTATCTCGTTCCCGATCACGACCTTCTCGGCGATCGCGTTCGGCGCGGTCAGCGGCCTGACCTGGCTCTCCACGGTGCCGCCGACATCGTCGCTGGTGGCGCTGATGTTTGGCACCCGCTGGCTCGCGACCCTGTACGGCTTTGCCTTTGTCAGCCATCAGGTCGGCGGTTTTCTCGGCGTCTGGCTCGGCGGCTTGGTATTCGAGCACTATGGATCCTACACCGCGATCTGGTGGCTGTCGGCGCTGTTCGGGGTGCTCTCGGCTCTGATCAACCTGCCGATCGTCGAGAAGCCGGTGGTCCGGGACGCACCGGTTGCGCAGCCGGCGTGATCGGCTAAACATGCCCCTTAAGTGAGTCCGGAACTGAGGGGAGCGCGGCTTGGCAACGTTCAAGGCGATCAGGATCGACAAGGCGGACAAGGGCACCACCGCGGCGCTGACGCAATTCGACGAGGCCGACTTGATGGACGGCGACGTCACGGTGCGGGTCGAGTGGTCGACGCTGAACTACAAGGACGGCCTTGCCCTCACCGGCAAGGCGCCGGTGGTGCGGCGCTTCCCGATGATCGCGGGCATCGATTTCGCGGGAACCGTCGAGCAGTCATCAAATCCGCAGTGGAAGGCCGGCGACCAGGTGGTCTGCACCGGCTGGGGCATGGGCGAGACGTTTCTCGGCGCCTACGCCGAGAAGGCACGCGTCAGGGGCGACTGGCTGGTGCGGCGCCCCGAGGGGCTCTCCGCGCGCGACACCATGGCGATCGGCACGGCCGGCTTCACGGCCATGCTCACGGTGATGGCGCTGGAAAAGCACGGCGTGACGCCGCAATCGGGTCCTGTCGTCGTCACTGGCGCGGCGGGCGGCGTCGGCTCGGTCGCGATCGCGGTGCTGGCCAAGCTCGGCTACCACGTCATCGCCTCGACTGGCCGGGAATCGGAGGCCGACTATCTCAAGAGCATCGGCGCCACCGAGGTGATCGATCGCAGCGAACTGTCGGGACCCGCCAAGCCGCTGGCGAAAGAGCGCTGGGCAGATGGTGTCGACAGCGTCGGTTCCACGACGCTGGCCAACCTGTTGTCGATGACGTCATACGGTGGCGCGATCGCGGCCTGCGGGCTGGCGGCCGGCATGGACCTGCCGTCGTCGGTGGCGCCGTTCATTTTACGCGGGGTGTGCCTTCTCGGCATCGATTCGGTGATGTGCCCGCTCGAGCCCCGAAAGGCCGCCTGGAACCGGCTCGCGCGCGATTTGGAACCGAAAAAACTAGCTGGAATTACACAGGAAATTGGGCTGGACCAGGTCATCGGACTGGCGCCGCAGATCCTCGCCGGTCAGGTCCGTGGCCGCGTGGTTGTCAAAATAGTTTAATCATGTTCAGACTTTACCAACCAAGCTGCTCCAATGTTGCCACGGTTGGTATGGTAAGCATCGGGTAAAGAGATAGGCATAGCCCGCGGCTCGGTCAGTTGGAGTTTCAGCATGCTTGCGCGATTTGTATTGGGCACACTGGTGGCCGGCACGACGGTCATTCCGGCTCTCGCTGGCACGATGACTGCCGAAGAGGCGCGCAAATTCGTGATGGGCAAGGTGTTTGCGTTCACCTGCGTCGACGGCACGCGCGGCGCTGGCCGGCTGCTGGACGACATGGGTGCCTCCGGCGCGGTGCAGTTCAATGGCTCCGGCCCGGTGCGCCACATCCGCTTGCCGGGCAATACGCTTCAGATTCGCGGTCAGGCCGTCTGCGCCGCGATCAGGGGCATGCCGTTCGAACCCTGTTTCAACCTCGACAAGAAGGACGAGGTGAGCTTCCGCGGCTCCGTGTCCGGCTTGGGGTTCGCCTATTGCGATTTCCATCATCAGGGCGGAACCCAGATGCTGATGGCTCGCGCGGTGGCTCGGCCGCGCGCGCTGCGCCGGACCGAGTACACCGGCTCCGTGCCGCAAGCGACCGAGGTTGCGACGCGCGTCGAGACGCCGAAGGTCGAAAGCACCAAGATCGAACCGGTCAAATCTGAAGCCACGGCGCCGGCAAGACCGGAAGGCGCCTCCGAGCTGCGACGCTCCACCGACTGAGCCATCGTCGGAACGAGTTGAACCGTCGCGGATCGTGCCGTTGAACACGATCTCCCGCGCAAACGCCCCTGGCTGATGTTGCGAGAGAAGATCGCGTTCGACCTTTCGGCCATGCCCTGCTTGTTGATTCCCGGCGCGCTTGACGGCGCGCCTCCGGGACATCGAGGTTGCGCGTTCGGTCGTATTTTACCGTAATTTTACGGGTTCGCCCGCTAATACTCGTTGGATTCGGCAAAGCGCGTCGTTGCGAGCGCGTCCGGCCTTGCGACCTCTTATTTTCAGCATTCACGGGTGTTGCGCATGTCGTTGTTCGATTTCCGAATTCGCGGCCGTCTTTATGGTGGCTTTGGCGCGCTGATCCTGTTTTGCGCCGCGCTCGCCGGCTTCGGGGTTTGGCAGCTGCAGGCCATCCAGGACTCCGTCGGATCGATGACGACCCAGTCGAACAACACCATTCGGGCCGTTCAGATCTCCTCGGAATTGCAGGCCATTCGCCGTGCCATTCTGCGCTACGCGTTCGACCATGACGAAGCCTCCTTCATCGAGGCCGAAAAGCGATTAGGAGACATATCGGTCCTTCTCGACGGCGCAGTCAGGGAAACTCGCTCTGAAGAACGGCGCGCGCTCTACCGCGGCATCCAGACCGACATCGCGGAATTGACGCAGAAGCGCGTCGAGCTCGGCAATGCGATCAAGCAGATGCAGGCGGGCAAGGCGCTGTTGTTGGCGGATGGCGACCGATTGGTTGCAGATATCAAGTCATTCGTCGGCGTCGCGGAGAATACCGAATTCTCGGTGGCCGCAGGCAGCCTGGAGGCGAAGCTGCTCTCGGTCCAGGCCGCGAATTGGCGTTTCTTGGCGACGCGCGATCCCAACGGGCTGTCGGCGTTCAACGTCGGTGTCGGCAAGGCCATGCAGGATATCGCTGCACTCGAGGAGGGCGGTTTGCCGCCTTCGCTCGGGACCCGGCTGACGCCGATCAAGGCGGATCTTGCCACTTATGCCGATGCCTTCGAGAAGACCTCGGCCAGCGTGCTGCTCGGTGATGCGATCTATTCCAGAGGCATCACGCCGCCGGCGATCAACGGCATCAAAAAAGCCGACGCCGTCAAGACCGGCATTGAACAGGCGTTTGCCAAGACCACCACCGATACCCACGATCGCATCACCGCGACGGTGAGCTTGCAGGAAATCGTTGCCGGGCTGGCGGTTCTGCTCGGCCTGGCGGTTGCGTTCCTCATCGCGCGGGGCATCATCAACCCGCTCTCGGGTCTCACCTCCGCCATGAAGGAACTCGCCGATGGCAATTTCGGCGTGGTGCTGCCCGGGCTCGGCCGCAAGGACGAGGTCGGCGACATGGCCCAGGCGGTCGAAGGCTTCAAGGTCAAGGCATCGGACAAAGCCCGCGAGGATGCTGAAGCCAGGATCCATCAGGACCAGAACGCCGCCCGGCAGCGCAAGGCCGAGATGCACCGGCTGGCCGATGGTTTCGAGGCCGCGGTCGGCAAGATCGTCGAGACGGTGTCCTCGGCCTCGACCGAGCTCGAGGCGTCGGCGAGCACGCTGACCAAGACGGCGGAGCGCGCGCAGCAGGTAACCACGATGGTGGCTGCGGCATCGGAAGAAGCCTCCACCAACGTGCAGTCGGTGTCGTCGGCCACCGAGCAGATGGCCTCCTCCATCAACGAGATCAGCCGCCAGGTGCAGGGCTCGGCAACGATGACGGCCGACGCCGCCGATCAGGCGCGCCGGACCAACGAGCGGGTCAGCGAGTTGACGAAAGCCGCCGCCCGCATCGGCGACGTCGTCGAACTGATCAACACCATCGCCGGGCAGACCAATCTGCTTGCACTCAACGCCACCATCGAAGCCGCGCGTGCCGGCGAGGCCGGGCGTGGGTTCGCGGTGGTAGCCTCCGAGGTCAAGGCGCTGGCGGAGCAGACCGCGAAGGCGACCGGCGAGATCGGTCAGCAGATCTCCGGAATCCAGACGGCGACCCAGGACTCGGTCGATGCCATCAAGGAGATTTCGGCCACCATTCAAAGGCTGTCGGAGATCTCCACGACCATCGCGGCGGCCGTGGAGGAGCAGGGCGCGGCAACGCAGGAAATCGCCCGCAACGTGCAGCAGGCGGCACACGGCACCCAGCAGGTCTCCTCCAACATCAGCGATGTACAGCGCGGAGCCAGCGAGACCGGTTCGGCCTCCACCCAGGTGCTGTCGGCGGCGCAGTCACTGTTGACCGATTCCAACCGCCTCAAGCTCGAGGTCGGCAAGTTCCTCAGCTCGGTCCGCGCCGCCTGACAGCATCGGCCAGCTTGACGAAGAAGGTGAGATGCGGCCCTGCCGCGCCGCGCCGGCGCAGGGCGCTGTCATGCGCGCCAGACACTCCACCCAAAAATATCGAAAACAACCCCATGCAAAGTAGCGGGATGACAGATTCGGTATTCCCGAAAATAGATTTGACACGTCGGGCAAATCACTGGCATGATGGTAACGTCGTAGGCGCTCAGGCCCCGATCGGATGATCGTGAGCGGCTGATGACGGGGCGGTCGTCGTCCGCTGCGCTCCCCTCGGCAGATGTGGCTCACTACGCGCCCATCGCCTGCAATTAGGCCAAAACAAGCCCGCCTGCATTCTCTCGCCCGCGAATCAAGAAGATCGAGGGAATCCCGCGGCGCTCATTGGGTGCAGACCCCTGGGAATTGGGTTGTGCTCCGTATTTGTACGACCCCCGGTATTAACGGCCACTTGAAGCATTCGCGGCAATTGTGCGGGCGGCCGTGGACCGCCGATGCCCCCGCTTGGCTGCTCGATATCCGCACTCGTGCACTTCCCTGAAGGATACCGCAATGCACTTTCTTGGCCGTTTTCGAATCCTGACCAAAGTCCTTTCGATCGTGGTTCTGCTCAGCGGCATCGGTGCGATCATCGCCTATCTCGGCATCTCGGCGCTCGGGCAATTGAGCGAGAAGGCGGACACGATGGCGACGTCCGCACGCCGCTCGCTGCTGGCAGCGCGTACGAACCAGAACGTCCTGGCGCTCAACCGCGCCGAATTTCGCAGCGCGCTCGACCCCAGCGACGAGAACCGGCTGGCGACCCGCGAGGTGATCGCAGCGCAGCTCAAGCAATATCAGGAACGCTTCGATGAGATCAGCCAGACCCGCGATGAGCAGGCCAAGGCCATGCTTCCCGAAGTCCGCGAGGCGTTCGCAGCCTACAAGACCCAGCTCGATGCGACGCTGGCGGTCGTCGATGCGGAAAAATCGGCAAAACTGACCGAAAGCGCCGAGAGGTTGCGCGCGGCGACGATGAAAAGCCGGACGGCGGCCGAGAATCTGCAGGCCAAGGTGCGAGCCGTGGCCGACCGCCTGAATGCCCGCGTCGAAGAGCGGGCCAAAGATGCGCACGAGCAATATGAATCCACGTCACGCCTGCTGCTGATGCTGGCTGTCAGCGGTATCCTGGTGGGAAGCGTGCTCGGCTTCCTGGTCGGACAATACGGCGTGGCCCGGCCGATTGGGGCAATCGTGGCGCTGCAGCAGCAGCTTGCCGTCGGCAACTACGACGTTGCGATTCACAGCGACGACCGCGCGGACGAGGTCGGTGATGTCGCCAAGGCCGCCATGGTCTTCAAGGAAAACGGCCTTGCCAAGATCCGCCTGGAGGCGGAGCAGAAGGAGCAGGAAAAGCGCGCCGTCGAGCAGCGCAAGGCCGACATGCTTCGGCTTGCCGATGGCTTCGAGGCTGCCGTGGGCGAGATCGTCGAGACCGTTTCGTCGGCCTCGACCGAACTCGAGGCGTCCGCAAGCTCGTTGACCAGGACGGCTGAGCGGTCGCAACACGTCACCACGATGGTCGCGGCGGCCTCCGAGGAAGCTTCCACCAACGTGCAGTCGGTGGCGTCGGCCACGGAAGAACTGTCGTCCTCCGTCAACGAGATCAGCCGGCAGGTGCAGGACTCCGCGCGGATGGCGAGCGAAGCCGTCGGCCAGGCCCGCAATACCACCGACCGGGTCGGCGAACTGTCCAAGGCCGCCGCCCGCATTGGCGACGTGGTCGAACTGATCAACACCATCGCCGGCCAGACCAACCTGCTGGCGCTCAACGCCACCATCGAGGCGGCGCGTGCCGGCGAGGCCGGCCGCGGCTTCGCGGTCGTTGCATCCGAAGTCAAGGCGCTGGCCGAGCAGACCGCGAAGGCGACCGGCGAAATCGGTCAGCAGATTTCGGGTATTCAGTCGGCAACTCAGGACTCCGTCAGCGCGATTCGGGAGATCAGTGGCACGATCGAAAAGCTGTCGGAGATTTCCTCGGCCATCGCCGCGGCGGTGGAAGAACAGGGCGCCGCCACGCAGGAGATTTCCCGCAACGTGCAGCAGGCTGCCCAGGGCACCCACGAGGTCTCTTCCAATATCGTCGACGTGCAACGCGGGGCCAACGAAACCGGTTCGTCCTCCTCGCAGGTGCTGTCGGCGGCGCAGTCGCTGTCGAAAGACAGCAATCGACTCAAGCTCGAGGTCGGCAAGTTCCTCGATTCGGTCCGCGTCGCCTGACCCGTCGCTCACGCGAATCTCCGTAGTCTTACGGGGTTCCAATATTAACTTTGGCTTGTCGGGTCGCCTCTACTTTTAGGCGAGGCGCCCTGCGTCGGTCGGGTTGGACAGCATTCGTCAGACCTCCGCAGCGACATCATCGCGTCCGGAAAGAGTCCACAATGTCCAAGTTGTCCATTCGCAACAAGATCATCGCGGTGATCGCGTTCATGCTCATCGTCATGTCGGGCCTCGGCCTGCTGGCGATACGGAGCATGCAGGCGATCAACGCCCATACCGTGGAGATTGCGGAGAGTTGGCTTCCCAGCGTGCGGGTGCTCGGAGAGCTGCGTACCGATATCAATCTCTTCCGGATCGCGCTCCGCGCGCATGTGATGGCGGAAACACTGGACGACAAGGCGGCCGGCGACAAGCGGCTGGCCGGCATACTTGACGCCATTGCCAAGGACCGCAGGAGCTACGAGCCGCAGATCTCCTCCCCCGAAGAGCGCGCGATCTACAGCAACTGGTCGACGGCCTGGGATAGATACATCAAGGGTGTGCAGGACGTCGTGGAGCTGTCGCGCAAGAGCGTCGGCCGAATCCCTCATGAGGCCAGCGAGGCGATATCGAAGACGGTCGCCGTAATCGCCGCTGAATCCGACGCCTTCCTCGCGCAGGATATCGAGCTCAACAACAGGGGCGCCGAAAAGGCGACCAAGGATGCTGCCGATGGTTATAACACTGCGTTCTGGATGCTGCTGAGCATCATATCCGTTGCCATCATCGCCGGTGTTGCCGTGGGCATCTATCTGGTCCGTGACGTCTCGAACGGCATTGCCTCGATCGTGAAGCCGATGCAGGCGCTCGGCAGCGGCGATCTCTCCGCCGAGGTCCCGCACCGTGGCGAGCCAACCGAGATCGGCGCCATGGCCGACACCTTGCAGGTGTTCAAGGAGGCGCTCATCGCCAAGAAGGCGGCCGACCAAGCGGTCGCGCGCGATGCCGAAGCCAAGATCGAGCGCGGACGGCGGGTCGACAGCATCACCCGCGACTTCGAAGCGGCGATCAGCAATATTGTCGATACCGTATCGTCGGCTTCCACGCAGCTCGAACATTCCGCCGGAAGCCTGAGCGCGACCGCCAATCGCTCGCAGCAACTCTCCACCGTGGTCGCGGCGGCGTCGGAGGAAGCCTCCACCAACGTCCAGTCGGTGGCCTCGGCGACCGAGGAGTTGTCGTCCTCGATCAACGAGATCAGCCGGCAGGTGCAGGAATCCGCCCGCATGGCCAGCGAAGCGGTCGAGCAGGCGCGCCGGACCAACGATCGCGTCGGCGAATTGTCGAAGGCCGCCGCCCGCATCGGCGATGTCGTCGAGTTGATCAACACCATCGCCGGGCAGACCAATCTCCTGGCCTTGAACGCCACGATCGAGGCGGCGCGCGCCGGCGAAGCCGGTCGCGGCTTCGCGGTCGTCGCCTCCGAGGTCAAGGCGCTGGCCGAACAGACCTCCAAGGCGACCGATGAGATCGGTCAGCAGGTCTCGGGCATCCAGGGCGCGACGGAGGAGTCGGTCGGTGCCATCAAGGAGATCTCCGGCACGATCGAGCGACTGTCGGAAATCTCGTCCGCGATCGCGGCGGCCGTCGAAGAGCAGGGCGCGGCGACACAGGAGATTTCCCGCAACGTCCAGCAGGCCTCCCAGGGTACCCAGGAAGTCTCGGCCAACATCACCGACGTGCAGCGCGGCGCCACCGAAACCGGCTCGGCCTCTACGGAGGTTCTGACCGCGGCGCAGTCGCTGGCGAACGACAGCGACCGGCTCAAGAGCGAGGTTGGCAAGTTCCTCACATCGGTGCGCGCCGCCTGAGATCTTCAAGTCATCAATTTCAAGATGAAGCTGGCGGCCCTTCGGGGCCGCTTTTGCCTTGTGGGCAGGCTGAACAAGTTCGCGCCGCATATCGTCCCGCGCTCCTGTGGCCGGAAATGTCTCCGTAGAAATACTGCCATATCAATAGCTTGGGCTTTTTTTAACGGGCCGCGACTAACCATCTGCGGATCAGTTCAAATCATCTCAATTTGTCTCGTGAGATCGCTCTGACCGAATGGGATCGAAGCATGTTCGCGCTCTTCAACAATCTTCGCATGGTCTTCAAGATCGGCCTGATCGCGCTTCTGATGGGGGGCGTGATGATCGGATCGGTCAGCTACATGGGAAGCCGCATGTCGTCGGTCGACAGCGCCTACACCGATCTCGTCTCGCGGATTGATGCCAACACGACGCTGGTCGTGCGAACCGGTCGCCGTGGCGAGACCTATCGCGCGTCCGCCTACGCGCTCCTCACCGAGCTCACCGATGCCGGCAATGCACGGTTGCTGAAGGCCACGCAGGACATGTCTGCGCAAGTTATCGAAACCTTCAACGCGGTGAAGGCGAACGTACCCGAAAAGGCTGCGGAGATCGGCAACCGGCTGGATAGTTTCCGCAGGGCCTTCGCGGTCTGCGCGCCGGTCATCCAGTTCGCGTCGACGACCACGACCCCGGAGGATAACCTCAAGGCGGCGGAACGGATGCGCAACGAATGCGAAGGACCGCTTCAGGACGCAGCCGACGCTCAGGTCAAGCTGGCGGAAGAGATGATCGCCTTCGCCAAAGCCAAGGCCGACGAACAGCATGCCGATGCTCTCAGCGGCATACGCTCGGCTCTGATCATGGCCGTGCTTTCCGCACTTGGCGCCATCGGCATCGCACTCGCGGTGGGTATCTTCGGCATAGCGCGTCCGCTGAGCGCGCTCGTCGCGCTGCTGCAGCGGATGGCCAAGGGCGAGACGGTCGAGATGACCGCGCTCGGTCGCGGTGACGAAATCGGCGATACCGCCCGCGCCGTCGATGAGGTCAAGCAGATGCTGAGCGAGAAAGCGCGCGCGGAGGCTGAAGCCCAGGTCAGGCAGGACCAGATCGCCGCGCAGCAGCGCAGGGCGGATATGATCAAGCTGGCCGACAATTTCGAGGCCGCGGTCGGCCAGATCATCGAAACGGTGTCGTCGGCCTCGACCGAACTCGAGGCATCGGCCGCGACGTTGACCACCACCGCGGGGCGCGCGCAGGAACTCTCGACCATGGTTGCCGCGGCTTCCGAGGAAGCCTCCAGCAACGTGAACTCGGTCGCCTCCGCTACCGAAGAGCTGTCCTCCTCGGTCAACGAGATCAGCCGCCAGGTGCAGGATTCCGCGCGGATCGCGACCGAAGCGGTCGGTCAGGCCCGCACCACCACCGACCGCGTCGGCGAACTCTCGAAAGCAGCCTCCCGTATCGGCGACGTCGTCGAACTGATCAACACCATTGCCGGCCAGACCAACCTGCTCGCGCTCAACGCCACCATCGAGGCCGCGCGTGCCGGCGAGGCCGGCCGCGGTTTCGCGGTCGTCGCCTCCGAGGTGAAGGCGCTGGCCGAACAGACCGCGAAGGCGACCGGCGAGATCGGTCAGCAGATCTCCGGGATCCAGTCGGCGACGCAGGAATCGGTGAGCGCCATCAAGGAAATCTCGGGTACAATCGAGAGGCTGTCGGAAATCTCCTCGACGATCGCTGCGGCAGTCGAGGAGCAGGGTGCTGCGACACAGGAAATTTCCCGTAACGTGCAGCAGGCGGCGCATGGCACCCAGCAGGTCTCATCTCACATCACCGACGTGAAGCGTGGCTCCTCTGAAACCGGATCGGCCTCCTCCCAGGTGCTGTCGGCGGCGAAATCGCTATCGAACGACTCCAATCGGCTGAAGCTCGAGGTCGGCAGGTTCCTCGCTACGGTGCGGGCAGCCTGATTTCGTCGCGACCCTGCTGACGCGGTGAGAATGCGGTCCCGCCGGGCCGCATTCGTGAGTTCGATGGTAGCCTGATGCGATCCGCGCAGGTGTTGCGGTCGTGCATCTCCGTAAAACTCCGTAGCGCAAAGTTAACGGAGAGCAAAGCGATCCTCGACAAAGTTGCCGACTGAAAATTCGTCGTGCATTCGGCGGCGCTGTCATTGAAGGAACGAGACCGTGAGCCAGCTTTCCATGAGCGTCCAGCCGCCGACGTCCGGCCCGTTTGCGTTCTTCACCAATCGCAAGATCAACACCAAGATCTCGCTCGGGTTTGCGGTCATGCTCGTATTGAGCGCCATTCTCGCAGCGATGTCGTATCGCGGCTTCGGTCAGGTCCTGCAGGGGTTTGAAACCTTTGCCCAGCGGGTCAAGGTGGTCGGCATCGCGCGCGAGGTCGATCGTGGCTTCGTGGCGTTCCGTCGTTTCGTCCGCGAATATTCCATGTCGGGCGACGACAAGCTGGTCGCCGAAGCCCGCGCCCGTCAGCAGGTTCTCGCCCAGAGCATCAAGCAGGGTGTCGATGAGATCAAGAACCCCGAGCGCCACGGCAAGATGGTCGAGCTTGGCGAGCAGTTCGATCTCTACGGCAAGGACTTCGACAGACTGGTTGCGCTGAAGCAGGAGCAGGACAAGCTGACCAAGGAGGTTCTCGATCCGCTCGGGGCAAAATCGCTCAGCGAGATTGAAGCGCTGCAGGCGACGATGGTCGACAAGTCAGGCAGCACCGACAACATGATCCTGGCAGGCGAAGCCCTAAAGCAGTTGCTGCTGGTGCGCCTCAATGCCAACAAGCTGCTCGGCCGGCACGACCAGAGTTCGGCAGATGGCGCCGAGAAGGCGCTCGCCAGCCTCAAGGCCACCATGACCGCGCTCGGCGCAGCGATCACCCATGACGAGGTGCGCAAAATATTCGTCGACGTCAACGCCAATGTCCAAAGATATGCCGGGGCCTATCACAAGGCGGCACAGAACGCCCACGACGTCGAGGTTCTCGCAAACGGCGAGATGGCCAAGTTCGCGCAGGCGATTGGCGCAGACGCCGAGGCCATCAAGGCGTCCGGTATTGCCGATGAAACCAAGATCGAGCACGAGACCGCGGACCTGATCGCCTCGACCGAAAGTCTGATCCTGATGATCGCCGTCGGCAGCCTGGCCTTCGGCATTGTGCTCGCATGGGTGATCGGACGCACGATCTCCAGGCCGGTCGTCGGCCTGTGCGCGGGGATGCGCGAACTCGCCGATGGCAACTTCCAGGTCGTGCTGCCGGGCCTTGGCCGCGGCGACGAAGTCGGCGAAATGGCGCAGGCGGTCGAGACCTTCAAGGTCAAGGCCGAGGAGAAAGCCCGCGCCGAAGTCGAGGCCAAGTTGAAGCAGGACCAGATCGCGGCCGAGCAGCGCAAGGCGGATATGCACAGGCTAGCCGATGCGTTCGAAACCGCCGTCGGCGAGATTGTGGAAACGGTGTCCTCGGCCTCGACCGAACTCGAGGCCTCCGCCTCGACGCTCACGGCGACCGCGGAACGTTCCAAGCATGTCACGACCACGGTCGCGGCAGCCTCCGAGGAAGCGTCGACCAATGTCAATTCGGTGGCCTCGGCGACCGAGGAACTGTCGTCCTCGGTCAACGAGATCAGCCGTCAGGTCCAGGATTCCGCGCGGATGGCGATCGAGGCCGTCGGTCAGGCCCGCAACACCACCGATCGGGTCAGCGAATTGTCCAAGGCCGCCGCCCGCATCGGCGACGTCGTCGAACTGATCAATACGATTGCCGGCCAGACCAACCTGCTCGCGCTCAACGCTACCATCGAGGCCGCCCGCGCCGGCGAGGCTGGACGAGGTTTCGCCGTCGTGGCCTCCGAAGTCAAGGCGCTCGCCGAGCAGACCGCGAAAGCGACCGGCGAGATCGGCCAGCAGATCTCCGGCATCCAGTCGGCGACGCAGGACTCGGTGAACGCCATCAGGGAAATCTCCGGCACGATCGAAAGGCTCTCGGAAATCGCGTCGACCATCGCGGCCGCCGTGGAAGAGCAGGGCGCTGCGACCCAGGAAATCTCGCGCAATGTCCAGCAGGCCGCGCAGGGGACCCAGCTGGTCTCAGCCAACATCACAGATGTGCAGCGGGGTGCCAGCGAGACCGGCGCAGCCTCATCGCAGGTGCTGTCGGCGGCGCAGTCGCTATCGCAAGACAGCAATCGCCTCAAGTTCGAAGTCGGCAATTTTCTCAATTCGGTGCGCGCGGCCTGACCATGATTGGAAAGCTCCAGCCCGCCATCAGATCAAGGTGAGCGGAATTGCACGAATAGCAGCGTTCGAACGAGCGAGCGCTCGGTGCCGTCGGACGTCAACGTGAAGCTCGACGGATCGGTGGCCGATGGCGGGGCCGTTGGTCGGAAAGAATCCCACCAACGGAATTGCGGACCTGTTTCAACCTTGTACCTTTCGGGGATCTCACGATGAAAATGTTCACCAATTTGCGCATCGGCACCAAGCTGGCGATCACGTCGCTGCTGAGCGTCTTGCTCATCGCGATGATGATTTTCGGGCAGATGAGCGGCAATGCGGCGGTCCGCAAGTTGAATGAGAGCGCCGCCGCCCAGCAAATTCTCGCCCGTGACGCCGTCGATGCAAAAGCTTCGATCCGCGGCATGCAGATCGGCGTTCGCGACGTTCGCCTTGCCAAGCTGCCGGCGGATCTGCAAAAAGCCAACGAATATATTGCAGCTCGGCAGAAATCCGCGACCGAGTTTGCCGACACGATGCTGAGCCTTTCAAAGTCACCGGAAAATCACGCGAGAATCGAGAAAATCAAGGCATTGGCCGGCGACTAT
>Ga0105237_10004804_pt1 | contig 15522 bp, 16 predicted proteins | sample KBSC24metaG_FD_81520 | JGI IMG/M metagenome (GOLD analysis project Ga0105237, IMG submission 81520) | Corn rhizosphere microbial communities from Kellogg Biological Station, Michigan, USA - KBS C2-4 metaG | ecosystem: Host-associated > Plants > Roots > Rhizosphere > Soil | place: Michigan, USA... | reverse complement strand
CTGGCTCACCTCCGCTCGGGATGACGTGCTGGAAAGAGGTGCGCGACGGCTACCTGCCGTTATGCATTTGGCGTGGCCGGAAAAAACGCGCTAACCTGTGTCCCGATGAAATCTCTCGGACGGGAAGCGGCGCGGGACCTGTTATTTCTCAGCGTGACGGCTGGGAGTGCCGATGCAGTTGGGTATCTGGGTCTGGGGCAAGTTTTCACCTCGAACATGACTGGTAATGTCGTGCTCCTGGGCATTCACGTGGGGCAGGGGAATCTGGCCCCTGCCGGGCGGGCGCTCTATGTGCTGGCGATTTTCATGCTCGGCCTGGGCCTCGGGGCATGGCTGGGACGGGATGTCTCCGAAAAGCAATGGCCCGCCCTGGCCTTCCGTCTGATCGGATTGGAAGAGATGGCGCTTTTGATTTTTGGTATCGGCTGGTTTTTTCTCGCGAACGAAAATTCCGCCCTCGATTCCTATGGATTCCTCACCTTCCTGGCACTCGCCATGGGTCTGCAATCGGCGGCGCTTTACCGGCTTAGCGCGCCGGGAGTGGGTACCACCGCGATTACCGGCACGCTTACGGCTTTCACCACGGGCCTCGTGAACATCTTCTTCATGGCCAGGGCGGCGGACAGCCGGAAGGAAACGGAGCTTCATCGTGTGAGATTCCAGCTTGGCGTTATCCTTCTATACACCTGCGGTGCGGCCCTCGGCGGAATTTTGATTCTGGAGGCGCCCCGCCTGGTGGGATTCCTGCCGGTTTTGACCACCGCCTTTGTCGCCTTCCGCCGTCCGGCGGTGTGAAGGCTCAGTTTTTTTAATTACAGTTAGGAATGAAACCGATGCGAAGGATTGGCAAGTATCCGCAAATTCATTAACTTGTGGTATGGAGCCTTCATCCCATGCCCCTCTTTCCCTTTCGCGCGACGTCATCTCGGTCATTCTCGGAGGAGGTGTCGGGACGCGGCTTTTCCCGCTGACCAAGGATCGCTCCAAGCCCGCCGTCCCGCTCGCGGGCAAGTACCGCCTCGTCGACATTCCCATCAGCAACTGCCTCAACTCTGGCCTCAAGCGCATCTTCCTCCTCACCCAGTTCAACAGCTCCTCGCTGCATCGGCATGTGCAGCAGAGTTACCACTTCGACGAATTCTCCAATGGCTTTGTCGAAATCATGGCTGCGCAGCAAACGCCCGACAACACCGGCTGGTACCAGGGTACGGCCGACGCGGTGCGTCAGAACCTGCAGCACTTCGCCAATTCCCCGCACAAGTACGTTCTCATTCTCTCGGGCGATCAGCTTTACCGGATCAATTTCCGCGAACTGCTCGAGCATCACGTGAGAACGGGCGCCGACGTTACCGTCGCCACCATCCCGGTGAGCCGCTCCGACGCCGGTTCTTTCGGCATCATGCAGATCGATGCCGAGGACCGCATCACGCGCTTCGTGGAAAAACCACAGGAGGCTGAGGTCCTCGACACTCTCAAGATCGATCCCGCAAGCATCAAGCGGCTCGACGTTCAAGGCGGTGGCGACCTTTTCCTTGCCTCGATGGGCATCTACGTTTTCAACCGCGACGTCCTGGACAAGGCGCTCGCGGGCAAGCATGTCGATTTCGGCAAGCACATCATCCCGGGCCTCATCGATTCGGGCCGCCTTTTCTCCTACGTCTATCAGGGTTACTGGGAGGACATCGGAACGATCAAGGCCTTCTTCGACGCGAATCTTGACCTCAGCAACGAGGTGCCGAAATTCAACTTCTTCGACACCCAGGCTCCCATCTACACCCACGCTCGCTACCTTCCCGCCAGCAAGATCGTCCGGGGCCGGATTGAGCGCGCCATGATTTCCGACGGCTGCGTCATTGTCGACGCCCACATCGAGCACGCCGTCATCGGCATCCGCAGCCGCATCGAGGCGGGGGCCGTGATCAAGGACTCGATTCTCATGGGCCACGATGATTACGAGACGATGAACGAAGTGAAGGTCACCCAGGAGCGGGGCATTCCTCCTCTCGGCGTGGGAAAGAACAGCTACATCGAACGCGCGATCATCGACAAGAATGCGCGCATTGGTGACAACGTCCACATCTCGCCCGAGGGCAAGCCCGAGAACTTCGACGGACCCAACTACTACATCCGCGACGGGATCGTAGTGGTGCCCAAGAACGGGATCATTCATAGCGGCACGGTGCTTTGATCTTTCCCCCTGTCTGGAATCCACCTAGCGTCAAGGGCAATGGAATTCGAGTGGTCTCTTTACAATTCGACCGAGCTCACGCCCGAGGAGATCGCCGAGAGCTTTGAAGACCCCTTCAGCATGCGTCTGCTGCCTGATTCCAACCGGTTCACGAACCAGAACCGCTTTTTCAGCATTGGCCGGAGCAACGCCGGCAAAGGTATTTTCGCCGTCTATTCGTCGACGGGCAAAATCGTCCGTGTTGTCGCTGCACGTCCCATGACCGACGAGGAATCCTACCTCTACGAGCGCAAGAGCCACGAATACAGCTAAAGCCATGACCCTACCCGTCGTCACCAATTGGGAAACCGTCCCCATGTTCTCCACCCCGGCGGAGGAGGCCCAGTTTTGGGAGTCGCACCAGATCGACCTGCGGTTGATGCAGACCTCCCTCGTCAGCACCGATACCAACGAGTCGACCACCATCACATTGCGCATGGATCCGCGGATGCTTTCCCGGCTCAAGCGCCTTGCTCGTCAACGCTATCTCAACTACCAGAGCATGCTCAAGCAATGGTTGGCCGAGCGCCTCGAAGACGAGCTGGAATAGCTCACATTGTATTTATTTTGTAAAAAACATTCGCCTAAACGTCGCGAGTGAGTTAATTTACGTTTAAGCCTAAGTCCTTGTAACCGCACTGATAAAACCTTCATGAAACACCCTTCCTTCTCTCGTGCCCATCGTTCCGGTTTCACCTTGGTGGAACTCCTTGTGGTTATTGGCATTATCGCTATTCTGGCCGGGGTTGTCCTGGCTGGCGTCAGCGGTGCCATCAATGCCGCCAAGCGCGCCAAATCGGCGACCATGGCCAACCAGCTTGTAACTGCAGTTCAGAATTACTACACGGATTATAGCGCCTATCCAGCGCCGACAGCCACGACAACAGATAGTTATTACGATGTAACTGACAGTACCCAGAACTGGAAGGCTATGACCCAGACTCTTTTTGGAAATATCGATCCGCTTAATCCCTCCACTACGGGTGCCTACGGATTTCGAAATACGGATGGAACTGCCATCAACAGCCGTAACACCCAATTTTTATCGGTGAACCGGGGCGATCTCGATTCCACCACGGGCATCGTCAAGAGTCCCTTCAAGGATAAGAGCGGCAATTCGCAATACTACTTCATGGCCATCGATACCAATTACGATAACATCGTCGGTGCCAATGGTGGCGGCGGACCCGATGGCAAGGTGCCCGATTTCACCGCTTCCACAGCCACCACGCTGACATACTCGACTGCAGGAATTTCCGCGGGAGTCGCTGTTTGGAGCAATAATGACCAGACTGCGGGAACCACGACCAATCCCAAATTCTGGACCCACACTTACTAGAATTTTGCGATGCACGGAAATTGCTCTTCTCTCCAGCGGCGGTTCGCGCGGCGCCTTTCGAGTTTCACCCTGGTGGAACTCCTGACGGTTATCACCATTATTGCGCTCCTCACTGCCCTGACTCTCGTGGCCGGTGGCGCCGTCCTCAAGCGCGCCGCCAAGGCCCGGACCACCAGCGAGATCAACGCCATGTCCGCCGCCTTGGAGCAGTATAAGACCGATGTCGGCGTCTTCCCCAATTTCGTCATGACGGGGCCTCCCAACGGGAGTTATTCCTACTCGGACACGGGGGCGGGAGGTGGTTATCAGCAATCTTCCCAGGTCCTTTTCAGAAGTCTGTCTGGAAAAACCAATTTCAACGATGCTCCAATATCCGGTGTTACCGTCTACTACCCTTTCAAGCCTTCGCAAGTGGGCAACCCCGCCAACAACAGTTACGTTAAGGACGCCTTCGGCATCTCCTACGGCTACTCGACCGGCGAGGGAACCAACAACAGTCCCGACGTTCCCTACAACGGCGTCGGCTTCTTCGATCTCTGGTCCACGGGAGGCGAGCCGGGAGCATCGCCTTCGGAAACCAATTCGTGGATTTCCAACTGGCCGCATTGATCGGCTGGCGGATAGAGATATCGCCGTTGCCCTGCGGGATAGGTTAGGGTAAGCGATCTCATGGCTCGCATTGCTCGCGTCGTTCCCGAGGTTTCGCTCGACCGCGCGTTCGACTACACCATTTCCGAAACGCTCGACAGCCGCGTCACTCTCGGCGCCAAGGTCCGGGTGCCGTTCGGCACGCGCGAGATCGTCGGGTACGTGGTTGAGTTTCCGGGCGAGCCCTCCGGGCGCAAGCTCAAGCCGATTCTCGAAGTGCTCAGTTCGGGTTCTTTCCTTCCGCCCATCCTCATCGAGCTTGCGCAGTGGATGGCGCAATATTACTGCGCCCCGCTCGCAGTGGCATTGATGAGCGTCCTACCCCAGGCTGTGCGCCGCGCCGATGCTGCCTTCAAGCAGCGCCTCTGGGTCGAGCCGCTTACGGCCACGCTGCCAGAGGAAGCGGTGGTGGCCTTGAAGAAGGCCAAATCTCAGCGCGCCGCATGGGATTTCCTCCAGCAAAATGGTCCCGGCTGGCTTGCCGAACTCACCCAGGCCTCGGGCTTCAGTCTTGCGGCGTGGCGGGGACTGGCGGAGCGTAACCTCGTTTCGATCGACTCCCGCACGCAGGACCGCGATCCTTTCCTCCATACGCCAGTCACCGAATCGGCCCCGCACGAGATGAACGCAGAACAAAAGGCGGCACTCGCGATGGTCAATAATGAGATCGCTTCGAAAAAACCGCGCGTCATTCTCCTCCACGGCGTCACCGGCAGCGGCAAGACGGAGATCTATCTCCAGGCCATCGACCATGTGCTCGCCCTCGGCAAAAGCGCCCTCGTCCTCGTGCCCGAGATCGCGCTCACTCCGCAGACGGTCGAGCGTTTCCGTGCTCGCTTCATCGGCCAAAAAATCGGCGTTGCCGTCCTCCACAGTCACCTCTCCTCCGGTGAGCGCCACGACCAGTGGCAGAGCATCCGCTCAGGCCACGCCCGCATTGTCATCGGGGCGCGTTCCGCCGTCTTTGCGCCACTGACCGACCTCGGCATCATCGTCGTCGACGAGGAGCACGAGCATTCCTATAAGCAGGAGGAATCGCCCCATTACCAGGCACGCGACGTTGCCGTCATGCGCGGTCACCTCGAGAAAGTCACCGTTGTCCTCGGCTCCGCCACGCCCTCGCTCGAATCGTACCACCATGCGAAGGAAGGGAAGTACCGTCTCGCCGAGGTCCTTGCCCGCGTCGAGGAAGGCCGGATGCCCACCACTCACATCCTCGACATTCGTACTGCGGCCAAGAAGGGCGCTCCACCCGTTCTTGTCGCGCCCCGGCTCGTCGAGGCGATCCAGGCGCGGCTCGACCGGCACGAGCAGGCCATCATCTTTCTCAACCGCCGCGGCTACGCCTCCTCGCTCCAATGCCCCTCGTGCGGCCATGTCGAGATGTGCCCGAATTGCAGCGTTGCGCTCACCTTCCACCGCCGTGCGGAGAGGCTCCGGTGCCATCTTTGCGATTTTTCCAGTGGCGTTCCTCACGCCTGTCCCCAGTGCGGTTCCTCCCCCTACAAATACAGCGGCAGCGGCACGGAGAAGGTCGAGCAGGCGCTGATCGAGGCTTTTCCCTCCGCACGGCTGGCTCGGATGGATTCCGACAACATGCGCGGTAAGGATGCCTTCGCGAAGACGCTGAACGAATTCGCTGAGGGAAAAATCGATCTTCTCGTCGGCACGCAGATGATTGCCAAGGGCCTTCACTTTCCCCGCGTCACCTGCGTCGGTGTGATCAACGCCGACCTCGCGCTTCAGATCCCCGATTTCCGTGCCAGTGAGCGGGTTTTCCAGCTTCTCATGCAGGTTTCAGGTCGCAGCGGACGGGGGCAGGTGCAGGGCGAGGTTTTCGTGCAGACGCGCGTCCCGTTTCATCCCTCGATCCAGTTCGCGCGGCACCACGACTACACCGGCTTCGCTGAGCAGGAGCTCGAGTTCCGCCGCAGTCTTCACTACCCACCTTACGAGCGTTTCATCCTCATCACCGCGCGCGGTCGCAATGAGGAGAAAACCCAATTTATCCTCGAGCAGCTGACAAAGGAGATGGAAAAGCTCGGCCTGCCTGAAACTGAAATCACCGGCCCTGCACCCGCACCCATCGCGCGGATTGAGGAACGGTACCGCTTCCAGATTTTTCTCCGCACTCGGCGGATCATGGCCGTGACGCCTCGGTTGCGCCCGCTCTTCATGGATCGCGCGTGGCCCGACGACATCCGGATCACCATCGATGTCGACCCGGCCGACTTGCTTTGATAAGGAAAAGGCCGTGAAATTCCTGAAGTTCCTCATCGCCCTGGCGCTGCTGCCGCTGGTTGCGGGGGAAATCTGGACATTGATCGATCTCGCACGACTTTCCGTCCCGGCGGGCCAGTTGAAGTCGGCCTGGTTCATCAGCTTCACCGCCGGGTTGGCGACCTGGTTCCTGATTTTCATTTTCCTGCCGCGCACCATGTGGCTCTACGTCCTCGGCCACGAATTCACCCATGCGCTTGCGGCGATGATCGCAGGCGGGAAGGTGAGCGTCTTCAAGGTCACCTCCAAAGGCGGTCACATCATGACCGACAAGGTCAACTGGTGGATTGCGCTTTCGCCCTATTTCGTGCCCATCTACGCGCTGATCTGGATGGGGCTATGGGTGACGGTTGATTTTTATTATCCGCTCAAGGCGTGGCAGCTGATTTTCTACTTTGGCGTGGGGCTTTTTTGGTCCTTCCACCTCACTTTCACCGTCAGCATGATTCATTTACGGCAGACTGATCTTTCAGGGGAAGGGTACATTTTCTCAGGCGTCGTCATCCTGCTCATGAACATGCTGGCCGTATTGCTGCTCTTTAGCCTGCTCGCCCACGATCTCCCCATGGCGGGGCGGCTTCTCCTGCACCGCGTCGGACAAAGCTACACTTGGACCGGGAATGAAATCGTCCGCGCTGCTGACTGGGCACAGCACGCGTGGCAAACGCGCCATATTTAGGTAGCCGTCGCGCGTCGTGCAACGGGTCGCGTTAGCGACTTATTAAAAAATCCGTCATCCTGAGCTTGTCGAAGGACCTCTAACTATTTTTGCTCAGGACGGGGCGATTCGAGCGAAATAGTTAGAGGTCCTTCGACAAGCTCAGGATGACATGGAATAAGGAAGGGTCTGCAAGTGACAACGAGCGTCTTTTCCGGGTAAATTTTCCCTTTCGCCATGAACACCCCCCGCCAGGAAATCGAGGCCCGCGTCGCGCAGGCCGTGCAGAAACTGTTTTCTCCCGCGCCGCCCGCGCCCTACGTCCGGCCCTGCCCCGACGCGCGCCACGGCGATTTCCAGACGAACGTCGCACTGGTGCAGGGCAAGGAGGCCAAGGCCAATCCGCGCGATCTCGCGGTGAAATTATCCGAGACGCTGGAGATCGACGATATCGCCGAAAAGCCCGAGATCGCCGGGCCAGGCTTCCTGAACTTTCGCCTCAAGACCTCTTACCTGGAAAAGCAGGTGGCACAGCGCTGGAGCGACGTGCGCCTCGGCGTGCCGAAGGTGGAAAAATCCGAGACGGTGGTCGTCGACTACAGTAGTCCCAACATCGCCAAGGAAATGCACGTCGGTCATCTGCGGAGCACGGTACTGGGCGATGCGCTGGCGCGGCTCCACTCCTTCCTCGGCCACCGGGTCATCGCCGACAACCATCTCGGCGACTGGGGCACCGGCTTCGGCATGATCCTCTTCGGCTACAAACGCGAAGGGGATCCGGAGAAGCTGAAGCGAGATCCGTTCGGCCATCTCGAGGCGATTTACCAGAAGATCCAGCGCGAGGCGAAGACCGACGAGACCATCCGCGAATCGGCCCGGCACGAGCTCGTCCAGCTCCAGCAGGGCGACGCAAAGAACCGCGAGCTGTGGAACGAATTTCTCAAGTATTCGCTCGCGGCGCTCGACGTTATTTATCAGCGGCTTGGGGTTCAGTTCGATTACACCCTGGGCGAAAGCGCTTACAACGACATGCTTCCCGGCGTAGTGGCTGACTTGGTGGAAAAAGGCATCGCCCGCGAGAGCGAGGGTGCCATCGCCATTTTTTCCGACGGCACACTGCCGCAGAAGGATGATCCGTTTCTCGTCGCCGAGAAGGAGGGATTCCGCGACAACCCGCTCCTCGTTCGCAAGTCGGACGGCGGTTACAACTACGCAACAACCGATCTCGCGACGATCCGCTACCGTCACGACAAATTTGAAGCGCAGCGCGTGCTCTACGTCGTCGGCGGCCCGCAGCAGATGCATTTCCGCCAACTCTTCACCGCGGCCCGGCGCTGGGGTTACGGTGAGACAAAGCTGGAGCACGTCTGGTTCGGCACCATTCTCGGGCCCGACAAGAAGCCGTTCAAATCGCGCGAGGGCGAGACGGTGAAGTTCCGCGCCCTGCTGGACGAGGCAGAGGAACGGGCCGGGAAGATCATCGCGGAAAAACGGCCCGAGCTCTCCGAGCACGAGCGTAATGCGCTGGCACGGGTCGTCGGTCTCGGCGCGCTGAAGTACGCCGACATGGCGCAGAACCGGAACATTGATTACATCTTCAGCTGGGAAAAGCTGCTCGCCTTCGACGGCAACACGGCACCCTATTTGCAGAACGCCTATGTCCGCATCCGCGCCATCTTCCGGAAGGCAGGATTGGAAAAAGTTCCCGAGGCGGAGATCCATTTGGCCGAGCCCGCCGAGCTCGCTCTCGGGCGCAAGCTGCTCGATTTCGCCGACTCGGTCCTGCTCGCCGCCGAGGAATGCCGCCCGCATTACCTCTGCCTTTACCTGTTTGAGCTGGCGACCCTCTTCCACAAATTCTACGAGGCGTGCCCGGTCCTAACGGCGGAAGAATCGGTTCGGAATTCCCGGCTGGTTCTCTGTGACTTGACCGCACGCACGTTGAAGCAGGGGCTAAACCTGCTCGGAATTGAGGTTGTCGAGCAAATGTAGGCTCTTAGGATGGAGTTGCTATGAAAACGCATTCATGGTTCCTCTTGCTGGCTTCTGCTATCCTGACAGTAATGCCGCTCCACGCTGAAGATCAGCCCCAACCCCAGGTCCAGGTTTCCGCTGCCGCCAGCCTGACCGATGCGCTGAAGGAAATCGCCGCGGCTTACAAGCCGGCCAAGCTCAATTTCAACCTCGCCGCCAGCAGCGCGTTAGCCCGGCAGATTGAGGAGGGGGCTCCGGTCGACGTCTTCATTTCGGCAGACGAGGCGAAGATGGACGGCCTCGAGAAAAAGGGCCTGCTCATTCCCGGCACGCGCCGTGACCTTCTCGGCAATACACTGGTCGTCGTCGCGGCTCAGGAGGAAAAGGTACCGTTGGCGAACATCCACGATTTGACCAAGCGCAAGAATATCAAGATCGCCATCGGCCAGCCTGAGACGGTGCCTGCCGGGATCTACGCGAAGGAATACCTGACCAAGGCGGGAATCTGGGACGCGCTCAAGGACGAGTTGGTGCCGACCGAGAACGTGCGCGCCGCCTTGGCAGCTGTTGAGGCGGGCAATGCCCAGTACGGCATCGTCTACAAGACCGACGCGCTGATTTCCAAGAAGGTCCACGTTGTCCTCGAAGTTCCCGCCAGCGAAGGACCAAAGATCGTCTATCCCGTGGCAATCGTGGATGCTTCCATCAAGACGCCGCGCAACCCGGCGCCGGTCAATGCGTTCGTCGAGTTTCTCTTCAGCCCCACCGCGCAGGCTATTTTCCGGAAGGATGGGTTTCTGGTGCTGTCGGGGCCGGAGCCGGCGAAGTCGAAGTAGCCGCCGCCGGGGCGCCCTGCTTCAGGGCCGCGTCGATCGCGTCGGTGATTTCCTTGTTGTCGGGCTTCGTGCCGCTGGGGAATTCGCCGACGACCTTGCCATTCTTGTCGACGAGATACTTGTGGAAGTTCCAGTCGGGCACGCCGTGGCCGGTGGAAAGGAACTGGTAGACCGGAGACTGGCCTTCGCCCTTGGTCTTCACCTTCTCGAACATGGGAAAGGTGACATTGTACTTCGAGGAACAGAAGGTGGCGATTTCCTGCGGCGAACCAGGCTCCTGGTTGCCGAAGTCGTTCGAGGGAAAGCCGAGGATGACGAAGCCCTTGTCCTTGTAGTTGAGATAAAGCTTCTCGAGGTCGGCATACTGCGGCGTGTGGCCGCATTTCGAGGCGGTGTTGACGACGAGCGCGACGGTGCCCTTGTACTGGGCGAGGTCGGCGGGCTTGCCGTCGAGGGTGTTGACCTTGAGGTCGTAGAGCGAGGAGACGGGATCGGCGGAGAGGTTCATGGTGAAAGCGGCGAGGACGAGGGCGGGGAGAAGGAGGCGCATGTCCCAGCATTAGCACAGGCGGGAGCCTGGCGCAAAGGGAGCGTTGGTACGGAGCAGCTTCTCCTCGCGGGATGAGAGATAATCTGCTTAGGATACGGGATGAATATTGTCGATTTACGACCTGGCTTGCAGGTCCTGCACCCGCAGTACGGCTTGGGCGATGTGAAGGTTTTGACGGAGAAAACGGCGGAAATCCTTTTTAATGAGGGGCGCAAGACCCTCAGTGAAGAGATGGTGGCGGAACTAAAACCAGCTGAGCCGCGCGCGAAGCTGGAGGGACTGGAGAAGCCTCTACGCGACCTGATTGCCGAGGTGGTCGACGCGACGACGGAGAAGCTTGACCTGAAGATCGAGAAGAACGATCTCCTGCCGCAGTTGGCCCCGCGCTGGGTGGGTGGAAAAATGGTCTTGTATCCGAGCGACACGTCGCTGGCGAACAAGGAAGTTGAGCTCGACGTCTTCTTCCACAAGATCGTGATGGTGCGCGACAACCTGCGCGTGCTGGAGCAGAAGATCAACGCCCACCCGAAGCTGAACGACGCCGAGCGGGTCGAGCTGCAGCACTACATCACGAAAATGTACGGCTCCCTGACGACGTTCAACCTGCTCTTCAAGGAGAAGGATTTGAATTTTTGAAAGTTATTTGGAGCTGCGTGAAAAGTGGGCGGCGCGTTGAAGCGTGATGGCTCCGAATATCAGGAAAAGAACGCCCATTCCCCAAAGGAAAAGATCCCCGCCTTGAAAGCCATTCTGATAACTTTGGTAGGTAGCTAAAGCTAATAAGAGCAGGCCGAATGACAGATAGAAAGCGGCTCCCAGATAGCGTGTACCACTGGCCGAACGGACAAGTTGTTCGCTTGTCGGTGAGAGTTGAATATTGCGATTAATCAAATCAATAACTTCAGTCACGTCGCTCTCACATCGGTCCTTGCAAGCCAGTCCCTTGCCGAGGTCGATGGCGCATGCTGGGCAAAGTCCCTTATTGCAGGATTTGCAGGTGCCGACCGCGACCACGGTGGGATGATAGAAACAATTCATGAATAAGCTTAACGGCTGAACCCGCCGAAGCGCGAATAAATGGCGGGCTGGAAATCCGCCAGCGCGGCTTTCACTTCCGCGCTGGGCGAGCCGTAGAGGCTGAGGCGGACCGGGCGGCAGGCTCCGAGGAAGCGTTCCGCGAAGGGGCTGAAATTCTGACCGTGAGTCAGAAGCGCCGCCGAGTCGCGGTAGCGCTCGCAGATGTGACAGGTGGTGCCGTCGGCGCTCAGGTTCCACTCGTAGGCGAGCGTGCCGGGCTCCTTCTCCGTCGAGGCGATAAGGTCCTTCGCGACAGCCCGAAAGTTTTCGAGCTGTCCCGGCAGGATTTCCACTTCAAGGACGAAGGAAACGGCTTCGCTCATGGCTAGAGAATGCTCTTGGCGACTTCGAGGACGTGCTCGACGGTCAGGCCGTATTCCTTCTGCAGCCGCTCGTAGGGGGCCGAGGCGCCGAACTTCTCGACGCCGACGAACTTGCCCGCGTCGCCGATGTAGCGTTCCCAGCCGAGGCGGATGCCCGCTTCGACCGCGACACGCTTCTTCACCGCCGGGGGCAGCACGCCGTCGCGATACGACTGGGGTTGATCCTCAAAAAGTTCCCACGAAGGCATCGATACGACCCGGACGGCCTTGCCTTCGAGCTTCTGTCCCGCCTCGTAGGCGAGGGAAACCTCGGAGCCGGTGCCGATGAGGATGATGTCAGGCGTGGAACCGGGCTTCGATTCCCAGAGCGTGTAGCCGCCCTTGAGCACGTTCGAGGCCGGGGCCGTCTTGGTCCGGTCGAAAACGGGCAGGTTCTGGCGGGTGAGCATGAGCGCGCTGGTCTGGTGCGGATGCTGGAGCGCGGCGAGCCAGGCGTAGGCGGTCTCGTTGGCGTCGCCGGGACGCAGCACGAGGACGCGCGGGATGGCGCGCAGCGTGGCGAGATGTTCCACCGGCTCGTGGGTGGGGCCGTCCTCGCCGACGAAGATTGAGTCGTGGGTGAAGACGTAGATGGTCTGCAGTCCGCTGAGCGAGGCCAGCCGGATTGGGGGACGCATATAGTCGGTGAAGACGAAGAAGGTCGAGCCGAAGGGAATCAGACCGCCGTAGTAGGCGAGGCCCGCGACGATCGTGCCCATGCCGTGCTCGCGGATGCCGAAGTGGAGGTTGCGGCCGCCGTAGTTCCCCTTCTCGAACGAGCCGAATTCCTTGATCCACGTCTTGGTGGATGGGGCGAGGTCGGCCGAACCTCCGAGGAAATTCGGGATCGCGCCGAAGAGCGCTTTGAGGATTTCGCCCCCGGCATTGCGGGTGGCCTGCGGTTTTTCGGGACCGAACTTAGGGAGGAGCTCCTCGAGGTTGGCGGGGAGCTTCTTGGCGAGGAAGTCCTTCCAGAGCTGCGCCTTTTCGGGATTCTTCGCGGCATAGGCGGCGAAGAGCTTGTTCCACTCGGCTTCCTGCGCGGCCCATTCCTTGCGCTTCCCGGCGAAGAAATCCTTCACGCGCTGCGGGACGAGGAACTGGGCGTCCTCGGGCCAGCCGAGGTTCTTCTTGGTGTCGGCGACTTCCTCGGCGCCGAAGGCGTCGGAGTGGGCTTTGGGTGTGCCCTGGAGCTTGGGCGAGCCCTTGCCGATGACGGTCTTGCCGATGATGATGGTGGGGCGGCCCTTGGTGGCGTTGGCCTCGCGCAGGGCGGCATCGATCTGCGTCTGATCGTTGCCGTTGATGGAAATGACGTGCCAGTTATAACCTTGGAAGCGGGCCGGGACGTTGTCGCTGTAGGAAAGACTGGTCAGGCCCTCGATGGAGACGTTGTTGTCGTCGTAGAACCAGACGAGGTTGTCGAGGCCGAGATGGCCCGCGAGCCCGGCGGCCTCGTGCGAGATGCCTTCCTGCAGGTCGCCGTCGGAGACGATGGCGTAGACCTTGTGGTCGGAGACGGGGAACTCGGGCGTGTTGAAGGTGGCGGCGAAAAACTTCTGGCCGATGGCGAGGCCGACCGAGTTGCCGGTACCCTGACCGAGCGGACCAGTCGTGACTTCGACGCCCTCGGTCTCGTGGCTCTCGGGATGGCCGGGGGTAAGGCTGCCCCACTGGCGGAAATTCTTGATCTGGTCGAGGGTCATCTTCTCGAAGCCGGTCAGGTGGAGCAGCGAGTAGACGAGCATCGAGCCATGGCCGGCGGAGAGGACAAAGCGGTCGCGGTTGGCCCAGTGCGGGTTGGCCGGGTTGAACTTGAGGTACTTGGTCCAGAGGACGAACGCGAAATCGGCACAGCCCATGGGCAGGCCGGGATGGCCGCTTTTCGCCTTTTCCACCGCGTCGATCGTCAGCGTGCGGATGGTATTGGGGACGAGGGTTTCGAGGGGTTCGGTGGCGAAATGGGCAGGTTCCTGGCTCATAAGTCCGGTCAAACTATCGCGGGACGGCTCCGCTGTCTAGACTCTGTCGCGTGACGAAGGCGTGGAGGAAATTCACCATGGAATTTCGCCATTGGCCTCGAGGTAATGGTTGGTGAGGCTGGCAGGGACGTCGGTGACGAGGCGGGCGATGTTTTTGCCGCCCTGCTCGAGGGTGAGGGGAGCGTTTTCACCGCCCATTTCGGTGCGAACCCAGCCGGGTGAGGCGGCGTTGACACTGATGCCGTGGGGGCGCAGCGCCTCGGCCAGCTTGCGCGTGGCGGCGTTGAGGGCGGCTTTGGAGATGCCGTAGCCGGGCCAACCGTCGGTCATGTTCTGGACCGAGCCGAGCTGGCTGCTGACATTAATGATGCGCGCGGGTTTTCCCGCCTTGAGAAGAGGCAGCAGAGCCTGGATGAGGAGGATGGGACCGAGTGTGTTGGTGACGAAGGTGTCGCGGATGTTGGCGGCGGTGGCGTCGAGTATGGTTCCCTGCCAGATGTCGAGTATGGCGGCGTTGTTGATGAGGACGTTGAGCGCTTGGTGCCGTTTCTTGAGTTCGGCGGCGCCGGCCTGGATGCTGGCCTCGTCGGCCAGATCGAGCGCGAGGAATTCGACCTCGAGTTTTTCCTTCGCCAGTAACGCGACAGCCTCCCGGCCTCGTTCCGGCGAACGGGCACTGAGGATGACGCGGTGCCCGAGCTGGGCGAGCTGGCGGCAGACTTCGAGGCCGATGCCTTTGTTGGCTCCGGTGACGAGGATGATTTGAGGAGATGCGCTCATGCGGAAATGAATTTCGGCTTTGGCAGGAAGTTATCAACTCTCTTTTACTGTAGCGGCGGTCTATGACCGCCGATCGAAGAGAGGTCTGGTTTGTTATCCATCGGCGGTCATAGACCGCCGCTACAGGCTGAGGTGGGAAGGCACGGACTCGACAAGCGGGAGGGGTGAGATAAGTTAGGCAGTGTCCGGAGCATTTCCGGATTAGATTTTGTTATGCTTGATGAATCTGTATCCGCGGTGGAGCAAGCGATTACGCCTCCGGCGGCTCCCGAAATGTTGGTGGAGGATGCCGGCAAGGTCGTGCAGAACCTCTGGTGGGACGACCGCGACGAGTCGCTCTGGTGGACCGAGCTGGAAGGTGGACGCCTGTTCAGGCTGAATCTCAGGACGCGAATCCAGAGCGCGATTTACGAAGGACCGCCCGTCGGTGCCTTCGTTCCGCAAGAGGACGGTACCTGGCTTCTGTTTCGCGGGAAGGATATCGCGGTGCTTGATTTCGAACGGCACGATCAGGTGACACCGCTGATTGAGAACGTGCGGGTCGACGGCGACCGTTTCAACGAGGCGATTGTCGACGCCGAGGGACGCGTGCTGGTAGGGACGGTCCGCGCAGGCCGCCCCAACGGCGCGGGCATCTACCGGCTGGAGACCTCGGGCACGTTGGTGAAGGTTCTCGGCGGAACGGGTGAGTCAAACGGCATGGGCTGGAACGAGAAGGGCGACGCCCTCTACTGGACCTGCGGGACGACGAGGACGATTTTCCGCTGCCGCTACGACGTGAAGCGCGGCGCGGTGACGAACCGGCAGGT
>Ga0105237_10004803_pt1 | contig 15524 bp, 16 predicted proteins | sample KBSC24metaG_FD_81520 | JGI IMG/M metagenome (GOLD analysis project Ga0105237, IMG submission 81520) | Corn rhizosphere microbial communities from Kellogg Biological Station, Michigan, USA - KBS C2-4 metaG | ecosystem: Host-associated > Plants > Roots > Rhizosphere > Soil | place: Michigan, USA... | reverse complement strand
TTCATTACAATGTATTATTTAACCATTTTTAACGAATAATACTATTGACTATTCGTTACATTTGATGAGTTTAAATTAATTATGAGAGGATGGCTGAACGCGAGGTTTGGCTATTCTTGTTTTATACCCTCCCGTATCATACCATAAAATAATATTTTTTAGTAGCATAAAATAATATTAATCATCTACTTACCCCGGTCACCTAAAGTCGCTGACGCCTAAATTTCCTTCAAAAAAACACAATAAGGGCTATTATCGTTGGCTGAAATGTATCAATGACATAATTTTCATTTAAGGAAAAAGATATTTTCTGGGTGCAATATGCTAAACTAAATTACCTGATAATTATGGTGAAATGAACCAATTATTTGATCACGGTGTAAACCGGATTGAAAGGCAACCAAAAAACGCTACTTTTAGCAATTAGCCTTTCACTATATGTTAAATAGTTTTTTACGCCCTGATGCTTCTCAACCTGCATCCAAACCTGACCAGGAATTACATGATATTATAAACAGCCGTGAAAAGTACCTGCCAGAATCAGTTGAAGGTGCCGTAGCCGAATTGCAGAACAGGGGAGTAGAGTTTTCCGATGAGGAGTTGACAGTCATCAATGAGGATATGCAGGCACGCCGGGAGCTTTCGGTTACAAGGGATATCGGTTGGAACTTTTTCGATAGTTCTTATCAAAACAATATTGTTGAAGACCCTGACGCCTATATTTTTTATTCGAGAAGAGTGATCAAGGTGTTCGCTATATTATTGGGTGCTTTTTTTGGATCGATCATGCTGGCTATTAATATCGGTAAAACTAAAAATACAACCGGGGTATTTTTAGTTGTGCTATTTGGGATATTTTTTACATCGGCACAGGTATTTATAAGTGAATCGGCCCATTTGGGTAGCTCATTCACTATTATGTCCAGTCTTATAGGGGCTTATTGCCTCGACTACTTTTTTTGGAACAGGTATATAGGTGGTGCCACGCTTTATAAAGCAAAACCTTACTGGATACCGCTTACAATCGGACTTGTTATAGTGGCATTATTGCTATGCAGCATTTTCTTTTTATAAACAGAATAATTGATCTGGCAGGTTTTTATGTTATTTACCTCTACAGGCAGATACACGACCAGATAATCTTTCGGTCTTGCAGACTTCCGGACTTTCCGACTAAATATCTACATTTGAAGCATGAGTATTAGTGTTGAAACATTAACCAAAGTTTATGGGCAGCAAAAGGCTGTCGATGGTATTTCGTTTAGCGCGTCGCCGGGTGTGCTGGGCTTTTTGGGGCCAAATGGCGCAGGCAAATCAACTACTATGAAAATACTCACCGGCTTTATTCCCCAAACATCGGGTAAGGCGTCGGTATGCGGCTTTGATGTGGAAACACAGTCGCTTGATGTGAAACGCAACATCGGTTACCTGCCCGAAAGCAACCCGCTGTACCAGGATATGTATGTAAAGGAGTCGCTGGCGTTTATAGCCAGTATTCATAAGATCGATCAACCCGAAAAACGCATCAATGATATTATTGAGCAAACCGGGCTTACACCCGAGCGGCATAAAAAAATAGGACAGCTTTCAAAAGGCTACCGCCAGCGTGTAGGATTGGCCCAGGCCATATTACACGACCCACAGGTTTTAATACTGGATGAGCCCACTTCCGGCCTCGACCCTAACCAGCTTATCGGCATCCGCCAACTGATCCGCGACCTGGGTAAAACAAAGACCATCATCCTATCCACCCACATCATGCAGGAAGTGGAAGCCGTTTGCAGCCAGGTGATCATCATTAATAAAGGAAAGATTGTAGCTGATGATTCGTTAGAGGGCCTGCGAAAGAAAAATAGCGGAAAAACATTAGAGAACATATTCATCGACCTTACCAACTAGTGCGGAAATACTTATTACTACTGCTCATTTTCAGCTGCTCAAAACTCCACGCCCAAACCAACACTCCCGCCTTCAGCGGAGGCTTTGAATTGGCCGCACCATCACGAAGCGCTTATAAAATAGGTTTCGGTGGATCGATCAAACTGGAGGTGCCGATTACAACACCAGTCGACCTGACCCTGACAGGCGGTTTTACAGCCCTCGCTTTTAAAAGCGACCTTTTGAATTCGTCAGATAAGCATGTCGCGGCCAGGTTTGTACCGTTAAAGGCCGGTGTGAGGTATTTTGCTTCGCCAGGCTTGTATGCCGAAGGAGAAGCGGGCGTGGCCATTGAAACCAACTACGCCAAACAAAACTCGTTTGCTTTTTCAATCGGCCCGGGCTTTATGTTCCCGTTGGATGTTAAGGATCAGATCGACCTTGGTTTCAGGTACGAGCACTGGGCCAATCAACTGACGCAAACCGGCATCAGGATAGCCTACCGTTTCGGCTTATAAACTGACCAAAATCTTCTCATTTTTCACCTTTTTTGCGCGAAAATGTACCATTAACCGTGCGTTTTATCGCATTTTTTTCTTCCAATCAAGATAGATGTTGCAACATATTGTTGCATTTTGCAACAGCAACGCTTTGCAACAGCACGCAACACTCTGCAACACCTGGCAACAAAATGTTTAAACATGTAATTTGACTGACGGTAAAAAACGTACTCTCCCGCAATCCTTCACAATCCCTTTTTGCATTAGCGAATAATATTGTAATTTCGGCAGCTAACAGCCTCGCATTTTATAGTGTACAGTATTCTAAAAAAAGAGATCACATCCTACCTCAGCTCGCTGGTAGCTTATGTAACCATTGGTGTATTTTTATTGGTATTGGGCCTGTTTTTATGGGTATTCCCCGATTCCAGCATTCTCGATTACGGCTATGCTGGCCTGGATAGTTTATTCAGCACCGCGCCATACCTCTTCATGTTCCTGATACCGGCCATTACTATGCGTTCGTTAGCCGAGGAACGTAAGGAAGGTACTTTTGAACTGTTACTCACCCGCCCCCTTAAGGACATCCAGATCGTATTGGGGAAATTCCTGGCTTGTGTATTATTGGTGCTTTTCGCGCTCATACCGACGCTGGTATATTATTATTCGGTTTGGGTGCTGGGTACGCCGCAGGGCAATATTGATACGGGTGCGGTTATCGGTTCCTATATCGGGTTGTTCCTGTTGGGTTCAGGCTTTGCGGCTATCGGTTTGTTTGCCTCGTCGGTAAGCAAAAATCAGATCATCGCTTTTACAATCGCCGTTTTTCTTTGCTTCTTTTTTTACAGCGGGTTCGATTCTCTGAGCTCTCTTTTATCACTGCAAAATTCAGGGCTTCAGCATTTGGGTATCACAGAGCATTATGCATCGGTAAGCCGTGGCGTATTAGATACCCGCGATTTATGTTATTTCATATGCCTAAGCGGCTTATTCATCTGGTTTACTTTGGGAGTGATAAAAATACAAAGGCAAAAAACTGCACAAAGAAAAGGGATGGTAAGCGGATTGGGTATCATTATAGCTTTGATACTTATTTCATCCATCACTTTTACCCGGTTCGACTTTACTGCCGAAAAACGTTACACCATCTCTAAGGTAAGCCGGAATATATTGGATAGCCTTTCAAAACCCGTCAAGGTGACCGTTTATTTAAGCGGTGATAACCTGCCCGGTGGTATGAAGCGGTTGAAGAGCGCCGTGCAGGATATGCTGAGCGACCTGCGGTCGTACAGCACCCGGCACCTGGAATTTGAGTTTATCGATCCCTTAGAGAAGATCAAAAAGCTTCAGCCCGACCAGCAGAAACAGATGTATGACAGCCTGGACGCCATGGGCATAAAGGCGCAAAACCTGAGTGTAAAAACAGATAATGGCATATCTCAAAAGATCATCTTCCCGGAGGCATTGGTGCAGTCAGGTGATAAGGGCCTGGTGGTAAATTTGATATTGACCAGGATAGGATTATCCGATGCCGAACAGCTGAATAACTCCATCGAAAATTTAGAATACGCTTTTTCATCGGCCATAAAAAAAGTTGCCAGCGGCGGTAAACCGGAGATCGGCTTTACCGAAGGGCATAATGAATTGAAAGATGTACAGTTATATGGTGCGATGAGTTCGCTATCGGATGGGTTTAGGGTTGGTCGGGTCGACCTGAAAACTATCCCGTTTGCAGGATTGCAGCGGATAAAGCTATTGGTGATCCCAAAACCGGATAAGCCTTTTACCGAACTGGAGAAATTTAAGCTCGACCAATATGTAATGCGTGGCGGACGGGTATTATGGGCGATAGACCAGGTAAGCGCCGAACTGGATAGTATGCAGGGCCACGGCGGCGAACAATTGGCTTTCAATAAACAACTGAACCTGGACGACCAGCTATTTGTCTATGGTATCCGCGTTAATTACGATTTGATAGCCGACATGAATTGCGCCCAGATACCGGTAGCCACCGGCAATACCGGCGACCAGGCGCAAATACAAAATCTGCCATGGCTGTTTTATCCGTTACTGGTTCCGTTAGAGAAGCACCCGATCGTAAAGAACCTGGAAGCCATCCGCACGGAATTTGTAAGCACGATTGATACCATCGCCACAAAAGGAACGACCAAGACTATATTGCTTACCTCATCACCCTACAACAAAAAGTTTAATGCGCCATACTTGCTATCACTACAGGCATTGGAGCAGGAACCCGACCCTAAAACTTTTGTGAATCCGACTAAAGCGGTTGGTGTGTTGTTGGAAGGCAAGTTTAAATCCGACTTTTTGAACAGGCCCCTGCCTGCGGGCTTAACGGAAAAAATAGAATCGCTGTCGGAAAGCAAGCCCACCAAAATGATGGTGATCAGTGACGGGGATGTGTTCAAAAACCAGGTAGGGCGGGATGGCTCGCCATACCCGTTAGGATACGACCATTACACCCAGCAGAGCTACGGCAACAAGAACCTGTTGCTTAACATTGCCGATTACATGACCGATGATTCGGGCCTGATCGCACTACGCACCAAGGAGATACAAATACGCCTGCTCGACAGGGCCAGGATACGCAGCGAAAAGTTATACTGGCAAGTGATAAATAATGTGATCCCTTTGGCTTTTGTGTTAATATTTGCTATTTTTCAACATTATATTCGCAAAAGAAAGTATGCTCATTAAATTTTATACTTTTGGGTGATTAATACTAAATAACGATATGAGATTTATTGTTTCTACATCAACATTACTCAAGCAATTACAGTCTGTAAGTGGTGCTTTAAGCAATAGTACCGTGTTGCCAATACTGGAGAATTTTTTGTTCGAGATAAAGGATGGAAACTTAACCATTTCGGCTACCGACCTGCAAACCAGCATGACCACTTCCTTAACCGTTGAGGCAAAGGAAAACGGCCGCATTGCCATACCATCAAGGATTTTACTGGATACGCTGAAATCATTACCTGAACAACCCATCGCTTTCAACATCGATGATAGCACTTTCGCTATTGAAATAAATGCCGGCGACGGTAAATATAAGCTGAGCGGCGAGAACGGTGAGGATTTCCCGAAGATACCGGTGGTTGAAAATGCTTCATCCGTAAGTCTGCCTGCATCGGTTTTAGCGGAGGCTATTAACAAGACGATTTTTGCAGTGAGCAATGATGAGCTTCGCCCGGCAATGACAGGCGTATATTGCCAGCTGTCAACCCAATATTTAACCTTTGTAGCTACTGACGCGCACAAGTTGGTGCGCTACCGCCGCAAGGATGCCAAGGCAGCTACTACTACCTCGTTCATTTTACCAAAAAAGGCGCTTAACCTGCTGAAATCAGCATTGCCATCCGAAGATATTAATGTTTCGGTAGAATATAACAGTACCAGCGCGTTCTTCAAATTCAGCAATATCAATTTGGTTTGCCGTTTGATAGACGAGCGTTACCCTGACTATGAAGCTGTTATCCCTCAAAATAATCCAAATAAACTGACCATCGACCGCCAGGCGTTTTTAGGATCGCTAAGCCGCGTAGCCATTTACGCCAATAAAACTACCCACCAGGTAAGATTAAAGATCAACGGCAGCGAATTGAATATCTCATCTGAAGATATCGATTTTGCCAACGAGGCGCACGAGCGTTTAAGCTGCCAGTATGATGGTGAGGATATGGAGATTGGCTTTAACGCCCGCTTCCTGATAGAAATGTTAAAGAACCTGAGCTGCGAGGAGGTGATGCTTGAAATGTCGACCCCGAACCGCGCAGGATTATTGTTACCGCAAAACGGCGATGAGAACGAGGATGTGCTGATGCTGGTGATGCCGGTGATGCTGAATAGCTATGCTTGAGTGTAAACTTAAATTATAAATCCAATCGAGTCCGGTGTAAAAACCGGACTTTTTTGTTCGGCACAATAACAAAACTTAATATAAGCAGTTATTATACCATTTAGTTGATATGTTTTTCCGGTTGTTAATACTATTTGTTTTCGTCTCAATTATAAGCCTGCAGGCCTGTAAAAAGAATAATGACGTGCCTGCATCGTCATTTCTTACCAGCCTTAATCTCATCAACGCTTCAACTGATACCGTTAACTTCTATCTTAACGGCACCCGGCTGAATAAGAATTCCAATTTATATCCTGCGGGTGCATCGGGTTATATTAGTGTGCCGTTCGGTGCACAGAATTACCAGGTGAAGAAAATATTTAACCCGGCTAATAGTATCGTTCAGACCTTATTTAGTAAATCATTGACTTTGGACACCGCGAAGGCCTACTCTTTTTTCATAGCAGGTGAAACCGCAGACGACGCTTTTGCAACCACTGATGTATTATCGGAGCCTGATACGACGGATTACAAGTCGTTTGTAAGGTTTGTCAATGCCTCTCCCGGCGATGGGACCTTCAATCTGACTATCGGGGATACTTTGCTATTCCATGATCAGGCATTTAAGTCAGCCGGTGATTTTACGCAGATAGGCAGCGGCCCCAAATCAATAAAATTATATCAAACCGGGTCGAGCAATCCTGTAGATACCCTCAGTCTCCCAATGGGATCAAAAGCAATCTATACCATATATGTAAAGGGCAAGGCGGGCGGCACCGGTACGTCAAAGCTGGGTATGGTGAGTATGTCAAATAATTAGATAATAAAATGAAGAGCAGAAGCAATATCAGTTTATCGGTTTTCCTTTCATTATTCGGGTTTGTTTTTGTGGGGATGCCTTTAATTTCGTCGTGCGGTAAAACAAACACCGTGAACCCGTCAACCAATATCCGGTACCAGATCATCAATTTAAGTCCTGATCTCGGCTCGGTCGACCTTTATTTGAACTATCAAAAATTTAACGGTTCCTCTATCTTTTACCCTACCTCATCCGGTTATTTTACCCTGCCCTCGGTGATCACGCCGTTCCAGATCAGGCCGGGCTCCACGCTCGTTCCTGGTACCGTAGTTTCCACTGCCAATTTATTTGTTATTGATTCCGTTTTGCATGCCAACAGGCGCTATACTTTGTTTATAGCCGGCTTAGCGAACACTACTCCCGATAGCCTATCTTACCTTTTTACAAAGGATGATACCGCCTCCAACCCGACTACGGGACGAGGCAAAGTAAGGTTCATTAATGCTTCGCCACGTTCCAAAGGGCTTGATGTGGTGGCTAACGGGACGGCTGCATTTACAAAACAACTGTTTCTTAAACCTTCATCTTACCTCGAACTTCCCGTCGGTAATTATGATTTCCAGATATATCCTACAGGGACAACGGCAACAGTTTTAAGCGACCTACAGAACGTGACTATACAGGACGGAAAGCTGTACACGATCTACACCTATGGCCTGGCCGGGAAAGCCGATAGCCTGGCCTTTGGCTCCGCTGTAATTTCCAATGGGGTAAGTTTTGGCGTCACACAGTAATCCGGGTTTTATTTATATTTTTGCCAAAAATTAAAGAAATTGGAAGTAATAAAAAGCCTGATCGACTTTATCCTGCATATTGATAAGCACTTATCAACTATCATCAGCCAGTATCACACGCTAACTTACCTGATATTATTCGTGATTATTTTTGCGGAAACCGGGTTTGTCATCACCCCATTTTTGCCAGGGGATTCCTTGCTGTTCGCTGCCGGGGCGTTGATAGCTGCCGGCGATACAGGCCTGAATATTTACCTGCTCGCTATTATACTGATCATCGCTGCATTTACCGGGAATACCATCAATTACCTGCTTGGAAATTACCTCGGGCCAAAAGTATTTAAGGAGAATAATAAGATATTAAAGCTGGATTACTACCTCCAAACCAAAGCCTTTTTCGATAAGCACGGCGGCAAGGCGGTTATCATCAGCCGTTTTATGCCGATCATCCGCACCATTGCGCCATTTGTTGCCGGGGTAGGGCGTATGCCTTTTTTAAGGTATAGCATCTACAATATTGTCGGCGGCGCATCATGGATCATTGTATTCCTGTTTGCAGGGTATATGCTGGGCAATGTGCCGTTTTTTAAAGCGCATTTTTCTTTGGTTGGGATCGCTATTATCCTGGTTTCTATTATTCCACCAATTGTTGCGGCGATAAATAACCGCAGAAAAAAAGGCTCTGCTACGTTGTAGTTGCGAAAAACTTTCTTGACCGCTTTCCTCTCAGGCTAAAAAATATCCAATATGCTACCGGTATCAGGAAATAGGTATAACCGGAAGCACCTATCAGATTAGCGGGCAAAAGGAATGTTATTAATATGGCAATTATCCCAATTAGTACGTTGAGTAAGTTAATATACATCATGCTTCTTGTCTCGAATAATTCATAAGTGGTTAGCTCCAGCTTTTCTGCATGGCCTTGTGCATGCCTGTACATAAGGTAAAACAAAAGATATATAGCGATATACCCGGTATTATAAATATAAAACAGGGTGGGCAACTGTGCATCCGATATCATGGTGAGTTTTTGTCCGTGACTAACATATGAATTACTTGAAAAAACAAGTGTAAACAGGAACTTTAGCGGGTAGGTATAGGTGAGGACCACAAATAACAGGATTCCATTCAGCGCAGTGGTGTAAGCATCAACTATTCCGAAGCGTCTGAAAAAAATATTTTGGCTGTTCCAGACCAGGAAAAGAATTGCGAAACAGGCACCAAAGGCCACAAAGCCCTTCATGGTCTCAAAAAGCTCGTCGAACGATTTGGGTACCTCGAGCGAAACGATGATCAGCGTAACGGCGAATGCAAATACCGCATCGCTGAAAGTTTCCAGTCGCGTAGGCTCATGACTGCGCCACCTAATGGTGTTTCTTTTTAGACTTGCTGCTTTTTTTCTGATCATAAGATTTTATTTTACAGCTATCAAACTTCCATTCTTCCACGTGTGATTATCGTGAAAGATTGGATTTTTTCTCCAATGGCGCCATTGGAGAAGAGGAATATCTCTGTTTGCTGTGTCCAAAAAATTCCAAAAATAAACTTTGCACGTTTTAGGATCTATGGATAACCAGTAGTAGGTCCGGAATATGTCAGGATAAGAAAATCCAACCTGAAAGCGGTAATATTTTTGCGATGTATCTGGTGGATTTATCACGATATCGGGTTCCCCTCCTTTTATTTTATAATTATAATGTTTTTTTATTTCCGGGAGGGATTTCAATTTCGCAAAAACTAGTTTTTCTGTTCTGGTTTTCGGTTTATATTGTGAAACGAAATCCTGACCGACGCAGGTTTTCACAAATAGAACGGAAATAGAAAATAAAAAAATAAACCTGCAAAAAGATGTCATAACACAGTTTAATGCTCTTTTAAAACTAACACTTTCCCGGCTTTATACAAAGCTCCGTCCTCCTTTATCTTTTTTCTTTGCTCCAAAGAAAGCGGTTTTTCAATCAACTTATTCAAATTAGGCTGCCCGGCATCCACCCAGGCTGAATACCAAAAGCTGCCGATCTCCAGTATCGCTGAACGCATACGCCGTGCCACCATGCCTTTTAATGCACTATGATAGGCTTGCGAGTAGGCTACGGAATAATCCTTTATATTTTTATTGCTGCGCTTTACCATCTCATATTTTTTATCAGCGGGGGTGGATTTATTGATCATCCGCTCAAACCGCAACACGGAATCAACTCCGGCAAATGATGCACGGCAGATTTTAAACGCCTCGTTCAGCGGATTTTCGATATACCTTGCCTTGCCCACATTATAATTGTATTTGTCGCTGAACAATTCGGGCAACCGGGTTTCCCATAGCGCATGGATGCCTTGCTGTTGGGTTAACTGGCCATCGTAATTTTGAGTAAGATGCAAGGGCACATGCGCGTCCGCAATATAATGGCCCAGGTTAGCTGATGTTTTCAGGATGTCGGTGGTGTCATGCGTTTTAAAAGCGTCCACCAGTCGGTAATACTGGTATTGGATCTCCCAGGGCACGGTGCCGTATTTTTTCAAAGTGTCTTCCGAATATTTCTTAGCCGCCTCTTTCCATTTCACAGGCATCTTCATAAAGGGCCGTTTGCCATAGTGGTCAATATCCAAAAAATGCCGCGGCGCTTCCAATGAGTCCACATAGCGCCGCTTGTCCGGGTCAACGGCATGTTCGGTAATAAATTCAATGTTAGCCTGGTAAAAGCCCGCCATCGCTTTAGGCAAAGTGAAAACCGCAATGCGATTGATTCGCCGGTGCGCAAAGAATCCCCAGGAGGAACAGGTGAGGAGGATGATTGCGGAAAGGAATAAGCACCAGATACGTTTCACATTCAAATATGCTTTTTATTGTTGGAAAGTTGTAAGGTTGAAATGTTGTAAGGTTAAATTCTGGAGTAAACAAGCCTATAAAAAACATTCAAACTTTACAACATTCCAACCTTTCAACAAAAAATAAAAAACACATTTGATAATATAATTTTTCTTCATACATTTGCAGTCCTTAAATAAAAAAGAATAATTAGCTACAATGGCAAATCATAAATCATCAATAAAAAGGATCAGGGCAAATGCTGCGAAGCGTCTGCGTAACAGATACCAGGCTAAAACTACCAGGAACGCTATCAAAAAATTAAGAGGCACTACCACTAAAGCTGATGCCACTGTACTTTTGACAAAAGTGATCTCGATGCTTGACCGTTTAGCTAAAAAGAACGTGATCCACAAAAACAAAGCGTCAAACAATAAGTCAAAGCTGACTAAGTTTGTTAACGGCTTAAAATAATCAAGATATTTTATTCTACGTGAATAGCGATGGGTTTCAAACTCATCGCTATTTTTTTTGCGATTTATTTTGTATGAATCAGGATTTTCAGAATTAAAGAATTTCCAAAATTTGCATAAAAGCATCTATGTGCACAAATATTCTGCTAATTTTAAAATTCTGTAAACGGCGCAGCCCTCTTGAACACCATTGAAAATAATAACAGTGAAAAATCCTGATTCAGACAAATGAAACCTTACGAAAACAAGATCAGCATCAAATCATGGGCCGAGGAAGACCGGCCACGTGAAAAGCTAAGCTCCCAGGGCCGCCGGGCGCTGACGGATGCTGAGCTGATCGCTATCCTCATCGGGTCCGGCAGCCGCACGGAATCAGCAGTCGAGCTAAGCAAACGCATCCTGCATCATTATAATAACGACCTGAATAAACTGGCTAAAGCATCTATCGCCGAACTTTCCAACTTTAGGGGCATCGGCGAGGCTAAAGCGATCTCCATTATTGCCGCTTTGGAAATTGGCAGGAGGCGGGGTGATACCGAAGAGAAACCCGCCGAATTCATCCGCAGCAGCAAAGATGTCTGGAACCTGATGCGACGGCACCTCATCGACCTCAACCACGAAGAATTCTGGATGATATTGCTGGGGCAGTCGAGCAAGGTGCTGGGTAAGGAACTGGTCAGCAAAGGCGGCATGTCGGTCACCATTGCCGACCCCAAGATCATCTTCCGCGTAGCGCTGTTGAACAATGCGGTTGGTGTTATCCTGGTCCACAACCACCCGTCCGGCAACTTAAAACCGAGCCACGAAGATATTACGCTTACCAAGCAGCTATCCTCCGCCGGCCGTTTGATGGATATCAAAATTTTTGATCACCTCATCATCACTGATAGCGGCTTTATGAGTTTTGCGGATGAGGGGTTGTTGTGATGTGCAGATGAGCGAATGTGCAGATATGCAAATGGACTGATTGATATTAGTAATGAAGAAATGATTTTTTTTAAAAAGCTTTTTAGGCGCGATAAAGGCAGGACATTTTCCGAAATGTCTGAGATCGAACTTAACGATAGTGAAGAAAAGTTAGTTGAAAAATTTTCAGCGCTGAATACCGATACTCGAATCAAGAAAATAATGGCCTACGGAGATTCCGGTGATTTGAGATATTATGAATTATTGAAGTATTCGATAATTCATGATCCCGATTTACATGTAAAGATGGCAGCCTTAAAAAGAATTCATTTATTCAAATCGCACATCGATTGTATTCCGATGCTAACTAATTTAAGTGAATATATTAATCCTAAAGCATTAGAACCATATTACTCTATGGCTTTAAGCAGAACAGAATTAATCACAATCGAGGAATTTGAAAAGCGAATTAATGAGGCAGGAAAATAAAACTCTGGCGATAAAAATTCGAAATTGAACATTCGATATTCGAAATAACCTTTCACCTTTCCGCTTTCAACCTTTCACCTTAAATCCTATCTTTGCCGATTATCATTTTGATCTGATGAAGATATCTTATAACTGGCTTAAACAATTTATTGATACCGATAAAACTCCCGAACAAATTTCGCAGATACTCACCAGCATCGGTTTGGAGGTGGAAGTGCTCGACAAAGTGCAGGCCATCCCCGGCGGACTGGAAGGATTAGTGATCGGCCATGTCAAAGAATCTAAAGATCATCCAAACTCCGACCACCTGCATTTAACCAAAGTGGACGTGGGTACCGGCACCGACCTGCAAATTGTTTGCGGCGCGGCGAATGTAGCAGCGGGGCAAAAGGTAGTGGTGGCAGTGGTCGGCGCTACTGTTCACCCGATGGAGGGAGATCACTTCAGGATCAATAAATCCAAGATACGCGGCGAGGTTTCCGAAGGAATGATCTGCGCCGAGGATGAGATCAGCCTGGGTACCTCTCATGACGGCATTATGGTACTTGATCCTGATGCCGTTCCCGGCATGCTGGCCAAGGAATATTTTAAGGTGAATGACGATTACCTGTTCGAGATCGGTTTAACCCCGAATAGGGCAGACGCCGCTTCGCATTTGGGTACGGCCCGTGATATTGCCGCTTTCCTAAAAACGCATATCAACAAACCTGATATTTCTGCCTTTAAAGTAGACAATACTGATCGCAAGATTGATGTTGCAGTTGAAAATGAAACAGCTTGTCCCCGATATTCCAGCTTAACCATTTCGGGTATCGAAGTGAAAGAATCTCCAAAATGGTTGAAAGAAAAGTTGGGAGTGATAGGAATTCGTTCCATCAATAATGTGGTGGATGTGACCAACTACGTTTTACACGGATTGGGTCAACCATTGCACGCTTTTGATGCGGAAGCGATAAAAGGCAATAAAGTGATCGTTAAGACCTGCCCGGAAGGTACACTATTCAAGACACTGGATGAAGTAGACCGCAAGCTTTCTGCCGATGACCTGATGATCTGCAACAGTCTGGGCGAGCCGATGTGTATTGCCGGCGTATTTGGCGGCGTGGGATCGGGCGTTAAAAGTTCGACAACAAATGTATTCCTGGAAAGTGCCTATTTCAACCCGGTATGGGTGCGCAAGACCTCCAAAAGGCATGGCTTAAAGACTGATGCCTCTTTCCGCTTTGAGCGCGGTACTGACCCGGATATTACGGTATTCGCTTTACAGTACGCGGCTTTATTGATCAAAGAAGTAGCGGGCGGAACTATATCATCGGAGATATCTGATATCTACCCAAATAAAATTCTACCTTTTCATGTTGAAGTTTATTATAAAAACATAGATAGGCTTATTGGAAAGTCGATATCTAAAGAAGAGATAAAGTCTATTATTACTGCTTTAGATATTGAGATAAGTATTGAATTTGATGAATGGTTGTCTTTAAAAGTTCCACCTTACCGTGTGGATGTTACCCGCGAAGTAGATATAATTGAAGAGATCCTCCGCATTCACGGATATAACAATATCGTAATACCGACACAGATCAGGGCTTCATTAAATAATTCCATCAGGCCCGAAAAGGATGATGTGCAAAATACCATATCCGATCTGCTTACGGCCAATGGATTTAACGAGATATTGTCGAACTCACTCACCAAATCAGCTTATTCAACTGACCTGGATCATGCGGTTAAAATACTGAACCCATTGAGCAACGACCTGGATGTAATGCGCCAGAGCTTGCTGTATTCAGGATTAGAAGCTATCGCCTATAATCAAAATCGCCGGAATGCCGATTTGAAGCTTTATGAATTTGGGAAGGTTTATAGTGTGAAGGATGAGAAATATATCGAGACACAAAGGTTCTCTATTTTCATTACCGGCGCGGATAAGGCCGAGCAATGGAACCAAAAGCCAAAATCTGTTTCGTTTTATATGATGAAAGCCGTTGTTGATGGTTTACTGGCAAAGTTGAACATAAAGGACATCACAACCGAAGACGCCACCTGCAGTAAAATGGCTTTTGGTTTGCAATACATGCGCAATGGGAAGCAGTTGGTAAAGTTTGGATCGGTGGCCCCGGCTTCGTTAAAAATGGTCGACGTAGATAAAGAAGTTTTTTATGCCGACTTTAATTTCGACCTGGTGCTGGCAGCCGTGAGAAAGAATAAGATCGTTTACCAGGAAGTTTCCAAATTCCCGGCAGTAAAGCGCGATTTGTCGATGTTGGTGGATACCAATATTACTTTTGGACAGTTAAAGCAGATCGCCCAAAAAACAGAAAGAAAATTATTACAGGATGTGAACGTTTTTGATGTTTACCAGGGCGACAAACTGCCGGCAGGTAAAAAATCGTACGCGTTGAGTTTTATTTTGCAGGATGAAGAAAAAACTTTGACCGATAAAGCCATAGATGCCATCATGCAAAAATTAATTTATAATTTCGGAAAAGAAGCGGGAGCGGAAATTAGAAAGTAATGAGTGAATTAGCGAATTAGTGAATGCACTTTTCAATCTTCATATTTTAACATTTAAAAATCACTCATTCACTAATTCAATAAATCACTAATTAAATGGCCTCAGTAGCTGAACAGTTAAATAAAGTAGTAGAAAAAACAGAGCGCCTGATTGAGCTTTGTACGGCGTTGCAGGAAGAGAACGACCTGCTGAAACTGGAGAACCAGACGCTTTCTGCTGCCTTAAATACCAGCAAAGATAAGGGGAAAGAACTGGAAGAAAAGATGCGTGTATTGAAGGTTGCCAAGTCGTTTTCAGAAACTAATGAAAAAAGTCTTGACATAAAGCAAAAAATTAACGAATTTGTGCAAGAAATAGATAAGTGTATTGTATTACTGAAAAAGTAGTGCAAAAGTGAAAAGCTCAAATGGGAGAAATCTCCATAAAAATAAATATTGCTGACAGAGTTTACCCCTTAAAGGTAAACATGGAAGAAGAAGAAATAATACGCAGGGCGGCTAAG
>Ga0105237_10004800_pt1 | contig 15530 bp, 9 predicted proteins | sample KBSC24metaG_FD_81520 | JGI IMG/M metagenome (GOLD analysis project Ga0105237, IMG submission 81520) | Corn rhizosphere microbial communities from Kellogg Biological Station, Michigan, USA - KBS C2-4 metaG | ecosystem: Host-associated > Plants > Roots > Rhizosphere > Soil | place: Michigan, USA... | reverse complement strand
ATATATTCTAATGGCAATCTTAGTTGACAAAAATTCCAGGATCATCGTACAGGGCTTTACAGGAACAGAAGGGACCTTTCACGCAACGCAAATGATCGATTATGGCACGCAGGTGGTAGGTGGGGTAACACCGGGTAAAGGTGGCAACACCCATATCGATCGCCCTGTGTTCAATACGGTGTCCGATGCCGTCCAAACTACCCAGGCCAACGTATCCATCATCTTCGTACCCCCGGCCTTTGCCGCTGACGCGATCATGGAAGCCACGGAAGCCGGCATCGAGCTGGTGGTTTGTATCACGGAAGGCATTCCCGTACAGGATATGGTCAAGGCTAAGAACTATCTGCTGGGCAAAAAGACCCGTCTCATCGGACCCAATTGCCCGGGCGTGATCACAGCCGGAGAATGTAAGGTAGGCATCATGCCTGGCTTCGTCTTCAAAAAAGGGAATATCGGCATCGTCAGCAAGTCCGGGACCCTGACCTACGAGGCAGCCGACCAGGTAGCCAAGGCGGGTCTGGGTATCTCCACAGCTGTAGGCATCGGCGGCGACCCCATCATCGGGACGCCTACCAAAGAAGCCGTAGAATTGCTGATGAACGACCCCGGGACGGAAGGCATCGTCATGATAGGTGAAATTGGCGGCAGCATGGAAGCCGAAGCCGCACAATGGATCAAGGCCAATTCCCGCAAGCCGGTAGTAGGATTCATCGCCGGCCAGACCGCCCCTCCCGGAAGAAGAATGGGCCACGCGGGCGCCATCATCGGCGGTGCGGACGATACCGCTGCTGCTAAGATGAAGATCATGGCGGAATGCGGCATACATGTCGTACAAAGCCCCGCCGACATCGGAGCCACGATGGCCAAAGTCATAAAAAAATAAGTTACGCCTATTTAAAAGCCCAGCCGGCCACAGGCCGGCTTCACCATTAAAGCAAAAAAGGTCCGCTCTCGCGGGCCTTTCTTATTTATTGATGGCCGAATATTTTAGTGACGACTGGCTTTCCGGTTATGCATCTTCTTATGATGATGTTTCACTTTATGATGACGACTCATCTTATGACGCTTTTCTTGCTTCACTTCATGACGAGCCACCACTTCATGACGGGGCTTGTTGTTAAACGCTGAGGCTACGGTACCCTGGGCCTGGGTCATACCGGCAAACAGCAGGCCGGCGGCAACGAGTATGGTAAATTTGGTGTACATGATCTTTGTTTTTTAATTGTTAGGAATAAATCATTCTTGTATATAAGAACGTAGCCGGGTCCTCCTGTTTATTTTCGATTAGTTATACCTATGTTAAATGGCCCGGAGCTTATGTAATGTCTTTAATCTCTACATCTTATCTTGTGCGGGAAAACACCGCGCAGCCCCTTGACCGGGCTGATTTTGGCATCGTATTTTGGCATCCTTCCAGAACGGACCGGAGGTTCGTTGTCCGAAGGACAGACATAAGGTTTTTCCGGAGGGTGGGTTACTTTTTTTAAAAACCCGTGCTCCGGACATTTTAACAAGTATCTTTAAAAAAGTTTTCTCCTATGACCATGAAGCGTCCTACCTGGGTGATTATCATCTGTTGCTGCCTGTTATCCCTCTTCTCCGCAGCCCAACAAAAGCCCGATAACTATTCAGCCGGCTGGAAAAAAGTGGACTCACTGTTAGCAAAAGGGCTCGCCAAATCCGCCGGGGAGCAGGTGGATCGTATCTACACCCGCGCCCGCCAGGAAAAAAATGAATCGCAGAGCATCAAGGCGCTGATCTATCGTATGGCACTGCAGGAGAATACGCAGGACAATGGTATTGCCGCCTCAATCGCGGACCTGGAAAAGGAGATACAGGACGCTGCACAGCCCGCCCGCTCCATTCTTCAGAACATCCTGGCAAATAAGTATTGGACCTACTTGCAGCAGCATCGCTACCTGCTTTATGGCCGCACCGCAACAAAAGACTTTAAAAAGGAAGATATCGACACCTGGGGTCTGGATGACCTTCATAAAAAGATAGACGAGCTGTTCATGGCCTCCCTGCAAAACGAAAAATTGCTGATAGCCACCCGCCTCGATACCTACGACGCTATCATCGTAAAAGGCAATGTTCGCGCCCTGCGCCCCACCTTATTCGACCTGCTGGCAAACGATGCGCTGGATTATTTCCAGACGGACGAGCGGGACCTGAACCGCCCTGCCTATGCTTTCGAGATCGATGACCCGGCCGTTTTTGCAGATGCCGGCCCCTTTGTACAACACAGGTTTATGACATCCGACACGCTCTCCATACATTACAGGGCCTTGTTATTGCAACAACGTCTGCTTGCACTGCATCTGGATGATGCCAGGCCGGACGCTCTCCTGGACATGGACCTGCAGCGGCTGCAATTTGCGCATAATTTTTCCACCGCCGCTGACAAGGATGAGCTTTATATGCGTTCGCTGGAACACATCACCAACCGTTGGGGCCAGTTACCCGCCGCGTCTCAAGCCTGGTACCTGCAGGCACAACAGCATTTCGACAAAGCTTCAGGTTATGCCCCGCCGGAAGATACAGTAGCTCGTTACGAATATGTAAAAGCAAAAGACATCTGCGATAAGGTGGTAACGCAAAAGGATAGCAGCGAAGGCAGGATACATTGCCTGCAGCTGCTGAACCAGATAAAGGAAAGGTCATTAAGCCTGAAGATAGAGAATGTAAATATGCCTGACGAACCCATGCGTATGCTGGTCTCATGGCGTAATATTCCGCGGCTTTATGGCAGGATCGTACGTGTTGATCGTACCGCGGCGGGAATTATACGCAACCTCTACCAGGAGGGTGCCTGGCAAAAGCTATTACAGCAGCCTCTCCAACGATCTTTTGCACAACCGTTGCCGGAGACGGGCGATTTTCAGACGCATAGTACGGAGATAAAGATCGATGCGCTGCCCGTAGGTGAATACGCCCTGATAGCCTGCGCAGACTCGTCTTTTCGGGTGGGCAAGCAGGTAATGACAATGACACATTTTTATGTCAGCGCTATTGCATACATTAATAAAGGACCGGATTATTTCCTCCTCCACCGGGAGAAAGGACAACCCCTGTCCCAGGCCACCGTACAGGTATGGGGTCAGAAATACGACTACAATAAGAGTAGATACAACTTCTACCTCGAAGAAATGTACCATACGGATGAGCATGGTCATTTCCGGTTGAAAAAAAGACCCAATAATGACATCAGCGACGTCTCATTGGAGATCACCGCCGGCGCCGATCACCTTTTCATCAGTAATAACCGTTCCTTAGGCTGGCAATACCGCTATCAGGAAGCTCCCACCACCGACAGCCTGAAATATCAGAGGGACAACCTGCGTACTTTTTTCTTCATGGACAGATCCATTTACCGTCCCGGACAAACCGTCTATTTCAAAGGTATAGTCATCACCCGCGATTTCGCTACACACAATTCCAAAATACTGCCGTCCTTCCGGACAAAAATAATTCTGTACGATGCCAACAACGGCAAAGTGGATTCCCTGGAAGTGACGACCAATGAATACGGTTCCTATCACGGCAGTTTCCGGCTGCCTTCCAACTTATTGAATGGACAATTCCGGATTACGGATGATTCCACAAAACAAGGACAGTCTTTTTCCGTGGAAGAATACAAACGGCCGCTGTTCTATGTGTCCTATGACACCCTCCGGGGAAGCTACAGGATAGGAGACACCATCCGGGTCAAAGGCGCTGCCAAAGCCTATGCGGGCAACGCCATCGACGGTGCAACGGTAACGTACCGGGTCGTACGGGAAGTGCGCTATCCCTGTTATGACTGCTGGCCCATGCCGGGACGGAGTATCCGTTCCTCCGGATCCCAGGAGATTGCGCATGGAATGGCCACTACCAACGCCAATGGAGGTTTTACCATCACCTTCCCCGCAACGCCTGATAAGACCATCGGTAAAGAAGGAGACCCCATATTCACCTACAACATATCTGCTGATGTTACGGATATCAATGGGGAGACACGCAGCGGATCCACACGGGTAGAGGTTGGGTACAAAGCCCTGGTATTGTCGATAGACATGCCCGCAGGCAAAGAGCTCCCCACGGACAGCCTGCATGCGCTGCTCATCAGTGCCGCCAATCTTAGCGGCAATCCTGAACTGGTCCGGGTAAATGTGACGATGCATGGATTAAAAGCGACCCACCGGCTGATAAGGGAAAGAAATTGGGACAGACCCGATCAGTTCGTTATGAGCAGGGAAGAATACCTCCGCAATTTTCCGCATGACGAGTACGACGATGAGAACAATATGCAAAAATGGGAAAAGACAAGCAAGGTTTATGAGCAAACAGATACTACCGGCAAAATGATGCCCCTTCCCAAAGACAAAAGCCTCCCGCCCGGATGGTATATAGTGGAGGCGTCGGCAAATGATAAATATGGGCAGACAGTAAAAACAGCCGGCTACATACATTTGTACGACAGTCATACGGGTGATCCGGGCTATCCGCAGTATAATTGGACTTTCGGCAACGGCACTACAGCACAACCTGGAGATAAAGTAAAAGTGAACGTTGGGTCTTCTGCCGACAACGTATTTGTCATACGCAACGTAGAAAAGATATCCGACACGGACAGCAGCAAGCTCGACTTTCTTTCGGTGAACAACAGTAGCAGGAGCGCGGAATTCCCCGTTACGGAGGCCGACAGGGGCGGCTTCGCGATTGCAGACGTGTTCGTACAGGACAATCGTTTCTTTAGCCGCCAATACAACGTCGATGTCCCATGGACAAACAAGGACCTTAGCATACACTACGATACCTATCGTGACAAGGTCCTTCCCGGCAGTGAAGAAAACTGGAAGGTCACGATCAAAGGCCAGCGTACAGACAAGGTGACGGCAGAAGTACTCGCCGCCATGTACGATGCATCGCTTGACCAGTTTAAATCCCACAGCTGGTCCATCCCACATCTCTACCCCGATTTTTTTACAAAATACAGGTGGCAGGGAGAAGCCTGTTTTAATACCGAAAATTCACAGGAAGCCTATTTCGACCAGTCGGTATATATTCCATTCGAAAAGGAATACGACAGACTGATCACTATGGACGATGCCAGCACACATAGCAGTGACAGAGTCCAGTTCAGAGTCTCGAAGGGATTAATCGCCGGAAGAGTGATGGCAGCGCCCGGAGCCGCCCCCAGAGCTTCTTTAATCCAGCATGACGCGAACGCCGATGTACAGTTTTTAAAACCGTATGCGGTGCAAGGATCAGACATGTATGTTCACGCAGAGAAATTGAAGAAAGGTGACGACTTGAATCCAGCAGCAGGCCTGTTGGCATTCTCCCAGTCTGAAGCGCCAGCGCTCACACCCTCCCCCGCCGAATCCGCCCCACCCGTCCAGATCCGAAAGAACTTCAATGAAACAGCCTTCTTCTTCCCCGACCTCCGCACGGACGACTCAGGCAGCGTCAGCTTCTCCTTCACCGTCCCGGAAGCCCTCACCCGCTGGAAAGGTATGATCCTGGCCCATACAAAAGACCTGGCCTTCGGATACTCCGAAAAATCCATCGTGACCCAAAAACAACTGATGGTACAACCCAACCTCCCACGCTTCCTCCGTGAAGGGGACAGGATGGAATTGGGCGTCAAGGTCGTCAACCTCTCCGACTCGGAGATGACAGGACAGATCGAGCTGCAGCTGACAGACCCCACCACAGACCAGACGGCCGATGGGATCTTCAGTAACAGACAGGCAAACCAATATTTCACCGTCGCCGCAGGCCAAAGCTCCAGAGTAGACTTCCCCATCGACATACCCTATCAATACAACAGACCCCTCACCTATCGTATAATAGCCCGGTCCAAAACCTACAGTGACGGCGAAGAGGCGGCCCTGCCCGTAGTCAGCAATCGCATGCTCGTGACGGAAAGCCTCCCCCTCAATATGCCCGGCGATGGCTCAAAAGAATTCCACTTCGAAAAACTCCTCCACAGCAGCGAGAGCGAGACCCTGAGCCACCATGCCCTGACAGTGGAGTTTACATCCAACCCCGCCTGGTACGCCATACAGGCCCTGCCCTACCTGATGGAATATCCCTACGAATGCGCCGAGCAGACGTTCAATAGATTCTATGCAAACGCACTGGCCGCCACGATCATCAACAGTTCCCCACGCATAAAAACAATATTCGAAAAGTGGCGGACGACAGACACAGCCGCTCTCCTGAGCAATCTCGAGAAGAACCAGGAGCTGAAGTCGGTGCTCCTGCAGGAGACTCCCTGGGTATTACAGGGCAAAAGCGAGTCGCAGCAGAAACAACATATCGCCCTGCTGTTCGACATGGTCCGCATGAGCAGGGAACTGGAATCCTCGCTGACAAAGATCCGGCAGATGCAATCCTCCAATGGCGGATTCGTCTGGTTCAAGGGTGGCCCCGACGATCGCTACATCACACAATATATCCTCACCGGCATCGGACGGCTGCAAAAGCTGAATGCCATTCCGTCAACCATGACGGGAAAAGTACAGGACATCGTCAAGGCGGCGATGCCCTACCTGGATGGAAAAATAAAGAAGGATTATGAAGAGATCCTTCGGCAGAAAAAACCGCTGCCCTCATCAAAAAAGATTGTTCCCATAATGATAGGCGAGTTGCCGGTAGAATACCTCTACATGCGTAGTTTCTTCCCGCAATATGGCATTCCCGGAGGCGTACTGCCCGCAATCTCTTATTTCCGCAAACAGGCGCAGCAGCAATGGCTGCAATACAGTAAATACATGCAAGGGATGATCGCCCTGGCGCTCTTCCGCACCGGAGATGTGTATACGGCCAAGAATATCATTGCTTCGCTGCGAGAGACAGCCATCCGCGACGAGGAAAAAGGGATGTATTGGAAAGGCATGGAAGGCGGCTATTACTGGTGGCAGGCGCCCATCGAGACCCAGTCCCTGCTGATAGAGGCATTCCACGAAATAGCAAATGGCGCTACTGGAGCCAACGCCCCCAATGACGAGGCCGCGCTAAAGACATGGCTCCTGCGGCAAAAACAAACCCATAGCTGGTCGACCACCAAGGCAACGGCCGACGCCTGCTATGCACTGTTGATGCCTTCCCAATCCGGCGCCTCAGGCTCGTTCAAAGACAACTGGCTCACCGTCGAAAGAAATGTCGACATACAATTGGGCAACAAGCCCCTCCCAGCCCCCGCCACCACCGAGGCTGGCACCGGTTATTTCAAGCAGGTAGTGGACGGCGCCCGCGTCCAGCCGTCCATGGGCAATATCACGGTGACGATGAAGACACCGGCCGCCCCCTCCACCCTCCCCGCCTGGGGAGCCGTATACTGGCAGTATTTCGAGAACCTCGATAAGATCACCGCTGCCGACAACACAAAGGCCCCGCTCAGGCTAACAAAAAAACTATTCATCGAAAAAAATACAGATCGTGGTCCTGTCCTCGAACCCCTGGTCGAGAACGGCGTCCTGCATCCCGGCGACAAAGTGAAAGTGCGCATAGAGCTGCGTTCTGATCGAGACCTCGAGTACGTACATATGAAAGACATGCGCGCCTCCTGTATGGAACCCGTCAACGTGCTTAGCCAGTACAAATGGCAGGGCGGACTGGGATATTATGAAAGTACAAAGGACGCCAGCACGGACTTCTTTTTCGCGAGCCTGCCCAAAGGCACATATGTTTTTGAATACCCGCTCTTCGTAGGACAGAAAGGCAACTTCAGCAATGGAGTAACGAGCATCGAATGCATGTACGCACCCGAGTTCGGTTTCCACAGCGAAGGCATACGGGTAAATGTAGAGGAGGTTACGCCATGAGGAAGGATGTGTTGGTAATAGGACAGGGCATTTGCGGGACCTTTCTCACCTGGTGGCTGGAACAAAAAGGGATCTCCTTTGTCGTCATCGACGAGGAAAGACCATCCACCGCCTCCCGTGCGGCAGCGGGACTAATCAACCCGGTGACGGGACGGCGGATCGTAAAGACCTGGATGATCGACGAGCTCCTGTCTTTCGCAGAGGATGTCTATGCCTCCATCGGCAGTGAATTACAGATAAACTGTCTCAAACCCGCCAGGGTCATCGACTTCTTCCCCACCCCCCAGATGCGGCTGGCCTTCCTCAAAAGGCTGGAAGAAGACCCGGAGTACCTCGAGCTTCCAGCCGACGAAAAAGCCTGGAGCCCGCAGTTTAACTACGACCTCGGTTATGGCATGGTCACACACTGCTATCTGGCAGACCTTCCCGGTCTCCTGCCCGCCTGGCGCCGGCGCCTGGTAAATCAAAACCTACTGCGCTCATCCTCCTTTAACCTTAGTTCCCTTGTCGTCAACACAGACCATGTGCAATATGAAGACATCACCGCCCGCCACATCATCTTCTGCGACGGCATCGAAAGCTTCAATAGCCCTTATTTCTCCCGGCTGCCCTTTGCACCCAACAAAGGAGAAGCCTTGATCCTGGATATACCCGACTGGCCATCCGGGCCATCCGCCATGGACAGCGTCAGCGATACGCCCATCTTCAAAAAAGGCATGACACTCGCTCCCTGGAAAGATGGACTGTTCTGGGTCGGCTCATCCTATGAGTGGTCATTCACCAATCCCGACCCCACCGAAACATTCCGGCAAAGGACGGAAGCATTCCTAAAGAGCTGGCTAAAACCCTCCTTCCGCATGCTCGATCACATTGCCTCCGTCCGCCCCGCCACCCTCGAACGTCGCCCCTTCGTAGGCTTCCATCCCCTGCACCCCGCAGTCGGCATCCTCAATGGCATGGGCACAAAAGGCTGTTCGCTGGCCCCCTATTTCGCCCACCAATTAGTCGAGCATATAGTAAATGAAAAACCCATCCAGCCCGACGTTGACGTAAGGAGATTTACAAAAATTTTGAGTAGATGATTGGGTAATTTTGCTTCCTTAAACCTTATGTTATGGAAGTCAGAGCGGACCACAGGTCCGCTGTCCGAAGGACAATCATTAGCGGTTGTCGCCCGAGGTTACTTTTCTTTACATGCAGAACACGACGTCCAGCTCAACCACATCTACGACGCCATCAAAAACCTCCTCGACAAAAAGGCCTCCCAACGCCATTGGGAAGACAGAGAAAGAATAGGCTTCAAAACAAGAAGAAATAATAAAAGAAAAAGTTTACTGCGCCGTCGCCTTCCGCACAAGAGGCTCCATCCGTCGGATGATAGTCGCATACCCCGTACCCGTAAAATTCAACGGATCCTGGTTGAGCACACGCGACATCGCCTCATACAGCTCCGGCAGCTCCTGCCTGAATAGCATAGCATTCTCAAAGAACACTTCTATCGCCACCGCCCAGAACTCATGATAATTGGTAGCCGCATAATCTCCTAAAAGATTTTTAGCCCCGCCCTGCATGGAAGTAAAGATAGGACGCGCCACCTTGGAGAAATTATGAAACTCTTTTTTAAAATGCTTGTCCTCTTCCGTCCGGGTGATAAAATTGACATACGCAAGGGCATGCCCCATCTCATGCAGTCCGACGTTACAATTGGGCGTCAGCCCGGATATACCCTTGATAAAATTATCCCAGGAAAGATAAATACCCGTCCGATCCACATGTCCCATAAAAGGACGGGAATAGAACCCATAATGATAATCATCCCGAAGGATAAAAATATCATCAAAGTAGTTGAGCTTGAATTTCTCCAATCCAAATGTTAGCTGAACAGCCGCCGCACTGACGAGGATAGGCATTTCGGCATTCTGCTCCACCTCTATATAATGGAAGTTCTTGGAATGCTGGAATTGATACGTACGGAACAGAAATTTCCGCTGCTCTTCCAGGTTCAGCCTGTTATAATATTTAATATGATGAGATACTACGGAATGATAAAAGGTCTCTGCCGCTACAAAACGTTTGTATTGATGCCTGGTGTAGAGGCGCTGAAAAAGCAAAGTCACCGGGCGGTTGAGGAGAAGTATTCCCAGTACCAATGCAATAATGACAACGAGTTCCATAAGGTTCCATTTTTCTTTGTGATTCAAAAGAAACGATTGTTAAACACAATCGGGCCTTACATTGGTGTTGGATACGGCATCTATGGCTTTCAGAGTGGCGATGTACGCAATGAGGAAAACCTAGGTGGGTTAATCAAGAGGAAATGAATCATTACGGATTGCAAACAAGATAGAAATAATATTTAATAATCAAAAGCTCTGTGGAGATGTTTTCGTTAATTTTTAATAACGTACTGGCTTTCATCCAATTGCAAGCGAGTCCGCAAACGGCCTGTCATTTAGGAACTCCATGTCGATGATCTTGCGGGGAGTGAGGGGGTCCTGGTTCAGCAGGATACATAAAGCACGATACAGCTCGGGCATCTGTTTTTTAAAAGCATGGGCCTTTTCAAAAAAGGTCTCTATGCTGACAGCCCAGAACTCCTGGTAATTGGTGGCGGCATAGGGGTCCAGCACCGTTACTTCACCGGCCTGCATCCTTTCGAACACGGGACGGGCTACTTCAGAGAAATCCTTGAATTTGTCATGAAAGCTGTCGTCCTTTCCCTCCTCAACCGTGAAATTGACATAGGCGAGGGCATGGGCCATCTCGTGCAGCCCGACATTCTGCCCATCGGTATAGTCCGTGAACTCCCGGATAAAGTTGCTCCAGGAAAGATAGATGCCATCATCGCTCACATGCCCCTCGAATGGCATATTATATAGACCAAACCGGTAATTCTCCCTTAGTATAAAGATGGTCTTGAAATAGTCCAGGTGATAATGCTCCAGCCCGAAGGTAAGCTGCACGGCCGCCGCGCTGATAAGCAAAGGCATTCTTTCCTCCTGGTCGATATCGATGTATTCAAAGTCCTTAGCCTCCATGAAGTTAAGCACCCGGCGGAGGAACCTGTCCCGCACCGTATCGTCGAGGCTTTTATAGTAGGGATTGTATTGGGAAAGGATGCCGTCGAACTCCCAGTGCCTGTCGTCATAGATACGTGTCACCTTGGCCGCCCTTATCCATCGGATAACCCAGCGACCCAGGCGGGCAAGCACAAAAACGGCTATAACCAGGCCTATAATAAGGGTAATCTCGGTCAACGTACGCATACGTCCGAAAAATACAGTTTTTTAACGATCCTGCAACTTCCGGGCCCTTACTCCGGCACATTGTGCATATTTTTCCCCTCCCGGGGGGTATCCGACAGCGTTTTAAAGTACCTTTGCCCCTCTTCCGGAGGGCAAAAAAGACCCGCCCGGCAAAAGACTAACATATTAATCGAAAAAAGGATGTACAGGACGCATACTTGTGGCGAATTAAGAAAGGAACATATTGGGACCACCGTCACACTGGCCGGCTGGGTACAGACGGTACGTAAGTTCGGAAGCATTACATTTATTGATCTGCGCGACCGGTATGGAATAACACAGCTGCTCTTCGGAGAGGAATTGAACAAGGCCCTGACGGAAAACCCTCCGGGACGTGAATTCGTCCTGCAGGTAAAAGGTCAGGTCTCCGAAAGGACCAATAAGAACCCCAATCTGCCCACCGGGGACATCGAGATAAAAGTGGAATCGTACACCATTTTAAACAAGTCGGTCACCCCTCCCTTCACCATCCAGGATGATACGGACGGCGGCGACGACCTGCGGATGAAATTCCGGTACCTGGATCTCCGGCGCAACGCAGTAAAAAAGAACCTCGAGCTTCGGTATGCCGTTAACAGGGCAGCCCGGAACTACCTGCATGAACAACAGTTCATGGATATCGAAACCCCCTTCCTGATCAAATCCACACCGGAAGGAGCCCGGGATTTTGTCGTGCCCTCCCGTATGAACCCGGGACAATTCTATGCCTTGCCGCAGTCGCCGCAAACCTTCAAGCAGCTCCTTATGGTCAGCGGCTATGACAGGTATTACCAGGTGGTAAAATGTTTCCGGGATGAAGACCTGAGAGCGGACAGACAGCCGGAATTTACGCAGATAGACTGCGAGATGTGCTTTGTGGAACAAGAAGATATCCTCACCATGTTCGAAGGGATGATCAAGCATATCTTCAAAACTGTAAAGAACATCGACTATACGGATAAAGTAGAGCGAATGACCTGGGAACAGGCCATGTGGCAATATGGCAATGACAAGCCGGACATACGTTTCGGCATGAAGCTGGCCAACCTAAGATCCGCCTTCCAGCTCGAAGGAAAGATCACCGCACAGGGCGAACTGATCAATGGGGCCGGATTCGGCGTCTTCGACAATGCCGAAACAGTGCTGGCCATCGCAGTGCCGGGCTGTAGCGAATACACCCGCAAGCAGACGGACGAGCTCACTGAATGGGTTAAACGTCCGCAAATAGGCATGCAGGGACTGGTATTTATCAAGTACAATACAGACGGTACGCTGAAGAGTAGCGTAGATAAATTCTATAATGAAGAGAAGCTGAAAGCCATCGCGGCAGCGGCAGGCGCGACGCCAGGCGACCTGGTATTGATCCTGGCAGGCCGCGAGGAAAGGACCCGGAAGGCTACCAGCGAACTGCGCCTGGAAATGGGCCGCCGCCTGGGTCTCCGGAAGGAGACGGAATTCAGGCTGCTCTGGGTCATGGATTTCCCTTTATTTGAATATGCAGAAGAAGACAATCGATGGGTAGCAAGACATCACCCCTTTACGTCCCCCAAGCCTTCGGACATCAGGATCATGATAGACAATAATCCCGTCATAGAGAATGCAGAAAAATACCTGGAACACCCCTACTCGAACATCAAGGCCAACGCCTATGATATGGTACTGAATGGGAATGAGATTGGCGGCGGCTCCATCCGTATCTATCAGCGGGAGCTGCAGGAGAAGATGTTTGCGGCATTGGGCATGAGCCAGGAAGAAGCCCTTCATAAGTTCGGGTTCCTTTTAGGAGCCTTTGAATACGGCGCTCCCCCCCATGGCGGGATTGCATTCGGGTTCGACAGGCTTTGTTCCATCCTGGGAGGCAGCGAGAGCATTCGTGACTTCATCGCCTTCCCCAAGAACAACAGCGGCAGGGACGTAATGCTCGATGCCCCCAGCACCATCGATCAAAAACAATTGGATGAATTGGCCATCGCATTAAAGGGGGTAGATCATGAATAGGATCCTGAAGATAGCCACGGTGCTCACCTGGATAAACATGATCATCTGGAGCCTTTTGTGCCTCAACCTTATCTTTAACGTAGTAACCTCCGGCGCGACGGCCTTCTTGATCATCCTTGTCTTTTTCAGCGCCATAGTGCTCCACAGCTATGCGTCCTTTCAACTGCAAAAGAGCATTAGGAATCCGGCCGTCCCTCTTAATAGTCAGACGTCGACCGGCATTCGCTTTATAGGCGTTGTTGCCCTCTTCCTGGGCCTTTTGTTCGTCATCGTGGGCATCGCCATCCTGACAAATGCGGCAGCTGTCTTAAAGTTTTTGCAGGATTACATGAAGGATATGCAACCCAAGGCCGCTGGCAACGAAATGAACTTCACCTGGACAATTTCATTAGTTCGTATGCTTGGCCTGGTTTATTTGCTCATCGGTCTGTTCGTCGCGGTCAATGTCAACCTCAACTTCCGGCTATTGCGGTGGTATTATTATATCCATAGTAATCCCGACAACCAGGAGAAATGAAGGAGGTCAAAGGCATCACTTCGCTGTCTTACGGAACCATTGCATGCAATGTGACGCTCTTCATCGTCATTGGTTACAATACCAATTTTTCTGACAAAAAGGACTTGATCGCAGGCATGATCGCGGGCTTCGGCATTATTATATCCATATTGTATGCACTGCAGCTGATCCTGATGAAAAGATCCTACTACCGGCATTTCGCTATTACCGTCATCACAAAGAGCTTATTACACATCTGCCGTATCATAACGCTGCTGTATGCGCTGATGGGCGGCTTTCTGTTGACCGCGACTGTCTATCATACCTCTGTAAATTCGGTATATCTGAATAGCCACGATTTCAAATTTATGGGAATTTTGGGGCTGGTACTGACAACCGTAGTAATGGACTTTACCATCTTCTTCAAAGGCTGGCGGCTGCTTAAATTAGTAAAAACACCCTACATCGACGAGGTCATCGCTTCCTTCGACTGAGACGGCCGCCTCCCCAGGCAAGCAGCGCCGTCACTCCGAGCAAAACCAATGCAATGATGACAAGCCGCTCGATAGGACCGGAATAGTGATCCATTCCCTTTTTTATACGGCTCTTACAATCCTGTATATAAATGTACAATCCCGGATAGGTGCTGTTCAGTTTCTTTACCTCCTCGAACTTCCGGAGGGCCGCATTATAATGCCCCTGGTCAAAAAAATCCACCCCCTGGGCATACTGACGGGACGATCGGCTGAGCTGCGGATCGATACCCGCCGTGTCCAGGTACTCGTCCAGAATGGCGACGGGTACGGCAAAATTAAGCCCCGCTGCCAGACCACCTGTATTCTCCAGGCTGCCAAAGGTCGTGAGCCCCACCACTTCCCCCTTCTCATTACACACAGGCCCCCCGCTGCTGCCATGATTGATATTGGCATCCATCTGGATCAGCGGCCATCCGCCCACAGAGTTCTTGACGGCGCTGACGATCCCCGTTGTCAGCGTAGGCTCGATGGCCGATTCCGCAGCCACAAAGTCGTTGTTGGTGACTGGGCCCGGATAGCCATATACGAACAGCTGCTCTCCCACCCTGGGCAGACTGCTGTCCGCCAGGACCAGCACCGGCATTTCATGAACGTTCTCGATCTTCAGGATGGCTACGTCCTTCCCTGGCATAGGCTGACCCTTGGCGACGACAGAGGCCGGCTTCTTCTCCGTGCCGGGCCCCTTGTCCTCCTTATCGCTGCGGTACACTACATAGACATCCTTCTTCAGCCCATACAGGATCATGGAGAACAGGCGGGAATAGACAGAGGCATAAGTATTGTATAATAAGCTACGCTGCTGTTCGGTAAAGGTAGTAGCCCATGAGCTTTCCAGGGCCGCAATGCTGGCATCGGTGATCTGCTGGAAGGCGGTCAGGATGAACTGACGCCGTATAAAGGCATTGTCCCTCTCGATGAGATGACAGTTCGTAGCCACATATCCATTCCCCGTAAGGAAAAAACCCGTACCGGTGGCCGTGATCTGTTCGGATTGCTTGATATAGTCAAAGGTGGTCTGGAAGAATCGGGAAGGGTTATTGTTCATTTCCCGCAGCACGATGTCCAGCTTTTGCTCCGCGGCGATGCCGCCGGCCTGGTCGAGACGTTGAATGGAATCCAGCAGTGCATTGAAATGCCGGTTGTCCATCTTCATGCTGTTGACATAGACATTGGCGGTATATTCGGTCCGGATCATGACCACTCCGGGTCTGTTGATAGCATAATTCTCCACCCCGGAAATTCTCTGTCCCAGGGCGAACATGCCGGAGAGAAGGAAAAGCAATAAAAAGGGGTATTTACCGGTGGCGTTCATTCGTGCCTTTCTTACTGCAAATAAAACAGGAAAAAGGCTAACTTGTTGTACTATTGACGCTTAAATTTTGTTATGGTCTCTCCACAAGCT
>Ga0105237_10004799_pt1 | contig 15531 bp, 18 predicted proteins | sample KBSC24metaG_FD_81520 | JGI IMG/M metagenome (GOLD analysis project Ga0105237, IMG submission 81520) | Corn rhizosphere microbial communities from Kellogg Biological Station, Michigan, USA - KBS C2-4 metaG | ecosystem: Host-associated > Plants > Roots > Rhizosphere > Soil | place: Michigan, USA... | reverse complement strand
GGGAGCAGGGCCTCGAACAGGTCGCCCATGCCCTCGCCATGCTCGGCCGAGAGCGCGATCGGATCGCCGAGGCCGAGGCGGAAGCTCTCCATGATGCCCGGCTCGGCCGCCTTCCCCTCCGCCTTGTTGCAGACGAGGATGATCGGCGTGTCGGAGCCGCGCAGCCATTGCGCCACCGTCTCGTCGAGCGGCGTCACGCCGGCCCGCGCGTCGATCATGAACAAAGCGGCATCGGCCTGCTCGACCGCCGCCTCGGTCTGCTGGCGCATGCGGCCGGGCAGCGTCTGCGGGTCGTCGCTCTCGAATCCGGCGGTGTCGACGATGCGGAACGGCACGCCGAGCAGGTCGGCATCGCCCTCGCGCCGGTCGCGGGTCACGCCGGGGCGATCGTCCACCAGCGCGATGCGCTTGCCGACGAGGCGGTTGAACAGGGTCGACTTGCCGACATTGGGTCGGCCGACGATCGCGACGATGGGGGCTTTGGCCATAGGGGTCCTATATACTGCCCTCTCCCCTCGGGGGAGAGGGAGGGGACCCGCCGCGCAGCGGTGGGGAGGGTGAGGGCACGAAGGTGGAGCACAGAGTCTGTCGCGTGCCCTCACCCTCCCACTCGGCTTCGCCGAGCGGGCCCCTCCCTCTCCCTAAATGGGAGAGGGGAACTCAGATCACCGCCAGGCCGTCAGGCGGCCGTCGCTGGCGAGCAGGTACATGGTGTTGTTCGCTACCACCGGCGGCAGCGTGAAGGGCGCCTTGGCGGCGCGCTCGCTGCTCTGCAGCTTGCCGTCGGCGACCGACACGTAAGCGAGCTCGCCCAGCGAGTTGGTCAGCACCAGGCGGCCGCCCGCCAGCACCGGGCCGTTCCAGAAGATCACGCCGCTCTTCTTCTTGGCCTTCTTCCACTGCTGGAGCTGGGTGGTCCAGCGGATCTTCCCGGTGGTCCGCTCGATGCAATAGAGCTTGGCGTCGTCGGCCACCACGAACAGCCAGTCGCCGCCCAGCGCCGGCGTCGAGATGCCGCCGAGATTCACCTCCCACAGCCGCTGGCCGGTGGTGAGGTCGAGCGCGATCATGCGCCCGCCCGCGCCCACCGCATAGACGCGCGTGTCGTCGGCCACGGGGCTCGCATCGATGTCGGTCACGTCGCCCACCGAGGTGGACATGCTGGTCCGCGTCAGCGCGTCCTGCCACACGACGCGGCCATTCTCGTAGCGATAGGCGTCGAGGTCGCCCGAGGAGAAGCCCGCCACCACGGTGGCGCGCGCGATCGCCGGCGCGCCGGTGCCGAACACGCCCGCCGTCTCCAGCGGGCCGGAGGCGGTCCACTGGGTGCTGCCGTCGGTCTCGGCGAGCGCGTAGATCTGGTTGTCGGCGCTCATCACGTAGATCGAGCCGTTGGCGATCGAGGGCGCGCCGCGCAGCGGGCCGCCCGGCGTCACCTGCCAGCCGGTCTTGCCGGTCGCCGCGTCGATCTGCACCACGTCGCCGAGGCCGCTGGTCGCGTAGAGCTTGCCGCCGTCATAGCTGACGCCCCCGCCGAACAGCGAGCGGTTGTAATGCTTGCTCTCCTTCATGCCGACCAGGCCCATCACGCCGGCCTGCTTGAGCTTGGGGCCGGTCTTGGCCTTGAGCTGGGTCTGCCACAGCTCCCGGCCGGACTGCGCGTCATACGCGTGGACGCGCGCCTGCGTGTCCATGACGAACAGGTGGCCGTCCGCGATCACCGGCGTCGCCGCCAGCCGCTCGCTATGGCCGGCCTTGCCGAGATTGATGTCCCACACGCGGCTGGGCTGGGCGCCGAGCGCGAGGTTGCCCATCGCCTTCTGCGCGTTGCCGCCGGGCTGCGGCCAGGAATCGTTGGGCTGGGCCGGCGGCACCAGCACCTGCGTGGCCGAGATCGAGGCATCGGTGCCCGCGCTGCTCTCCACGGTCAGCACCGGGATGCGCTCGCCGAGCACCGCCGTCTTGGGGCCCTTGTCGCCATGGCCCTTGAAGACGCTGCAGCCGGTGAGCAGCGTCGCCGCGATCAGCGCGCCGGCCAGCGGCGCTCCCAGCGGCACTCGACGCCGAATGTTCATGCTGTCCCGCCCCATCATATGATTCATCAATCCCGTCCGATCGTCCGTCCCCATCAGGAGGCGGTCATGTCCTGAGGCTGAACGGCCTCGAAGCCGAGGTCCGCCGCGAGCTGCGCGACGCGCGCGCGGATCGACGCCGGCACGCTCTTGTCCTTGGTGATCGCCACGAACATGGCGCCCGCCTGCTGCGGCTGGTTGAGCTTCATGTAGGCGATGCCCACCATCTCGCCGGCGCTGCCGAACCACGGATTGCCCGTCTGCGCGAGCGGCTTCAGCCGGTCGACCACCTGCTGCGGCGGCAGCGTGTCGAACTGCAGGTTGGTCGCGCGCACCAGCGCGACGTCGCGCAGCGGCTGCGGCACCGATCCGTCCTGGGAGATCTTGAGGAAGGCGTCGGCCCCCTCCTTGTCCTTGCGCTCGCGGACCAGCAGGTCGGCCTGCAGCATCCGGGCCAGCGGGGCATAGCCCTTGGCATCGGTGCCGGCGATCGCGGCGAGCTGCTTGCGGGCATCGTCCTCCTTGCCGGAGGAGATGGCGGCCAGCGCCCCCATATACTGGTCGCCCCGCTCGCCGGCGACGGCGACCTGGTGCGAACGCCACCACAGGGTGCCGCCGAACGCGGCGAGCGCCAGCACCACGATCACGCTGACGATCACGCCGTAGCGCCGGGCCAGCCTGGCGGTCTGCTCGCGACGGACCTCGTCGTCCACCTCGCGGATGAAGGCTTCATTATTCTGCGGCGTGCGTGCCAATCACGGTCTCCAAAGGGCGCCCTGCCCCGAAAAATTCGGCGGACCTTAGCGGCGTCGACGGCCGAGCGAAACAGCTACTTGGGGGCGTATGTCTCTTGCGCGGTGGGAAAAGCGCGCGCCCGGACTTCCGCCGCATAGGTTTCGGCCGCGGCCGAGATGCGCCCGGCGAGATCGTCGTAGCGCTTCACGAAGCGGGCGGTGCGCTCGAACATGCCCAGCATGTCGTCGATCACCAGCACCTGGCCATCACACTCCACCGACGCGCCGATGCCGATCGTCGGGCAGGCGACGTCCCTGGTGATCCGCGCCGCGATCGGCTCGACCACGCCCTCGATCACCAGCAGGAAGGCGCCGGCGTCCGCGATCGCCTTGGCGTCGCGGACGATCTTCGCCTCCTCGGCCGCGCTGCGGCCGCGCGCGCCATAGCCGCCGAGCGCGTTCACCGCCTGCGGCGTGAGGCCGACATGGCCGACCACGGGGATGCCGCGCTGCGCCAGGAACGCCACGGTCGGCGCCATCGCCTCGCCGCCCTCCAGCTTCACGCCGGCCGCCCCCGTCTCCGCCATGATCCGCGCGGCGGAGGCGAAGGCCTGCTCGGGGCTCCGCTCGTAGCTGCCGAACGGCATGTCGATGACGACCACGGAATGATAGCTGCCGCGCACCACGGCCGCGCCATGCGCAATCATCATGTCGAGCGTGACCTGCAGCGTGGTCGGCAGGCCATAGATCACCTGCCCCAGGCTGTCGCCGACCAGCAGCACGTCGCAATGCGGATCGAGCAGCTGCGCCATGCGCGCGGTGTAGGCGGTCAGCATGACGATCGGCTCGCCGCCCTTGCGCCGGGTGACGGCCGGCACGGTGAGCCGCTTCATCGGCGCGGGCGTGGGATGCGCGCGGCTCGTCGACGTGTCGAGCGTGAAGGTGGTGGACATGGCCGAGGCCTAGCGGGTTGGCTGGCGGGGGGCAATTGCTGTGGGCGTTACTCCCCCGTTCGCCCTGAGCCTGTCGAAGCCTGTCCTGAGCGCCGGCTTTGGCAGGCCATTGAGGGGGCTGTTGCTCTTGCTCGTCACCCCAGCGAAAGCTGGCATGACGAGAAGAGAAAGCGGGGCTTGGACTCACTCAGCCCGAACGGATTTCTATTCTCTATTTCCCGCCAGGCTGCGGAAAGGCCAGCACCGCCTCGGTATAATCCTCCACCACCAGGCTGAACGGCATGCCGTCCGGCGTCGCCAGCACCGCGCGATGCTCCAGCACATGGTGCGGGATGGCGAGCGCGCCCGATCCGGCCGGCGGGAGCCCCTGCATCTCCCACCCGGCGGGCAGCGGCGACCAGAGCAGCTGCGCCGACACGGTATGGCGCGAGAAATGCAGCGCCTGCACCGCACGGCCGAAAGCGATGTCGCTCGTCTCCAGCGCCTGGTTCATGGCCGGCGCGAGGCGGCCGGGGACGTACCAATTGTCCGCCTCCGACAGCACATGCCCGCCGCACCGCAGGCGGACGCTGCGATAGGCCACCGGAGTCGCCGCATCGACGTGCAGCGCGGCCCGGATCTCCGCCGTGGCCGGCTTGTCCGCCCCGCGCACGCGCTCGGCCGTCACCTTCGCGGGCTCGGCCAGGCGGTGATCGGCGCACCAGCGGTCGAGCGTCAGCGTCGCGCTGTCGTGGCTGAGCAGATCGGCATTGAGCGTCTCGACGAGCGCCAGCGCCTCGATCCGCGCCACCGGCGTGTCCGGCCAGGGCAGCACCGCCGGCATCAGGCGAAGGCCTTCTCATAGTGCGCGGGCTTGAACCCCACCAGGGTGTGGCCGCCGAAATCGAGCACCGGCCGCTTGATCATGGAGGGCTGGGCCAGCATCAACTCGATCGCCTTCTCGACGTCGATCCCCTCGCGGTCCGCGTCGGGCAGCTTGCGGAAGGTGGTGCCGGCGCGGTTGAGGATCGTCTCCCAGCCATGCTCGGCGACCCACGCATCGAGATGCGGGCGGTCGATGCCGGACGCCTTGTAATCGTGGAAATCGTAGGCGACGCCGTGCGCGTCCAGCCAGGCCCGCGCCTTCTTCATCGTGTCGCAATTCTTGATGCCGTAGATGGTGACGCCCACGCGACGCTCTCCTTGCCGTGCGGCCCGGCCCTAGCGCCGAAGCCCCTGCCCATGCACGGATTTTCTCGGCCACGCCCCTGACAACGCAGGACAGGCACGGCGCTGCCATGCTATTGTTGCGCCTCCGAACCGAGGGAGATTCACCATGGGCACGATCACCACGCAGGACGGCACCACGATCTTCTACAAGGATTGGGGGCCCAGGGATGCGCAGCCCCTCGTCTTCCACCACGGCTGGCCGCTGAGCGCGGACGACTGGGACAATCAGATGATGGTCTTCCTGGGCGAAGGCTATCGCGTGATCGCGCACGACCGGCGCGGCCACGGCCGATCGAGCCAGACCGACACCGGCAACGAGATGGACACCTATGCCGCCGACGTGATCGAGCTGGCGGCCGCGCTCGATCTCAAGAATGCCGTCCATATCGGCCATTCCACCGGCGGCGGCGAGGTGGCGCATTATGTCGCGCGCGCCGAGGCCGGCCGGGTCGCCAAGGCGGTGCTGATCGGCGCCGTGCCGCCGGTGATGCTCAAGAGCGAGGCCAATCCCGGCGGCCTGCCGATCGAGGTGTTCGACGGTTTCCGCGCCGCGCAGATCGCCAACCGCGCGCAATTCTTCCTCGATATCCCGAGCGGCCCCTTCTACGGCTTCAACCGCGAAGGCGCCCAGGTGAGCGAGGCCGTCATCCACAATTGGTGGCGACAGGCCATGATGGGCGGCACCAAGGCCCATTACGACTGCATCAAGGCCTTTTCCGAGACCGACTTCACCGAGGACCTGAAGGCGATCGACGTGCCGGTGCTGGTGATGCACGGCACCGACGACCAGATCGTGCCTTATGCCGATTCGGCGCCGCTCTCGGTGAAGCTCCTCAAGAACGGCACGCTGAAATCCTATGAGGGCTTCCCGCACGGCATGGCGACCACCCATGCCGACGTGATCAACGCCGATCTGCTGGCGTTCATCCGGGGATAGGCCCGCCTCGATTCGACCGCGTCTCTCTGCTATATGACCATCCTGTTGGTCAGGAGCGGAATATGGACGCGGTCAGTCTGGCGGAGGCCAAGGCTCATCTGAGCGAGCTCCTCGATCGGGTCGAGGCTGGTGAGTCGATCGAGATCACCCGGCGCGGCAAGCCGGTCGCGCGGCTGACGGCCGCCACCCCGCCGCGCAAGCCGGTCGACCTGGCGATGCTCGAGGACCTGGCGAAGCGCATGCCTCGTTCGACGCAAAGCGCAGCCGACTTCATACGCGAGATGCGGGACAGCGATCGCTACTGATGCTCTATCTCGATACGGCCCTGATCGTATCGGCGCTCTCCGATGAGATCATGTCACCGCAAACACGGGCATGGCTGTCGGCACAGGCGTCCGAGCGCCTGCTAATCAGCGACTGAACGATCACCGAATTCTCATCGGCGATGGCGATCAAGCTGCGCACCCGCCAGCTTTCGGCGGAGCAACGTGCGGACGCGTTCGCCATATTCCATCGATTGACGGCGGACAGCCTGATCACCGTCCCGGTGGGCAGCGCGCATTTCCAGGCGTCCGCCCGGTTCGTCGATCGCTATGAACTGGGCCTGCGCTCGGGCGACGCCCTGCATCTCGCCATCGCATCGGATCAGGGCGCGACGGTCGTCACGCTTGACAAGACCATGGCCAAGGCCGGCCCCATCCTCGGCGTGCCGACGCACCTGCTCCGCTGATCAGCCCTTGCAGCGGCGCGCGCTCTGCAGGCCGCGCAGGAAGCCGCGGCGGGCGAGGCCGGCGTCGACCGCGTCATTGAGCCGGCGCTGCGCCGGGGCCGCGCCCGAGATTTCGCGCACCAGCCCGCGGAACGGGATGATCGCGTTCACGATCGACTTGCCGCCCGCCTCGGCGAGCTTGCCTGCCTTGCTTTCCTTCTTCGCCGGGCCGCTCGCGAAATCGGGGCCGAGCGCGTCGGTGAGCTCCGCGACATTCCGCGCGATCTGCGCGCAGTTGCGCGCGCCGACGAGGCTGTAGGGATCGCCGCTCGCCGCCTGCAGCACGGGCGGGATCTTGGTGCGGCTGGCATCGACGTCATGCACCGGCTGGGCGGCGATGCGGCCACCGGTCTCGAGGCCCTGGTGCAATTTGGACGGCGGCTCGGCCGGCGTCCCGTCCTGCGCCACCGCGCCCGTCGCCAGCAGCGCCAGTGCCACGACACTCCAGCCCCGCTTCGTCATCGCCTCACTCCCACCGGGCACGCCTTGGCCCAAAAGCGACTTAAAACATCATATTGCCGAATGATGCACAACCACTATCCCGGTTGCGCCTACCCGGCGAAATTCTCCGTATAGCCCAGCAGCAAGGTACGCCCGGTCGCCACGATCGCGGCGAGCTCCCGCCAGGCCGGCCGGGCATCCATATCTCCGCAGCCATAAAGATCCGCCAGATCGGCCACCAGCATGTCCGCGCCGTCCTCGGTCATCGGGCGATCACGCACCAGCCCCAGCCAAGACGCACCCATGTCGAAAAAGCGGTAACCATGACGCTCCCGCATGCGCCGGATCACGGTTCATAGCGACCAGCGCCGCCACGTCGCCCGCGCCAGCGGCCAGCGTTTCGCACACATCGTCCCAGGCCACGCGCAGCGCCGGATCCTGCAACCGCGCCGCGACATGGGCCAGCCTGCGCGCCTCGAACCTGCGGACGGACTCCGGATCATCGAAGTCGGTGCCGTCCGGACCGATCGCGATGCGTTCGTCGCAGCCCGCATGCCCGCTGGTATAGCAACATTGGCTCAGGTCATCGAGCGTGCAGAGGTGCCGGTGGCCGGTATCGGCCCGATCCAAACCGTCCAGGCAATCCAGCACCGGCCGCAGCGACACGCCACCGGACAGCCGGCGGCAACTGAACGTGTCGATCGGCCTGAACGCGGACGGCGCGCGATAGTCGATGACGGCGACGTCCACGGCTCAACGGATCATGGGGAGCCTCACTCCCACTCGATCGTGCCGGGCGGCTTCGAGGTGTAATCGTAGACCACGCGGTTGATGCCCTGCACCTCGTTGACGATGCGCGTGGCGACGCGGCTGAGGAAGGCGGCGTCGAACGGATAGATATCCGCCGTCATGCCATCGACCGAGGTGACGGCGCGCAGGCCGCAGACGCTGTCGTAGGTGCGGTGGTCGCCCATCACGCCCACCGTGCGCACCGGCAGCAGCACCGCGAAGGCCTGCCAGATCGCATCGTAGAGGCCGGCGTTGCGGATCTCCTCCAGATAGATGGCGTCGGCCTTGCGCAGGATGTCGCAGCGCTCCTTGGTCACCTCGCCGGGGATGCGGATGGCGAGGCCCGGCCCCGGGAAGGGATGGCGGCCGACGAAGGCGTCGGTCAGGCCCAGCTCCTTGCCGAGCAGCCGCACCTCGTCCTTGAACAATTCGCGCAGCGGCTCGACCAGCTTGAGGTTCATCCGCTCGGGCAGGCCGCCGACATTGTGGTGGCTCTTGATCGTCACCGAGGGGCCGCCCGAGAAGCTGACGCTCTCGATCACGTCCGGATAGAGCGTGCCCTGGGCGAGGAATTCGGCGCCGCCGATCTTCTTCGCCTCTTCCTCGAACACCTCGATGAAGGTCTTGCCGATGAGCTTGCGCTTGGCCTCCGGGTCGGTGACGCCGGCGAGGCCGTTCAGGAACAAGGTCTCGGCGTTCACATGGACGAGCGGGATATTGTAGTGATTGCGGAACAGCGAGACGACCTGCTCGCTCTCGCCGCTGCGCATCAGGCCGTGATCGACATAGACGCAGGTGAGCTGGTCGCCGATCGCCTCATGGATCAGCACGGCGGCCACCGAGCTGTCGACGCCGCCCGACAAGCCGCAAATCACCTTGGCCGAGCCGACCTGCTTGCGGATCTCGGCGATCTTGGCGGCGCGGAAGCCGGCCATCGTCCATTCGCCGCCCAGCCCGCAGACATGGCGGACGAAATTGGCGATCAGCCGGCCGCCGTCGGGCGTGTGGACCACCTCGGGATGGAACTGGACACCGTAGAAGCGCCGGCTCTCGTCGGCGGTGATGGCGAAGGGCGCGCCTTCCGAGACGGCGATGGGGCGGAAGCCGTCGGGCAGGCGCGTCACCTTGTCGCCATGGCTCATCCACACCTGGTGGCGCTCGCCCTCCTTCCAGAGGCCGTCGAACAGCGCGGAAGCGTCCTTCACCTCGACGAAGGCGCGGCCGAACTCGCCGCCCTCGCCCGAGATGACCACCTCGCCGCCGAGCTGCTTGCACATGGTCTGCTGGCCGTAGCAGATGCCGAGGATCGGCAGCCCCGCCTCGAAGAAGCGCTGCGGGGCGCTGGGGGCGTTCTCCTCGGTCACCGAGGCCGGGCCGCCGGAGAAGATCAGGCCCTTGGGAGCCAGCCGGTCGAACGCCTCGTCGGCGGACTGGAAGGGCGCGATCTCGCAATAGACCCCCGATTCCCGCACGCGGCGGGCGATCAGCTGGGTCACCTGGCTGCCGAAATCGACGATGAGGATGGAATCTGCGGGGGCGACGGTCATGGCGAGCCGATAGGCATGTCGCGCACGCGAGTCCAGCACCGCCGCTCCTTCCTCCGTTCGTCCCGAGCGAAGTCTCGGCTTCGCTCGACGGGCGTGCCTCGACTTCGCTCGCCACGAACGGAGAGCGTTGCATCAATCCTGTCGAACGATGGTCAACGGCTTGTTTACCCTTCCCGCCTAAGCCGGCGCGGGGACTGCTTTTTCTGGTTGGGGACTGTTCGATGCCTCGTCGTATCCGCTCGCTGCTTTCGACGCTGCGGGAAGAGGTCCAGCATTATGCGGCCGAGACGGAGGCGATCGCCGGCCGGACCAACCTGCTCGCGCTCAACGCCACGATCGAGGCGGCCCGCTCGGGCGAGGCCGGGCGCGGCTTCTCGGTGGTGGCGCAGGAGGTGAAGGCGCTGGCGGGCCAGGCCCGCATGTCGGCCGGCAAGTTCCGCGCCGAGGTGCTCGATCGCCTCGCCCAGGGCGCCGGCATCGCCGACGAGCTGGTCGCCGAGGTGGAAGGCGCACGCCTGGCCGAGCTCGCCCAGTCGATCATCCAGACCATCACCCGCGCGCTCTACGATCGCTCGATCGACGTGCGCATGCTGGCGACCGACCCCTATATCGTCGACGGCGCCGCGCATGCCCGCACCGATTCCGCCGCCGAGGCGCGCGCCATGGAGCGGCTGCGCGCCATGCTGCATTTCTCGCCTTATTTCCTCAACGCCTTCGTCGCCGACGATCAGGGCCATGTCGTCGTCTCCGCCCATGCCAATGCCGAGGTGCGCACCGTCAACCTGCGCAACGAGCCGCAATATCAGAACGCGCTGCGCGCGGCGGAGCATGAGGAATGGTTCACCGACGAGGTGTGGGAGAATCCCTTCTCCAACAACCGCAAGGTGCTGATCTACGTCTCCCCGATCCGCCGGGACGGGCGGGTGATCGGCGTCTGCTACCTGGAATATGACTGGGAGGCGCAGGCCGCCGCGATGCTCCATTCGGTCGAGCAGGCGAGCTCGGGCGCGGTTGTCACCATCGTCGACCATGAGAACCGGATGATCTCGTCGACCGGCCGCTATGCCTTCAACGAGATGCTGCCCATCGCCGGCGTCATCGCCGCCGCCGGGCGCCATGTCGAGACGCGCGACGAGTCGATCGTGGCGCAGGCGATGGCGCTGCCCGTCCACGGCTTCGACGGGCTGCGCCTGCGCTGCGTGATCGAGCAGCGCGTGCCCAACGAGCGCGAGATCCAGCTGGCGCTGAGCGGCGCGGTGCAGCGGGCGGCCTAATCCAATTCCTCCCCAAGCTTGTCTTGGGGAGGGGGACCAGCCACAGGCTGGTGGAGGGGCATGCGGAACGATTGCGCATTCCCCTCCACCACCGGCTGCGCCGGCGTTCGACAGAGACACGTGTCTCTGTCGAACCCTCCCCGAGCAAGCTCGGGGAGGATTTTAAGTCGCCAACCCGCTCCACTTCGCCGCGAAGGCCCAGAGATCGGCGATCTCCTCGATCTGCTTGGCGGTCGGCTTGCCCGCGCCATGGCCGGCGCGCGTCTCGATCCGGATGAGATGCGGCTTCGCGCCGATATCCGCCGCCTGCAGCGCCGCGGCATATTTGAAGCTGTGCGCCGGCACCACGCGATCGTCGGTGTCGGCGGTGGCGATCAGGATGGCGGGATAGTCCACGCCGTCGCGGATATTGTGGATCGGCGAATAGGCCATCAGCACCGCCAGATCCTCCTCCTTCCCCGGATCGCCATAATCGTCGATCCAGTAGCGGCCGGCAGTGAAGCGGTGGAAGCGGGTCATGTCATGGACGCCGACCGCCGGCAGCGCCGCCGCGAACAGGTCCGGCCGCTGGTTGGTCACCGCCGAGACGAGCAGGCCGCCATTGCTGTGGCCGTGGATGACCAGCGACGAGGCGACGCCCCGCGCCTTGAGATGCTCGGCCGCGGCGATGAAATCGTCGAACACGGTCTGCTTGTTGGCGCGTCGCCCGGCATCGTGCCACGCTTTGCCATATTCGCCGCCGCCGCGGATGTTGGCGACGGCGTAGACCCCGCCCAGCGCCGCCCAGCACAGGGCCGCCGAGGAGAAAGCGGGGGTCAGCGCGATCTCGAACCCGCCATAGCCGTAGAGCAGGGTCGGCGCCGGCCCCGTCACGTCCTTCCGGCGCAGCAGGAAGAGCGGGACGACGGTGCCGTCCTTCGAGGTGAAGCTGGTCTGCTCGACGACGAAGGCGTCCCGATCGAACTGGAGCTGCGGTTGCGCATAAGGCTGCGCCGCCGCCGTGCCGGCATCGAGCCGGTGGATCTCGATCGGCCGGTCGTAGCTGGTGAAGGCGAAGAAGGCCTCGGCGCTGTCGCCCTGCCCGTCCATGCCGACGACCGCGCCGACGCCGGGCAGCGTCACTGTGTCCATCAGCTTGCCGTCGAGGCTGTAGATGCGCAGCTCGCTCGCGACGTTGCGGAGCAGCGCAACGAGCAGGCGGTCGCCGACCACGAGCGCATCGGCCACCAGATCCTCGCCATGCGGCACGATCTCGCGGCGCCGGCGCATCTCGGAGGCGACGTCGATCGAGACGATACGGCGGCGCGGCGCCCCCAGATCGGTGACGAAATAGAAGATGTCGCCCTTGGAGCCGGCCAGCCGCCAGTCATTCTCCAGCCCGCGCACCAGGATCTTAGGCGCGAGCTTGGGCGCGGTGAGATCGATCACCGTCAGCTCGGTGCGCGCCTCCGTTCCCTCCGCCGACGAGACGAGCAGCCAATGCCCGTCCTCGCTCACCTCGGCCGTATGGATCAGCCGCGGCCGGTCGGGCGTCGCATAGACCGGGAAGTCGGCCGACTGATCGGTGCCGAGCCGGTGGAAATAGACGGCATGATCGAGATTCTGCGCCTGATGCTCCAGCCCGGCGCGCGGCTCGGGAAAGCGCGAATAGAAGAAGCCGGAGCCGTTGGCCGCCCAGGCCAGCCGCGAATATTTCACCCAGCGCACCTCGTCGGCGAGCGTCTCGCCGCCGATCGCGTCCAGCACGCGGACGGTGCGCCAGTCGCTGCCGCCGTCCTGCACGGCATAAGCCAGCCGGCGGCCGTCCTTCGCGGGTTCCCATTCGCCGAGCGCCGTCGCGCCGTCGCCGGACCAGCCGTTGGGATCGATCAGCACCTGAGCGGGCGCGTCCTGCGCCTCGCGCACGCAGAGCACGGGCTGCGCCTCCAGCCCGGTGTTGCGCAGGAAGAAATAGCGGCCGCCCCGCCGGCGCGGCAGCGAGCTGCGCTCATAATCCCAGAGCGTCGTCAGCCGCTCGCGGATCGCGGCGCGGCCAGGCAGCGTATCGAGATAGGCGTCGGTCAGCGCTACCTGCTGGGCGACCCAGGCCTGCACGCGCTCGTCGGTGCGGACATCGCCCTCCAGCCAGCGCCACGGATCGGCGATCCGGCGCCCGGCCAGGTCCTCGACCACGTCGTCGCGGGCCGTCTCCGGGTAGGCGATGGGTCCGTCCGGATTCATGGGCAATCCTCTCACAATCTGTCACATGCGTAACGACGACGGGGCGCCATGCAAACCTTGGGATGCTCAAAGCAAAAGGGCCGCCCCGATCCGGGACGGCCCTTCCGTGAGGCTTTTGCGGTGGATCGAGCGATCAGGCCGCCTCGTCCAGCTCCTCGTCGCTCAGGACGGGGCCCGAATCCTGGCCCTTGGCCGAGACGTCGCGATCGACGAACTCGATGATCGCCATCGGCGCCGCATCCGAGGCGCGGATGCCGGCCTTGATGATGCGGGTATAGCCGCCGGCGCGCGTCTTGTAGCGCTCGGCCAGGACGTCGAACAGCTTCACCAGCTGCGTGTCGTCGAGCAGGCGGGCATGGGCGAGACGGCGGTTGGAGAGGCCGCCCTTCTTCGCCAGCGTCACCAGCTTCTCGACATAGGGGCGAAGCTCCTTCGCCTTGGCGAGCGTGGTCACGATCTGCTCGTGCTTGATCAGCGCGGCCGACTGGTTGCGGAACAGGGCGGTACGATGGGACGCGGTCCGCTGCAGCTTACGACCGCCAACGCGATGGCGCATGATACTCTTCCTTCAGTTCGTCCCGCAGCCGTTCAAGGTACTGCGGACCAGGCGATGAAACGGGGCATCGCCACCACCCCTCACCGCCCCCATCCGTCACCCCAGCGCAAGCTGGGGTCTCGGTCGGCGGGCGCAACCCTCAGATGTTCAGTCCAGAGGCCCGAGATCCCAGCTTGCGCTGGGATGACGATCCGGGCGGCGCGTCCACGCCGCCCGTCTCATCAATATTCCTGCTCGAGCTTCTTGGCCATTTCCTCGATGTTCTCGGGCGGCCAGCCCGGGATGTCCATGCCGAGGCGCAGGCCCATGGACGAGAGCACTTCCTTGATCTCGTTCAGCGACTTGCGGCCGAAGTTCGGCGTGCGGAGCATCTCGGCCTCGGTCTTCTGCACGAGATCGCCGATGTAGATGATGTTGTCGTTCTTCAGGCAGTTCGCCGAACGCACCGACAGCTCCAGCTCGTCCACCTTCTTGAGGAGGTAGCGGTTGAGCTGGTTGGCGTCCTGCTCCGGCTCGGCGCCCGCGGCCGGAACCGCGACGCCCGCCATCTGCGGAACGGAGGTCTGCAGCGTCAGGCCGTCGTCGAAGTGGACGAAGAGCTGCAGCTGGTCCTGCAGGATGCGCGCGGCATAAGCGAGCGCGTCCTCCGGGGTGACGGTGCCGTCGGTCTCGATGGTCAGCGTCAGCTTGTCGTAATCGAGCTCCTGGCCGACGCGGGTGTTCTCCACCTTGTAGGCGACCTGGCGCACCGGCGAGTAGAGCGCATCGACCGGGATGAGGCCGATCGGCGCGTCAGCCGGACGGTTCAGCGCGGCGGCGACATAGCCCTTGCCGGCGGCGGCGGTGAGCTCCATGTTGAGCGTCGCGCCATCGTCGAGGTGGCAGATCACGAGATCGGGGTTCATCACCTCGATATCGCCGGTGGTGGCGATCATGCCCGCGGTCACTTCCGCCGGGCCGGTCGCCGAGAGCTGGAGGCGCTTGGCGCCCTCGCCCTGCATCTTCAGCGCGATCTGCTTGACGTTCAGCACCATATCGGTGACGTCCTCGCGCACGCCGGCGAGGCTCGAGAATTCGTGCAGCACGTTCTCGATCTTGATCGACGTGACGGCAGCGCCCTGGAGCGACGAGAGCAGGACGCGGCGCAGCGCGTTGCCCAGCGTCAGGCCGAAGCCGCGCTCGAGCGGCTCGGCGACGAAGGTCGCACGGCGCTTGCCGTCGCCGCCCTTCTTCTCCAGGCCGTTGGGCTTCTTGAGTTCCTGCCAGTTCTTGGCGTTGACTGCCATGTGTTGTCCCTCAAGGGTTGGGCCAAAGCGGATGCGTCCACCCGCGGCCGGGAAACGGGAGCGCGGGCGTCAAGCGCCCGCGTTCCGATACGAAATCAGACGCGGCGGCGCTTGGACGGGCGGACGCCGTTGTGCGGGATCGAGGTCACGTCGCGGATCGACGTGATCTGGAAGCCCACCGCCTGCAGCGCGCGGAGCGCCGACTCACGGCCCGAACCCGGGCCCTTCACCTCGACCTCGAGGGTGCGCACGCCATGCTCGGCGGCCTTCTTGCCGGCATCCTCGGCGGCGACCTGGGCGGCATAAGGGGTCGACTTGCGCGAACCCTTGAAGCCCATCATGCCCGCCGACGACCACGCGATGGCGTTGCCCTGCGCGTCCGTGATGGTGATCATGGTGTTGTTGAAGCTGGCGTTCACATGGGCGACGCCGGCGGTGATGTTCTTGCGTTCGCGACGGCGAAGGCGCTGCGGTTCACGAGCCATAATTCTGCTGTCCTACCTGAGTGCAAGGACCGGGAGCCCCGCGGGGCTCGACCGGATGCTTACTTCTTCTTGCCGGCGATCGGCTTCGCCTTGCCCTTGCGGGTACGGGCGTTGGTGTGGGTGCGCTGGCCGCGGACCGGGAGGCCCTTGCGGTGACGCAGGCCACGATAGCAGGCCAGGTCCATCAGACGCTTGATGTTCATCGCGGTCTGACGACGGAGATCGCCTTCCACGGTGTAGCCGGCGTCGATCGCCTCGC
>Ga0105237_10004797_pt1 | contig 15535 bp, 17 predicted proteins | sample KBSC24metaG_FD_81520 | JGI IMG/M metagenome (GOLD analysis project Ga0105237, IMG submission 81520) | Corn rhizosphere microbial communities from Kellogg Biological Station, Michigan, USA - KBS C2-4 metaG | ecosystem: Host-associated > Plants > Roots > Rhizosphere > Soil | place: Michigan, USA... | reverse complement strand
GCACAACCGCGCGGAGTCATCTACTATGGAAGTACGTAGATAGTCGGGTTGAGGTCAATCCGGTTGGGAGAAGGGGCATCATGGCGCAATCAGTGGACGTGCGGGCCGCAGACGTCGACCGGGAACGGGTGCTAGCCGAGCTGCAACGGCACACTGCGGCAGGACGACTGAACATGGACGAGTTCTCCGAGCGGGCAGCCGCGGTATACCGGTCGCGCACCATTGGCGAATTGGATGCGCTGACCTCCGACTTGCCATTGCAGCCGAATCTGCCTACGAATACCGACTTCTCGTCGTCCCTGTCGTCCGCACTCGTTTGGATTGCACTCATCGCCGCGTTCATCGGCGTGGTGGCGCTCGTCTACGGCGGTCCACTCGGCGCCCTCCGCTGCGGCTGGTAACTCGACCCCCGGCGGGCGTGTGACTTACCCGCGACTGGGCCGTGTCGTGCCCACCTCATCGAGATGACGGGGTGCGTCGCTCCAACAGGCGCCGAAGCTTGCGCTCGGACAGCCGCCCGTAGGAGAACGGTTGCCCGTCGACGAGCACACCGGGGGCAAACATCATCCCAGCTTCGGCGGCGAGGCGGCGCCCCGCCGCGGAGTCCAGGCTTATCTCGGTCACCGACATCGGATACCGCGTACCCAGCCGGGCAAGGATTTCCTTGGCGAACTCGCAAAGGCCACAGGCGGGTTGGGTGAGCAGGGTGATCGGAACCGGTGCGGTCAACGGAGGCGCTCGGCTGTCAGATCGGCCAACATCTTGTCCGTCGGCAGGAACATCGTGTACTTGGGGGCGCCGCCGTAGTCAGCGCGCCATCTGATGCGTCCGTCGGGGCCGACGAGCACGAAACTGTGGCCGTCGCGCATGGTGCCCATCATCCCGTACTGGTTGGCGTCGTACGCCCGAGAGACTGCCATGTTCGGGTCGGAAAGCACTGGCGTGGTGAGCTTCTCGTCGATCGTCTTCTGCGTGATCAAGTTCGTCGGGTCGGTGGTGATGGAGACGACTGCATCGATGCCAGCGGCCGCAAGCGCGGACTGATGGCGCTCCAGGTCCCCGATCTGATCCCAGCACGGCTGACACGACAGACCTTCCTGGAAGTACAGCAACACGGAGCGGCCCCGATATTCGGCCAGACTGACTTGTCGTCCCTGAGTGGAGGGCAGGGTGAACGCCGGCGCGGGACTACCGCCACCGGGCTGTCCCGACACGTGGGCGTAGCCGCTACCGACGGTGACCTGCGCCTTTCCTGGACCGTTTACGAACACCAGATACAACGCCACCACCGCGACGACGACGATCGCCACCGTCGTGACGACAGCGGTCCAGGGTCCGCGCGGGCGCGACGCGGAGGCGACCGCGGCAACCACGGCCGAGCCACTGCTCGGTGGCGTCGCGGATGATCGAGTGCGCTTGGGACGAGAAGTCGTCATCGCTGTCCTTCCTGGGTGGTGGCCGCGCCAACACCAGCCGAGTCGTCGTCGGCAGGTCGTGGGCTCGGTCGGCGCCGGATCGCGCGGCCGATCAGCACGGCGAAACCTGCTGTCAGGACTGCAATGAGCGCCCAACCGGGCAGCCAGGAGACGGTGCGCAGAGTGAGGGCGCTCAGGTGTTGCAGCCACCCTGACAGCTGTGTTTGCCAGCCCGTGCTTGGCATGCCGGGACCCGTCAGCGCAAGCGTCATGGACAAGGCGCCCATGGCGATCATGAGCACACCACTGATCGCCGTGCCCGCCGCCAAGGTGCGCCGATGGCGGCCAAACCGCATCACGATGCTCTTGTCGGTCAGGGCGCGCGCGGCGTTCTCCCTACGGACGTCCCAGATCAACGCGATCACCGCAAGTGGGCTGACCATCCCGGCGACGTAGGCGAAGCCGACCGCCAACGCAACGGGAAAGGACGCGGCAGCTCCGGACAGCACGGCGACGCCTGCCAACACCGGTGCGCAGCACGCCGATGCCGCTCCCGAGAACATCCCGAGCAGGTAGGCCGAGCGGTAGCTGCCTTCACGAGCCGCTCGCGCACCCGGCATCGGCAAGTTCGGGCTCCACCCGGTGAGCACCGCGATGCCTGCGAGGATCATGACCGCGCCACCCAGGGAGAACACCCACACGTGCCCACCGAACAACAGGCGACTTAGGGCCGTCGCACCGAGTCCGATCGGCAGGATCAAGGTCGCCACGCCGGCTGCGAACACCAGGGTCGCCGCCACCACACCGCCGCGGTGTCGAAAACCCGTCGCCAGGTAAGCGGGCAGCATGACCGATACGCAACAGGGCGCCAGCAACGCCACCACACCGCCGAGGAACGACGCCAGCAGCGTCGTTCCGATGAGCAGCTCGCCCATGTCCGGTCCCCTTCGTACGCTCAACACAACCTACTATCTACGTACGTAGATAGTACATGCGCTACGACGTAAACTAGGCGGGCGAAGAGAGGAGGACCTGTGCGGCGCGGATTCGGTGATCTCGAGGCGGTGGTGATGGACCGACTCTGGGCTGCCGCCTCTGCCATCACCGTGCGCGACGTGTTGGAACAGCTGCAGCGCGACCGCGATATTGCCTACACGACGGTTCAGTCGACCATGGACAACTTGCACCGAAAGGGCTGGCTGAACCGACATCGCGAAGGCAAGGCCTACCTGTACACCCCGCGGCTGACCCGCGAACAGCACAGTGCCCAGATGATGCGTGACGCGCTCGATGCGGGTGGACGCTCGGATCTGGTACTGGCGCACTTCCTTGAATCAATCAGCGCCGAGGAGTCGACCGAATTGCGCAAGGTGTTGCGGCGCACGGTTCCTCGAAGGAGCAAGCAGTGAGCGTCGCGATATGCCTCCTGTTGTTCGCGGCAGTAGTGGGAGTCGTCGCACCCCGCGTGTTGCCACGCCTGACGGGCACCGGCATCGCCCCTGCCGCTGCGGTAGCCGTGTGGGTGATCGTGCTGGCCAGTGCGCTCGTGTCATGGGCGGCCGTAGCGATCTCATTCATCGTCTATGTCGTGCACACCTGGAATCAGCCCCATGCGCTGACACTCCGCGCTTGCCTAGTTGCGCTGCGCTCAGCCGCGATCGAGCACAGCGGGCTTGTCACGCAGGCCGGTCTTGCGCTGGTCGCATTCGCGGTGTCCGCGTTGTTGGTCGGTTTCGCGATCCGGGTCATTCGATCTCTCGTGCGGGCACGGACGGGCGCACGCCAACACGCCGAAACTGCTCGCATCTTGGGACGCCGTATCGCGGGCGTCGACGGATTCGTCGTCGACGCACCTCAGAAGGCCGCCTACTGCCTGGGCGGAAGGCGTGGGACCATCGTGATCACCAGTGCCGCAGTGGCCGCCCTTCAACGCCCACACCTGGATGCGGTCCTGAGCCACGAGCGAGCACACCTAACGGGGCACCATCACCTGCTGCTCGCAATCACCCGCGCACTCGCCAGCAGCATGCCGCGAGTTCGCCTCTTCACCATTGCGCAGGTCGAGGTGGCGTGCCTGTTGGAAATGTGCGCCGACGACGCTGCCATCCGCCGCCACGGCCCCACAGCCCTGCTTTCGGCCCTGCTGACCTTGGCCGGCGTCGACGTGATTCCGTCGCCGGCCCTCGGGGCCGCCACGGTCGGAATTGCGGCCCGCGTAGACCGACTGACCGAACCGAACTCCACGGGGCGCAGGCTGCGCGCACGCGTTCTGCTCGCCGCCGCCGGCGTGGCCGTCCTTGCCGTTCCGGTGCTCAGCGCGTGGACGGTCGTGTCGGGCACCTTCACGGCGTGTGTGTTCATGCCCTAGTGGCACACGGACATTGGTGACGGCGTTGGCGCGGTCGCTCGACGCCATCACGAGGTAACCACCACCCGCGCACGACGCACCGATTTCCGTCATCTACTATGTACGTACGTAGATAGTAGATGCGGCGCATGCCGTGTCGATGACACCGATGCAGCGGCGACCTTGACTCGTTGCGTGCATCCACCAATCAAGGAGAATTCGCCATGGGCAGGATCGGTAAAGCCACGGTCGCAGCAGCGGCAATGATGGCGATTGGCTTCGGATACCCAGCGCTTGCCTCGGCAGCCGAATCCTGTCCGCACGACTTCGGATCGCGCCAACAACTCTCCGACGGAGCTGGGGCGCAGGAGTGGCAGGTCACCGGATTGAAGAAGAGCACCGACGCAGCTCCCGGATATCCGCTGGCCGGCAAGCTGTGGGAGGCCACGGTAGACGTGACCGCGACGTCCGGGACGGTATTGCCAATCATCCCCAATTTCCGGGCTCCGACCGCCGATAGCGGCAGTTATCCGGCGCTGTGGCAAGTGGCCAGTCCGGATGGATTGTCACCAGCCAACCTGGCGTCCGGCCAGTCGGCGGCAGGCAAGGTGTACTTCGACGTGACTGGCCCGGATCCGGTAGCCGTCACTTACTCCAACGGTGGACCGCAGCCCCTGATGTGGTGCTGCGACGGGTCGATGATGGCGAACTGCGCATGCTGCGCGTCCAAGCAACCCTGCCCGTGTTGCGCGATGTAAACCCGCTCCCAACACGGCGGCGGCCGACGACTAACCCGTCGGGCAGGTGGCGGCAGCGTCGCGCAGGACTGGCGCCGACGGCGCGTCGATCGGGAGACCGTAACCACGCAACACCGCGATGAACTGCACCGAGTACTGGCACCAGAACGCGTGGTTGGGCGGCATCCACGTCGACGGCTGCCCGTCGCCCTTGTCCTGGTTCGCCTTGCCTTGCACCGCAAGCAGATTCGCCGGATCGTTGGCGAACCTGGTGCGCAGCTCGTCGGTCCAGAACCGGGCGCCCAGATCCCACGCCAGGGCCAGCGGCACGATGTGGTCGATCTGCACCGCCGCGCCGACCTGATTGCCGCGGGTGAAGGCGACGACGGCGTTGGTGTACGGATCGTGCAGGGTGCCGGTCGCCACCGCGTTGGGACAGCGCTTGATCGCGGTATAGGTCTTGTCCAGCAGGTCGCGATCGAGGATGTCGTTGCGGGTGTCGCAGCCGTTGTGGCCGCCGGGGGCGGTGGTGTCGTCGGTCCAGCTCTCGCCGAAGGCCGCTCGACGGTAGTCGTTTCCACGAATCCGAACCGGGATCTCCGCGATGCCGGCGAGCACGTCGACGCCGGGCGCGACGGTCGGCACGTCCGCCGCCGCGACGAACCGATCGGAACGGGCCGTCGACGTCATCACCTGGATCGCCACCACCACGGTGAGCAGCACGCCTGCCGCCAGCCACACCCACCGCTTCACGACTTGTCCAGGTACTCGACGCGTTCTGTCTCGGTGAATTGGGCTGCCAATAGGCTCATTCCGCGATGATTCGGGTCCCTTTCGTAGAGCGACTCGCAGAACTCACGGGCAGCCAGGATGACCTCGAGGTGCTCGGACAGCGACAAGAACCTCAGCGTGACGGGGCTGCCGGATTGACTGAGCCCGAGCACGTCTCCCTCGCGGCGTTCCTTCAAGTCGAGGTCGGCGAGCGCGAACCCATCCAGCGTGCCGGCCACCGCCTTGAGCCGTTCGCCGGCCTTGGATGATTCCGGTAGCCGGGTGGTGAGCAAGCACAGACTGGCGTGCTCGCCGCGTCCGATCCGGCCGCGAAGCTGGTGCAACTGGCTGATGCCGAACCGGTCCGCATCCATCACGAGCATGACCGTCGCGTTGCGCACGTCGACACCGACTTCGATGACGGTGGTACACACCAGAACGTCGATCTCACCGTCCCGGAAGGCCGACATCACCGCGTCCTTCTCGTCACTGGGCAGGCGGCCGTGCATCAGACCCAGGCGCAGCCCCGACAGCGGGCCGTGCCGGAGGTGCTCGAACAGGTCGACGACCGGTGTCGCGGGCGGGCCCGAGTTCTTGTCGTCGGCCTTGTCGTTCGCATCGATGCGGGAGGCCACGACATAGGCCTGGCGACCCGCACGCACCTCCTCGGTGATGCGTGCCCACGCTCGGTCGAGCCAGGTCGGATGCTCCTTGGTGAAGATCGCGTTGGTGGTGATGGGCTGGCGGCCCCTTGGCAACTCCCGCAGTGTCGACGTCTCGAGGTCGCCGTACACGGTTAGGGCGACAGTGCGCGGAATCGGGGTGGCCGTCATCACCAGCAGGTGCGGCGTCAGTCCTTCGGGGGCCTTGGCGCGCAACCGGTCCCGCTGCTCGACACCGAAGCGGTGCTGCTCGTCGACGACGACCATGCCGAGATTGTGGAAGTCGACCGCGTCCTGCAGCAGCGCATGCGTGCCGATCACGATGCCGGCCTCACCGTTCGCTACCTCGTCGCGCACCTGCTTCTTCTGTTGCGCCGACATGGATCCGGTCAACAGCGCGACCCGCGTCGCGCCCTCGGCGCCGCCGAGCTGGCCCGCCATCGCAAAGGGCCCCAGCATGTCGCGGATCGACCGGGCATGCTGGGCGGCAAGGACTTCCGTCGGCGCCAACAGAGCGCACTGGTAGCCGCCGTCGATCATCTGCAGCATCGCCAGCACCGACACGATGGTCTTGCCGGACCCGACCTCGCCCTGCAGCATCCGGTTCATCGGGCGACTCGCCGCCAGTTCCGCAGAGACCACGTCGAGCACTTCGTGCTGTCCCTTGGTCAATTCGAACGGAAGCCGTTGCAGCATCGCCGCCAGGAGCCCGTCGTCCTTCGGCGCCACGACGGGGCCGGCTTCGCTGAGCTCGCCGTAGCGCCGCGCCACCAAACCCCACTGCAGCCCGACGGCCTCGTCGATGGTCAGTCGGTCGCGGGCACCGTCGCGCTGCACGGCGGTCTCGGCAAGGTGAATCGTCCGCAATGCCGCGTCTTCGGATATCAGATTTCGTTCGCGCAGAAACGATTCCGGCAATGGATCCTCGACGGGGTCGAGAACGGCCAGCACCTGGCGCACGCACGCGTAGATGTCCCAGCTCTGCACCTTGGCGCTGGCGGGATAGATCGGAAAGAACTCTCGCTCGAATACCGCCAGAAGATCGTCGCCGGTGGCACCTGACGAATCGGCGATGGTCTTCAGCGATTTGGTGCCGATCTCCTTGCCGCTTGGCGAGGAAAGGACGAGGAACGCGGGATGCGTCAATTGCATTGCGCCCTTGAAGTATCCGACTTCACCAGAAAGCATCAGGCGAGTGCGCTCAGGCAGTTTGTCGATCATCCAGTTCGCGTTGAAGAACGTTGCCGTGACGCTTGGTCGCCGCTTCCCAAGAGTCACGCGCAACCACTTGCGCTGCCGCTTACCGGGCTGTGGTTTCATGTCGCCGACTTTGGTGTCGGTGATTTCGTCGACGAACGTGACGTGTTCGCCTTCCTCGAGGTCGAGCTCCTCGCCCTCGCCGCGCACCGACATGCCGTCGCTGTACGCACGCGGGTAGTGCCGCAGTAGGTCGTTGACCGTGCGTATGCCGAAGTGTTGTTCTAGCGACTTCGCCGACTTGGCGCCGATGACGTGGACGAGGGAATCGGAGAGGGCGACCACGTCTACTCCACCCCGATCAACAGCGCGTCACCGCCGTGGCCGGTGTGATAGGTCACCAGCTCGGCACCGAGGTGTTCGCGGTGGACGTGCGCCCGAAGGGCCTCCCCCACGCTCGGCTCGACGCCCGCGCCGGTCAGGACGGTGACGAGTTCACCGCCCGACGTCAACAGCAGGTCGATCAGGCCCGCACCCGCATCGGCCACGTCCTTGCCGACGATCAGCACCTCGTCACCCGATATGCCGAGACCTTGACCGGGCGTGCACATGCCCGCCCAGGTCAGCGCCTCCTCGGTGGCCACCCGAACCGAGCCGTGCCGCGCACCCGCCGCGGCACGCGCCATGGTGTAGCCGTCGTCGACCGCCTGGCGGCCGGCATCGTGCACCGCGAGCGCGGCCAGGCCCTGCACCATCGACGCCGCGGGCACCGGCACGACGTCGATGCCCCAGCCGATCGCGGCGGTGCATCCGGCGACCAGTTCCTCGGCGGCGAGGTAACCGTTGGGCAAGACCATGATCTGCGCGGCTCCTGCGTCGACGAGAGCGCGCAACAGACGTTGCGCACTGATCGGCGCATCGGCGTCGGGTCGCAGCACGTGCGCGCCCTCGGCGGCGAACAGCTCCTGGGCTCCGTCGCCGTCGACGATCGCCAGCACGGCGCGGTCGCGGCTCCAGCCGCCGGGCGGCCGAGCGCCTGCGTCTCCGGTCAGCGCGGTGACCTGGATGCGGCTCGGCGTGCCGATGTCGAGCGCCGCCTCGACCGCGCCGCCCGCGTCGTCGGCGTGAACGTGCACCGAGTACCGGCCACCTTGTCCGGACGCCGCGATGGCCACGGATTCGCCGAGCCGCTCGAGCCGCTCGCGCAACAGCTCGATGCCCGCGTGGTCGCACCCGCCGAGCAGGTACATCACCTCGAACTGCGGGGGCGCCCCCGACGCCATCGTCACCTCGCGGCCTGCCGACTGGGCCGGCTGGTACTGGGCCCGGTGCGGCGCCTGCCCGGCAAGCGCGGTCGTCATCGCGTCGAGGAGGACCAGCAGTCCGCGCCCTCCCGCGTCGACCACGCCGGCCCTGGCGAGTACGTCGAGCTGGCGTGGGGTCTCGTCGAGGGCGATCGCCGCGGCTTCGCAGGCCGATCCGACCACCGCGTCGAGGTCAGAACCGTCCCCGGCGGCTGCCTCGGCCGCTCCGGCGGCGGCCTGCAACACCGAGAGGATGGTGCCTGGCACGCTCTCGCCCATCGACGCGACCGTCAGGCCGGCCGCGTGCCGCAGGGCCGCCGCGAAGACCACGCCGTCGACGTCGGCCAAGGCGCCGCTGCGCTCGGCGGCCGCCTCGGCGGTGACGTCGGCGAGACCTCGAAGGATCTGCGACAGGATGACCCCGGAGTTGCCGCGCGCACCCTGCAAGGCACCCTCGGCGAGGGCCGCGGCCACAGCGACGACGTCGCCGTCCGGGCGCGAGTCGGCCCGCGCGCAGGCCGCACGCATGGTGAACAGCATGTTGGTGCCGGTATCGGCATCGGCGACGGGGAAGACGTTCATCTGGTTGATCTCGTCGGTGTGGGCAATTAGGCCGCTGACCGCGGTGTGAGCCCAATGCCGCAGGGTGGTCGCGTCGAGCCGACGAGCCGACATCCCACCTCCAACCCACGAGCCGCCGCGTGCGCGCAAGCCTAGCCACTGTGCCCGACACCACTGGAATGGCGTTCGCCCCGGTGGATGCGTTTTGGCGATACCCGCGACGGCCGGTATTCTGGTCGGGTTGTCGGCCACCCGCTTGGCGGTCGTTGGCCCCCATGTACTGATCGAGGAGTTCAAATGGCTGCCGTGTGCGATATCTGCGCGAAGGGCCCCGGCTTCGGCAAGTCGGTGTCGCACTCCCATCGGCGGACCAGCCGTCGCTGGGATCCGAACATCCAGACGGTGCGCGCCGTTGACCGTCCAGGCGGCAACAAGAAGCGGATCAACGTCTGCACGTCGTGCATCAAGGCCGGCAAGGTCGCACGGGGCTAATCCCCCGTTCGGATAGCGCTCACGGCGGCAGCTGCTCGCACTTCTGCGCCGCCAGCGCTACCTCAACGCCGTCGCTACGGCAGCTTCCAGTCGATCGGCTCCGATCCCACCTCGGTGAGGAGTTGGTTGGCTCGGCTGAACGGCCGTGACCCGAAGAATCCCCGCGACGCCGACAGCGGCGACGGGTGCACCGACTCGATCGTCAAGCAGTGCTCGCCGGTCAGCATCGGCTTCAGCGTTCCCGCATCCCGCCCCCACAGCACCGCGACCAACGGCTGCGGCCGCGCCACCAGAGCGCGGATGGCGCATTCCGTCACGGCCTCCCAGCCCTTGCCCCTGTGCGACGCCGGTGTGCCGGGCCGCACGGTCAGAACCCTGTTGAGCATCATCACGCCGCGCTGCGCCCACGGCGTCAGATCGCCCGAGCTGGGCGCGGGATGCCCGAGGTCGGTGGCGTACTCGCGGAAGATGTTGTCCAGGCTGCGCGGCAGCGGCCGGACGTCGGGCGCCACCGAGAAACTCAGCCCCACCGCATGCCCCGGCGTCGGATACGGATCCTGGCCCACGATCAGCACACGCACGTCGTCGAACGGAAACGTGAAGGCGCGCAACACGTTCTCCCCGGCGGGAAGATACCCATGCCCCGCCGCGATCTCCTTGCGGAGGAACTCCCCCATCGCGGCCACCTGATCGGCAACCGGATCCAGTGCACGGGCCCAGCCCGGCTCGACGATTTCGCTCAACGGACGTGCAGCCATGATCGGTCAATCTAGCCGTCGAGATACCGCCAAGCTCGACCGGTCCTGGCGCAGGCCTACCTCAGAACCAGCTGGCCTGCGCCTCGACCGTGGTGCGATCCAACTGCGCCAGCAGATCGAACTGCGGGCCGACCTTGGGCAGCTCGTAGGCGTAGAAGTACTGTGCCGCAGCCCGTTTGCCGTCGTAGAGGTCGCCTTGGTGGTCGCTGGCGGCGATCAGCTGCTCGAGCCACATCCATGCGATCACGACGTGACCGGTGGCCTCGAGGTAGATGGTCGAGTTGGCCAGCGTGGTGGCGACGTCGCCAGCGCTCCACAGTGTTTCGGTGACTTCGGCGAGACGTTGCACGGCCTTGCGAAGGTCGCCGGCATGCGTCGCCGCGGCATGACCCGATTGCAACGCCTTGTCGATGGTCTCGTTGATGCGCTCGATCAGCAGGGTGAGCCCGGCTCCGTCCTGCATCACGACCTTGCGGCCAAGCAGGTCCAGGCCGTGAATGCCGTGAGTCCCTTCGTGGATCGCGTTGAGCCGGTTGTCGCGGTAGTACTGCTCGACGTCGAATTCCTTGGTATACCCGTAGCCGCCGTGCACCTGGATGGCCAGGCTGTTGGCCTCCAGGCACCACTGCGCGGGCCAGCTCTTGGCGATCGGGGTCAGGACCTCAAGCAGCAGATGCGCGCGCTCCCTGTCGGCGTCCGTACCGGAACGCTCCTCGTCGACGAGCACCGCGCAGTACAGCCCGAGCGCGAACGCTCCCTCGACATAGGACTTCTGCGCCAACAGCATCCGCTTCACGTCGGCGTGTTCGATCAACGCCACCGGCGGAAGGCCGGGATTCTTCGCGTCGACGGGGCGGCCCTGGGTCCGCTCCTTGGCGTACGCCAGCGACGCCAGGTACCCCGCATAGCCGGTCGCCATCGCCTGCATCCCCACCACGTTCCGCGCCTCGTTCATCATGCGGAACATGTAGCCGAGACCCTTGTGCTCTTCGCCGACGAGATAGCCGACGGCGCCTGACTCCTCGCCGACCTCGAAGGTGCCGTCGCCGAAGTTGAGCAAGGCGTTGGTGGTCGCGGTGTTGCCCATCTTGTGGTTGAGGCTGACGAGGGCGACGTCGTTGCGGCGGCCGTCGGGCAGGAACTTCGGCACGATGAACAGCGATATGCCCTTCACGCCAGGACCGCCGCCCGGGGCCTTGGCCAGCACCAGGTGCACGATGTTCTCGGTCAGCTCGTGGTCACCGCCGGTGATCCACATCTTGGTGCCGGTGACGCGGTAGGTGCCGTCCGCGGCGGGCACGGCCTTGGTCGTGATGTCGGCCAGTGACGAGCCCGCATCGGGCTCCGACAGGCACATGGTGCCGAAGTAGCGGCCCTCGAGCATCGGGCGAACCCACGTGTCGATCTGTTCCTCGGTGCCGTACTCGGCGAGCAGGTTGGCGTTGCCCATGGTCAGGAAGGCGTACGACGTCGTGCTGGGGTTGGCCGCGCGGAAGAACGCCATCGACGCCTGCGCCACCACCGTCGGCAGCTGCATTCCGCCGACGGACTCGTCGAAGGGGCCGGCCAGCAGGCCTGCGCCACTGAAGGTGTCGAGCGCGTCCTTGATCTCGTCGATCAACACGACCTTGCCGTCGGGACCGACCGACGGATGGCTCTGGTCGCCCTTCTTGTTGTGTGGCGCAAAGCACTTCGTCGCGATGTCGGCGGACAGGTCGAGCACGGCGTCGAAGGTGTCCCGCGAGTGCTCCGCGAAGTGGTCGCGCTTGGTCAGCTCGACCACGTCGAGCCACTCGTACAGCAGGAAATCGACGTCACGCCGGGAGAGGAACTCGGCCATGCTGGGCAACCCTTCGGATCGACACTAGATTAGCGATCGCTCATTTTATGAGCACTCGCTAATAATGCGGCTGGCGCGGGCCGCTGTCAATTGTGTGTAGGATCACTCACCGTCATGGCCATCGATCGAGCTGCGGATTCGGCTGCGGCCGAACGCATGCGACGGGCCGCCATCGAGGCGTTCGCGGAGTCGGGTTACGGCGGCAGCTCGACCCGGCAGATCGCCAAGCGGCTCAACATGAGCGCGACGGCCATGTACCCGCACTACCGTTCCAAGGAAGAGCTGCTCTACGCCATCACCCTGGAGGGCCACAGCAGCCTGCTGGCTGCGCTACAGCGGGCCGACGACGCGGGCGCGAGTGCCACCGAGCGCCTGCGTGCCGTGGTGTCCGCGTTCACCACCTGGCATGCCGAGAACCACGAGCAGGCCCGCGTCGTGCAGTACGAAATGCACGGCCTGACGCCGGCGCACTACCGCAAGATCGCGCCGTTGCGCCGCGAGGTGACCGCCGTGCTCACCGACATCGTCGCCGCAGGCGTCGCCGCAGGCGACTTCCACGTCGACGGCCTCGACGACGTCGTGATGGCCATCTCCTCGCTGTGCGTCGACGTCTGTCGATGGTTCCCGTCCAAGAAGCACTCGGACGCCAAGAAGCTCGGCGAGATCTACGCAGGCATCGCCGAACGGTTGGTGCGTTAGGCCGCGTCGGTCAGAACGACTGCCAGCCCGGATTTCCGCTCCACGGCGACCCGTCCACCAGCACCCGCGCCGGGCCGTCGACCACGACGCCGACGCGACGCCAGCCGTCCGGCAGCTCACCGGGGAACGTCGCGACCAGTGCGTGGTCCTCTCCCCCGCCAAGCACCCACGCCCAGGCGTCCTGCTTGGCCGCAGCGGCCGTCGCGCCGAGCGCCTCGTGGTCGGCCGCCAGCGCCTCGGTCGACACGTCGATGCCGACGCCCGAGGCGTCCGCGACGTGCCCCAGATCGGCCAGCAGTCCGTCGGACACGTCGGTCATCGCCGTCGCACCCCACTCCGCGGCGACGCGGCCCTGTCCGTAGGGAACCTCGGGCGTCAAGTGCAGCCGTCGAAGGTCGTCGTGACCGTCAATACCGTTGTGCAGCAACCAATATCCCGCAGTGGAGCACCCCAGGGCACCTATCACCGCCACCGCGTCACCGGGACGGGCACCCGTCAACAGGACGGGCGCACGGAACTGCAGGTCGCCGAGCACCGTCACCGAGATGACCCATTGCGGGGCCGCGACGAGATCACCGCCGACGATCCCCGCCCCGAATCTGCGGGCTTCCTCCCACATTCCGTCGGAAAGCGCCATGACGTCGGCGCTGGACGTATCGCCTGGCGCGCCGAAGGCGACAACGAACGCGGTTGGTGTCGCACCCATCGCCTCGACATCAGCCGCGTTCTGGGCGATGGCCTTTCGGCCGACGTCGCGTGGGGTCGACCAGTCCAGCCGGAAGTGCCGCCCCTCGACCAGCATGTCGGTGGACACCACGCTGCGACCGTCGGCGGACAGCACCACGGCGGCGTCGTCACCGGGGCCGACCAGCACCGCAGGCGGCTGCTCGTGGTCGCGCACCATCTGGTCGATCACGGCGAACTCGCCGAGCTCCGCCAGGGTGGTCTTCCCAGGGTCGTTGTCCATGCCACCTCTTCGTCCCCTGAACACCGGCGCGACCTGCGGTACGTTTGGTCCCCCAGAGTCTATGCAGCGAGAACGGAGGAGACGGCGAGTGGTCGAGGCGTTCATGCTGATTCAGACCGAGGTCGGCCGCGCCGAGGTCATCGCCAAGCAGCTGGCCACGCTCACCGGCGTGCTGTCCTCCGAATACGTCACCGGACCGTACGACGTCATCGTGCGCATCGGTGCCGAGTCGTTGAAGGACCTGCAATCCACCGTCGTTCCCAGCGTCCAGCAGGTGACCGGGATCACCCGCACCCTGACCTGTCCCATCGCCGACGGGGCATCCCCTTAGAGTGGCCGGGTGTTCTCCGATGACGGTGACGGCCCGCCCCGCGGCGTCCTGATCGCCGCCGTCGTCGTGGCCGTCGCCGCGGTGATCGGCGTACTGGTGTTCGCAACGATTCGGCAGAAGCCGGAAGTGCCACGTCCCGTTGCCATCGTGTCGGTACCCGCGCCGCAGGCCGGCGGCGACGCGTGCCGCGCCCTGCTCGCCGCCCTTCCCGATCAACTCGGCGACTATCAGCGGGCCGAAGCCGCCGAACCCGCCCCGGTCGGCGCTGCCGCGTGGCGCGGCAAATCCGATGCCGATCCGCTGATCCTGCGCTGCGGTCTGGAACGGCCCGTCGACTTCGTGGCATGCACTCCCGTCCAGGTGGTGGACGACGTGGACTGGTTCCGCATCGGCGACGAGGGACGCAGCACCTGGATCACCGTGGACCGGCCGGTGTACATCGGGCTGACGTTGCCCGACGGATCCGGCCCGACGCCGATTCAGCTGATCTCGGAGGCGGTGGCCAAGGCGATGCCCGCCGTGCCGGTCAATCCGGGGCCGGTCCGCTAGCGCAGGCCGGTACCCCGCGCCACTGCCGTGTCGACCATGGTCGCCAGCAGCGTCGGGTAGTCCATCCCGCTGGCAGCCCACATCCGCGGGTACATCGAGATGGTGGTGAAGCCGGGCATGGTGTTGATCTCGTTGATCACCGGCCCGTTCTCGGTGAGGAAGAAGTCCACCCGGGCCAGGCCCTGGCAGTCGATGGCGCGGAAGGCGCGGATCGCCAATTGGCGCACGGCGTCGGCGATTTCGTCGTCGATCTTGGCGGGGACGTCGAGTTCCGCTGCGTCCTCGAGGTATTTGGTGGCGAAGTCGTAGAAGCCGTCCTCGCGGCCTCGTACCCCGGCCACCCGGATCTCGCCGACGGTGCTGGCTTCGACTGTGCCGTCGGGGAATTCGAGCACGCCGCACTCGAGTTCGCGACCAGGCACGGCGGCTTCGACGATCACCTTCGGATCGTGCCTGCGCGCCAGCGCGATCGCGTTCGGCAGCTGATCCCACGCGGCCACGCGGCTGACGCCGATGGACGAACCACCGCGGGCAGGCTTGACGAACACCGGAAGGCCGAGCCGCTCGCGATCCTCGAGTTCCAGTGTGTCGGTTCCCGCCCGGAGCACCACCTGATCCCCGATCGGCAGGCCTTCCGCCGCGAGCAGCTTCTTGGTGAACTCCTTGTCCATGCCCGCCGCGCTGGCGAGCACCCCGGCGCCGACGTAGGGCACGCCCGCGAGCTCGAGCAGTCCCTGAATGGTGCCGTCCTCGCCGTACGGGCCGTGCAGGACCGGGAAGACGACGTCGACGGAGGCCAGCAGCTCACCGGGACCCTTGTCCAGCGATATCAGCTGTCCTCCGCGCCGCGGGTCGGCGGGCAGGGCCAGTGCGGTGCCCGACGCGTCGTTCACCTGGGGCAGCTG
>Ga0105237_10004793_pt1 | contig 15541 bp, 12 predicted proteins | sample KBSC24metaG_FD_81520 | JGI IMG/M metagenome (GOLD analysis project Ga0105237, IMG submission 81520) | Corn rhizosphere microbial communities from Kellogg Biological Station, Michigan, USA - KBS C2-4 metaG | ecosystem: Host-associated > Plants > Roots > Rhizosphere > Soil | place: Michigan, USA... | reverse complement strand
GGCCTGCCCGAACTGGTCGCCGAATCGTTCGAGGGCTACGAGGCGCTGGCGATCGAGCTGGCCCAGCACCCGCTGCGCCTGCACGACCTGAAGGCCCGGCTGCTCGCCAATCAAACCACCCATGCCTTGTTCGACACCGAGCGTTTCTGCCGCAACCTGGAAGCCGCACTGGTCGACATGGCCGTCCGAACCGGCGCGACCACGCTCACCGCCGATGCTCCCGAAGCCCCGCCCGCTCCCCCGCCCCCGCCACGCCGGCTGCACATCGGCGGCAAGCTGCGGGTCAACGGCTGGGAGGTGATGAACGCGCTGCCCGGCGACCATGTCGACCACCTCGGCAATGCGAACGACCTGTCGCGCTTCGCCGACGACACCTTCGACGTGGTCTACGCCTCGCACGTGGTCGAGCACTTCGACTATCGCGACGAGCTCGGCAAGACCTTGCGCGAATGGTGCCGTGCGCTGAAGCCCGGCGGCTGGGTGCTGATCAGCGTGCCCGATCTGGAAGTGCTGGCCTCGCTGATCCTCGACAAGACCCTCTCGGTCAACGAGCGCTTCATGACGATGCGCATGATGTTCGGCGGCCACGTGGACGCCTATGACTACCACGGCGTCGGGCTGACGGCCGAGTTCCTCACCGCATTCCTCAGCGAAGCCGGCTTCGTCGGCATGGAGCGGGTCGAGCGCTTCGGCTTCTTCGCCGACACCAGCAACTACCGCTTCGCCGGACGGCAGATCAGCCTGAACCTGCGGGCGATGAAACCGCTGCGCTGACCGCAGCACACACGCCGGTCACGAACTGGCGTCAGAATGGCGGCCGATGCGTCGTCGCCTGCTGCTCCTGCTGCTCCCGCTCTTCATGCTGTTCGCGCAGCAGGGTGCGGCGTGGCACGAGCTCTCGCACTACCGCTTCGATTCGAATCCCGAGGATTCGACGACATCGAAGAAGGAGCCGCAGCCGGCCGACCGGCTGTGCGACCAGTGCCTGGCCTTCTCCGGCATCGCCGGCATGGCCGCGCCGCAGGTGCCGGCGCTCGCCCTGCTCAGCTTCGAGCACAGCCTCGCGCCGGCCGAGGCGGTGCACGCCGCGGCCGTCGATGCGCCCAGCCCGCGCAGCCGCGGGCCCCCGCTTTTCCTCTGACCCGCAAGTCCTTGCCGCGGCCGATGCAAGCCCTGCATCGGCATGCGGCTGTTCGACACGATCAGAGGAAAACCCACCCATGTTCCGTTCTTCCCGACGGGAGCTGGCGCTCGCCATGCTCTCGCTAGCGCCGTTTTCGGCCCATTCGCAAGCCACGCCATCCACCCCCGCGACACCGCCCGCAAACGCGGCTTCGGCCCCGACACTCGACAAGGTCGAGGTCACCGGCCAACGCGAAAGGCTCGACGCCGCACGCAACGGCCTCTCGCCCGAGACCGGCAGCACGATCTACCGCTTCAGCCAGCAGGACATCGCCAATCTGCCGCTGGGCGAGAACACGCCCTTGAACCAGGTCGTGCTGCAGGCGCCCGGCGTGGTGCAGGACTCCTACGGCCAGCTGCATGTGCGCGGCGACCATTCGAACGTGCAGTACCGCATCGACGGCGTCGTGATCCCCGAATCGATCAGCGGCTTCGGCCAATCCCTGGAGACGCGCTTCGCCGACCGCATCAGCGTGCTCACCGGCGCGTTGCCGGCGCAATACGGCTACCGCACCGCGGCGATCGTCGACATCAAGACCAAGGGCCAGGAGATCGGCAACGGCGGCAGTGTCGGCGTCACTTTCGGCAGCCATGGCCACATCGAGACCAGCGGCGAGATCGGCGGCACCCAGGGCAACTTCAGCTACTACCTGACCGGCTCCTATCTCGACGACAAGATGGGCATCGAGAACCCGACGCCCGAGCGCGATGCGCTGCATGACAGGACGAACCAGGGCAAGGGCTTCGGCTACCTCTCGTACGTGCTGAACGATACCAACCGCATCAGCTTGATGTTCGGCGTTTCGGACAACCACTTCGAGATCCCGAACGTGCCGGGCCAGCCGCCGCAGTTCTCGCTCGCCGGCTCGCCCTCGGTCAACTCGGCCACGCTCGATGCCACTCAGCGCGAGCGCAACAGCTTCGAGATCCTCTCGTACCAGGGCGAGGTCGCCGACAAGCTCGACTACCAGGTCTCGCTGTTCCACCGCGATACCGACGTGCACTACCAGCCCGACGCGGTCGGCGACCTGGTCTTCAACGGCATCGCGGCCGACGTGCTGCGGCGCAATTCCGCCGACGGCGTGCAGGCGGATCTGAGCTACCCGATTGCTGACAAGCACACCTTGCGCGGCGGCCTCTTCGTGCAGCAGGAGCGCTTCAAGACCGACAACACCTCGAGCGTGTTCCCGGCCGACGGCGACGGCAACCAGACCAGCGACGTGCCGATGCAGATCACCGACAACACCAGCCAGCGCGGCCACCTGTGGGGCGTCTACCTGCAGGACGAATGGCAGCCGACCTCGGCGCTGACGGTGAACTACGGCCTGCGCTATGACCAGGTGAACACCGTCGTCGACGAGAACCAGCTGAGCCCGCGCATCGGCGTCGTCTACGACCTGAGCCCGACCCTGCGCCTGCATGCCGGCTACGCGCGCTACTTCACGCCGCCGCCGACCGAGAAGATCGACACCACCTCGGTCGCCTTGTTCCAGGGCACGACGAACGCGCTGCCGTCGGATGCGAACACCGCGGTGCGCTCCGAGCGCTCGGACTACTACGACGCCGGCCTCGCCTTGCAGGTGACGCCGCAGCTGACGCTCGGCATCGACGGCTACTACCGCAACGTGCAGCACCTGCAGGACGAAGGCCAGTTCGGCAATGCGCTGATCTACTCGGCCTTCAACTACGCGAAGGGCCGCATCTACGGGCTCGAGCTGTCGGCCAACTACAAGGGCCCGGCCTGGGCAGCCTACGGCAACCTCGCGTTCTCGCGCGCGATGGCCAAGCAGATCGAGACCGGCCAGTTCAACTTCGATGCGGACGAGCTGGCCTACATCAACAACAACTGGGTGCACCTGGATCACGACCAGCAGGTCACCGCATCGGCCGGCATCTCATACCGCTTCGCCGATACGACGACCCTGAGCGGCGACGCGCTGTACGGCAGCGGCCTGCGCAACGACTTCGCGAACACCGGCCACCTGCCGAGCTACACGCAGGTCAACGCGGCGGTCTCGCGCAGCTTCGACCTCGGCGCCGGCTTCGGCAAGATCGATGCGCGGCTCTCGATGCTGAACGTGTTCGATCGTGTCTATGAATTGCGCGACGGCTCGGGCATCGGCGTCGGCGCGCCGCAGTACGGGCCGCGACGCACGGTGTTCGTCGGCTTCAGCAAAAACTTCTGAGATGTCAGCCCCAAGACGCCTCCGGCGTCGGCCCCCGAGGGGCGCAGCCCGGCTTCGGGCGGCCGGGTGCCCGGGCTAGGCCACGCGCCGTCGGGCCGCGAAGTTCTTCCTGAACTTCTCCACCTTCGGCGCGACGACGAAGGCGCAGTAGCCCTGGTTGGGATGCTGCTCGAAGTAGCGCTGGTGATAGGCCTCGGCAGGGGAGTAGTCCTGCTCGGGCAGCACTTCGGTCGTCGCCTTGATGCCGTTCGCGGCGAGCTCGGCGATGACCTCCTTCGCGATGCGCGCCTGCTCGTCGTCGTGCGTGTAGATGCCCGAGCGGTATTGCGTGCCGACGTCGTTGCCCTGGCGATTCAAGGTGGACGGGTCGTGGATCACGAAGAAGATCTCGAGCAGGTCGCGAAAGGAGATGCGCTTCGGGTCGTAGGTCAGCCGCACGACCTCGGCATGGCCGGTATCGCCTCCGCAGACCTGCTCGTAGCTCGGGTTCTTCACGTGACCGTTGCTGTAGCCGGACTCGACCTTCAGCACCCCGTCGACCTCGAGGTACACCGCCTCCAGGCACCAGAAGCAGCCGCCGGCCAGGGTCGCGACCTCGGTCGCGGCGGGGGTCACATGGTTGCTGCCGGGTGGCACTGGTGTGTCGAGCATGGAAACCTCCGGTGGCTACACTGATTTGATTATTCTCCGTCGCGCCCGGCACCCGTTTCTTGCATGGCCATGACCCTCGGGGCGCCGTGATTCCACCGTGCTCATCGCGCCCCGGGCGCCGGAAGGACCGCCGTGCCGTTCGTGATCTTCTTCGCCCTGCTCCTGTTGCTGCTGACCACCCTGATGCACTACGAGGTGCTGGTCGGCCTGTCGCGCGTCCTGCCCGGCATGAACATGCCGCCGCGCCTGAAGCTGGTGCTGGTGATCTTCGGCGCCTTCGGTTCGCACCTGCTGCAGATCCTGCTGTACGGCGCGGCCTACTACCTGCTGTCGCATGCCTTCGGCAATGCCTGGGCGCTGAACACCAGCCTCTATTTCTCGGCCGAGACTTTCACGTCGCTCGGCTTCGGCGACATCGTGCCGACCGGCGCGGTGCGACTGCTCGCCGGCACCGAATGCCTGAACGGCCTGCTGCTGATCGGCTGGTCGGCTTCCTACACCTACATCTCGATGGAGCGCTTCTGGCAGCAAAGTCAATGACGGCCCCAAGGCGGCTTGGGCGGCCCTGCGCACGGGTTCGGCGCGCAGGCGCCTTACCGCTACTTCGTCGACAAGGTCAGCTGCACGCTCGGCTTCCAGTCCTTCGCGTCGTCGCCGGCCGCACGCACCTTCGGCGCCGCGATGAAGAGCCGCTCGCTCGGCAAGCCCTTCGCGATCAGCTGGTCGCGCACCGCGAGGCCGCGCTGCAGTGCCAGCTCGCGCATCGTGTCGCCGTTCACCGGGATCGCCGCCGAGAGCATGGCTTCCATCTGCTCCGGCGGGATGGACTTGGCGATGCCGAGCACGTTGCGCGGCTTGTTCTCGAGCTTGGTCTTGCTGTAGACCTCCTCGAGCAGCCGCTGGTGGTCTTCGGCGTTCATCGTCACCGGCGCATCCGCTGCTGCCCCGTCGCGGATCAGTTCGCGCTTGCGTTCGCTCAGCAGGCGCTGCTCCAGCGCCGCGCGCTGGTAGGCCTCGCGCTCGCTCGCCAGGTCGCTGGCGCCGGTGACCGTCATGCGCAGTGCCGGGCGATCGGTCAGCGCCTTCGCGACCTTGTCGATCGCCGCCGTATCGCTGGCGGCGAACTCCGTCGTGCCCGGCTTGAACACGATGGTGCTGAGGTCATCCGAAGCGCCGCCGCCGAACAACGAGAAGGGCGAGGTCACGGCTTTCACGAGCAGGTTGCCGATGACCTTGAAGATCAGGCCGATGACGCTGAACTGCGGGTCGTTGATCGAGCCGCTGATCGGCAGGTCGAGATCGATCACGCCGTTCCTGTCCTTCAGCAGCGCGACCGCGAGCAGCACCGGCAGCTTGGTCGCGCTCGGGCTCTCGACCTTGTCGCCGAAGGTCAGCTGGTTCAGCACGACCTTGTTCGTTGCGGTCAGCCGGCCATCGGGCTGGATCTGGTAGCTCACGTCCATGCTCAGCTTGCCGCGCTCGATGTCGTAGCCGGCGTACTTGCCGGCATAGGGCGAGAGCGGCGCGAGTTCGAGATCGGTGGCCTTGGCGTGGATGTCGAGCTCGAGCGGCTGCGCGGTCGGATTCAGCTTGCCGGCGATCTCCAGCAGCGCGGTGCCCTCGGCACGGCCGCGCAAATCGAGCGTCGCCATCTCGCGCGAGCTCGAGCTGAAGGCGCCGAGGCTGCCGCTGAGCTGGGTCAGCGCAGCGCTGTAGTTCGGCTTGATGAAGTGATCGCTGAAGTCGACCTTGCCGTTGTCCAGCTTGATGCCGCCGATCGTCAGATCCAGCGGCAGAGCGTAGCCCTGCGGCGGAAGCGCCGCGGCCGAAGCCGGGCTGGCGGCCGGCTGCGGAGCGCTGGCCGCGTCGGCCACCCGAGTCGCCGGTGCCGCCGGCGGTGCCACTTCCTGCAGGTTGAAGCGGCCCTGGTCGGTGATGACCAGGCGCGAATAGAAGTCGCTCAGGTCGATGTGGGTGATGTCCAGCCTGGGCCGGCCGGCCGGCTCGATCGCGAACTTCACGCCGCGCAGCGCCAGGCTCTGCCAGCTCAGCAGCTCTTCCGGCACGGCCTCCGGCGACTCGGGGCGCGAGAGCAGGCTCATGTCGTTGATCAGCACCTCGCCGTTCGCGCTGGCGGCAAATCCGCGGCCGGTATCCTTCAGCGCCATGTCGCCGCGGTAGCTGGCCAGCGAACGCAGCAAGCTGACGCGCAGCGGGTTGCCCATGTAGGGCTCGAAGGCATGCACCGGGAAGCGCTCGATGCGTGCCGTGCCCTTGGCCAGCAGCGGCTGAAGGCCGGCCTGCCCGCGCCATTCGATGCGCGACACGGCCCCGCGGTTGCGCTCGGCCGCATCGGCGCTGCGCACCAGGTTGGCGGCGAGCTGGAGCTTGGCCGGCGGCACGACGGGCGCCGCGTCGCGCCGGCCATCCCAGGCCAGGCCCTGCGCGCTCAGCGTCAGGCCGCTCAGCTCGACCTTCACCACCTCCGAGGGCCTGGGATTCGGTTTCGGCAATTCATCGACGAAGCCGATGCGGCCGCCATCCAGCTTGAAGTCGGCGACGCGGGCTCGCCACGCCGGCCCCGACGCCGCCGCCGGAGCGGCCGGCGCAGCTGACGAGGCGGCCGGCGCTGCGACGGCCCACTGCAGGAGGTTCCAGCGCCCCTGCGCGTCGCGCGCCACCTTGAGCTGCGGTCCCTGCAGGCTCAGGCTGCCGACGCTGGCGGTCTGGCCGGACCAATCGACATCGACGTCGCGCAGGCTCAGCTGTTTCAGCGCGAAGGCCTCCGTTGCGGCCTTGGCGCCGGGCCCAGCCGCGCTGACAAGGCGCAGGCCGGCCAGGTCAGCCTGCGACAGCGCGAATTTCAGATGCGGCGATTCGCCCGCCGCCCAGTCGACGCCGGCCTTCAGGTCGAGCTGGCCCTCGACCCGCGGCACCAGGTACACGGCGAGATAGGGGGCCAGCACCGGCAAGGTGAACTGCTCGACCCCGATCTGCAGCCGGGCCTGTCTGTCGTTGGCCGTGCCTTCCACGCTGAAGCGGCCGGCCGTGGCTGCGGCATCGCCTTGCGGCCGCAGCGTGGCCGAAAGCGTCAGCGGCACCGGCGCGGGGTCAGGCCAGCGCAAACCCTTTGCACTCAGCGCGAGCCCGTCGAGCTGCAACGCGGCGGCAGGGTGCACCGCGGCGTCGCTCCAGACGACGCGGGCGCCGTTCAGCGCCAGGCTGTCGACCTCGATCTTCCAGGCCGGCTTGGCGGCCGCGGCGGCGGGCGCCGAGGCCGGCTGCGATGCGGGGGCTGCACTCGCAGCCGGCGGCGCTGCCGCGACCGCAAGCCGCATCACGCTGAGCTGGCCCGCGGCGTCACGCGACACGTCGAGCTTGGCACCGTCGAGTTGCACCGCGCCGAGATGGACTTGCCCGCGCAGCGGCTGCACATCGCTCAGCGGCACCGTCAGCTTGCCGAATTCGAGCAGTGGCGTACCGCCGGCATCGCTCAGCGCGAAGTCGCTCGCCTGCAGCTGACCCTTCACGCCCAGGCTCGGCGTACCGTCGGAGAGCAGCGAAAAGGCCAGCTCCAGATCGCCGCCCACCTTGCCCCGCAGCAAACGCACCGGCAGGGTCTTCGGAAGGTAGCCGAGATAGGGCACGAGATCCAGATCCTCTTTCGCGCCCTCGCCGATGTGCACCTGCACCGCACTGGCGCGATCCTTCGCGAACGGCGTGGCCTGCGCGCCGCTGTCGAAGGCGGCGCCGTTGAGTTCGAAAGCGAGGCGCGGCTGCACTTTCAGCTCGACGTCGGCCGGCAGGTTGGAGATGAACGGCAGGCTCACCTGCAGCTGGCGCAACTCGTGGCGCCGGCCGATCGGCTTGTCGTCGAAGCTGAGCGCGCCGTTGCGCACCTGGAGGTTGTTCAGCGAGAAGCGCGCCGCTCCGGTGGAGGGCTTGCTGTCGGGCTGGGGCGTGAACCGGGCGATCAGGTCGTCGATGTCGTAGTGCCCTTCGGCGAGGCGCGCCAGATGCAGCGTCGGCGTATCGAACTCGGCCGCCTCGATCACCGGCGCGAGCTTCCACAGCGAAGACATCTGCGTGTTGGCGTAGAACCGCGCGAGCTTCAGCAAGGGCTCTTCGCCGGGGAGGCCGGCGATGGTCAGGTCGGTCACCGTCAGTTCGAGGCTCCACGGCAGGAACTTGACCTGGCCGATCGTGACCTGCCGTCCGAGCAGCTTCGTCAGCTGCTGCTCGCCTTGCGACTTCAGCACGATCGGCAGCACCAGCCAGGCCAGGCCCATCAGCACGACGATGCTGCCGGCCGTCCAGGCCAGGCGGCGCAGCCAGCGCCGGGTGCGCGATCGGCCAACCGGCGCGGCAGGCGCCGCAGGGGCATTCGGCGGCACGGCGTTCAAGGCTCGCCTGCCCAGTAGTCCAGGTCATCCGCCGCGCGATGCACGCGGCGGAAATCGGTGCCGCCGGCATCGGGCCCGCCGATGGCCTGGTACTTGTTCGAATCGGGATACTCGACGATCTCCGGCCGCTCGCGCGTGCTGATCGAGAGGTACTTCAGCGGCGCATCCGAGGTGTTGATGATCTGGTGCGGATAGTCGGGCCCGGGCGGGATGAACATCACGTCGCCGGTCGAGATCGGCAGCATCTCGCCGGCGACACGCAGGCTGCCTTGGCCTTCGAGCACGACGAACATCTCTTCCTGCGTATGATGGAAGTGATAAGGGCAGCTGCGCTTGCCCGGCGGGACGATGTCGACGCTCGCGCCGAGCTTGAGCGCCGCGGTACCGGCCGCGAGGCGCGCGCCGATCGAGTCGTAGAGCGGGTCGCGGCGCTCGGCCGTCTTGGGCACCTCTTCGACATTGCGGATCAGGCGGGCTCGCAGCATGGCGGCGCGGTCGGCGGTGTCGTTGGTCATCGCGGGCGGGGTCCGGAGTCTTCGGGGTTCGGGCGCCATGATGCCGCATCGAGCGTCTTGCACAATCGACGCATGAATTCACTCGTGGGCACGCTCGGCCTGGCGTCGTGGAAGGCCATCCTCACCGCCATCGTCCTGCCGCCCTTCCTCTTTCTGCTGCTCGGCCTGTGGGGCGCCTGGCTGCTGTGGACGCGTCGTGGCGTCGGCTGGATGCTGGTGCTGCTGGCCGGCATTTGCATCTACCTGTCGGCCTGCGACGGCGTCGGGCAGGCGCTCGAACTGACCCTCGTCAAGCCGCCGCCGCCGATCTCGGCGACGCAGATCGACGCCTTGAAGGATTCGCCGCAGAACCGCAAGACGACGATGATCGTCGTACTGGGCGGCGGGCGCGAGGCCTTCGCGCCGGAGTACGGGACGGACAATCTCAGCAACTGGTCGCTCGCCCGCCTGCGCTTCGGCTTGTGGCTCGGCCGCGAAACCGGCCTGCCGGTCGGCTTCAGCGGCGGGACGGGGTGGGCGCAACTGGACGGCCCGTCGGAAGCGGATGTCGCCGCCCGCATCGCCGCCAACGAGTTCGGCCGGCCCTTGCGCTGGATCGAGAGCCGGTCGCGCGACACACGCGAGAACGCCGAGTTCAGCATCGCGAAGCTGAGTCCGGACGTGAAGAACATCCTGCTCGTCACGCACGGCTGGCACATGCCTCGCGCATTGCGCGCGTTCACGCAGGCCTGCGCCGCGCGTTGCCAGGTCACGCCGGCGCCGATGGGCCTGGCGCCGCGCACCGATCGCCAGGCATTGAAGTGGTTGCCGAGCGCCGAAGGCTTCGAGCATGTGCGCCAGGTGCTGCGCGAAGGGCTCGGCCTGCTGGCGGGCAGCTGAAATCCGGGCCCCAGAAACGAGGAACCCCCCACCACCTTTCGGCGTGAGGGGCCTGTGGCTGAGCCACGTGGGGCTCCGGAGGTAGAGAGTCCGGGGCCCCTGGCGCGCAGCGACTGCGCCATGAGGTTGCCTGCATGCAGGCTCCACAAGAATAGGCGACGCGGGCCGGCACTTCAACCGGATCGCACATCTGCTCACATCGCCAAGCGCCCGCCGGATCAGCCCGCCGATGCCAACCGATCCCACAACGTGCGCATGCGCTGATCCACCTCGGGCGTCATGCGGATGCTGCGGCCCCATTCGCGTGTCGTCTCGCCGGGCCACTTGTTGGTCGCATCCAGGCCGATCTTGCCCCCCAGGCCGCTGACGGGCGATGCGAAATCCAGATAGTCGATCGGCGTGTGTTCGACCAGCGTGCTGTCGCGCACCGGGTCCATGCGGGTGGTGATGGCCCAGATCACGTCCTTCCAGTCGCGGATGTTCACGTCATCGTCGGTCACGACTATGAATTTCGTATACATGAACTGCCGCAGAAAACTCCACAGGCCGAACATCAGGCGCTTCGCGTGCCCCGGGTAGCTCTTCTTGATCGACATCACCGCGAGGCGGTAGCTGCAGCCTTCGGGCGGCAGATAGAAGTCGACGATCTCCGGGAATTGCTTCTGCAGGATCGGCACGAAAACTTCGTTGAGCGCGACGCCGAGCACCGCCGGCTCGTCGGGCGGCTTGCCGGTGTAGGTCGAGTGGTAGATCGGGTGCTCGCGGTGTGTGATGCGTTCGATCTCGAACACCGGGAACCAGTCCTGCTCGTTGTAGTAGCCGGTGTGGTCGCCGAACGGGCCCTCGAGCGCATGCAGATAGCCGCCCTTCTCCTTCAACGGCACGCCGTGTTCGCTGGTGCCGCTGAAGCCGCTGGCCGCTGGCGGAATATGCCCTTCGAGCACGACCTCGGCGCTGGCCGGTACCTGCAACTTCAGCTCGCCTTCGCCGACCCGGCTGTCGACGACCTCGGTCCGGCTGCCGCGCAGCAGACCGGCGAACTGGTACTCGGACAGCGAATCGGGCACGGGCGTCACCGCGCCGAGGATGGTCGCCGGATCGGCGCCGAGCGCCACCGCGATCGGGAAAGGCCGCCCGGGATTCGTCAGCGCGAAATCGCGGAAGTCCAGCGCCCCGCCCCGATGGGCAAGCCAGCGCATGATGACCTGGCGCGGCCCGATCACTTGCTGGCGGTAGATGCCCAGGTTCTGCCTCAGCCGCGGCTGCGCCACGCCTTGCGGGCCGCGCGTCACGACCAGGCCCCAGGTGATCAGCGGACCGGCATCGTCGGGCCAGCAGGTCTGGACCGGCCAGCGCGCAAGGTCGACCTCCGCGCCGCTCAGCACGACCTCCTGGCAGGGGGCGCGGCGCACGGTGGCAGGCTTCATGTCCCACAGCGCCTTGGCCATCTGCACCAGCCGCCCGGCGTCCTTCAGGCCCTTCGGCGGCTCCGGCTCCTTCAGGCTGGCAAGCACCCGCCCGACGTCGCGCAAGCCCCCGAGATCCTCCGCGCCCATGCCCATCGCGACGCGACGCGGCGTGCCGAACAGGTTGGCCAGCACCGGGATTTTGTAACCGATGGGGTTTTCGAAAAGAAGTGCCGGCCCCTCCGCCGTCAGCGCGTGATGGCTCAACGCCGTCATTTCGAGCCGCGCGGAGACTGGCTCCGCGACGCGCCGCAGCTCTCCCAGTTCGTCAAGCCCCTTCAGAAAATCTCGTAAATCCCGGTACTTCATACAATTTTGTAATTAGTAGTCACTCTTATATTCTTGACTGAATATGAACCGGCTTCCTAGAATTCTGGTGTCCTGACGTAGATCAGGGTTTACCCGCGCTCCTGTCTTGTTGGGTTGATGTGAGCGCAGGCCGCGTGTCGATTCCGCGGCTACCGCCGTAGAGCATGTTCAAGCTCTGCAGTCGATTATCACCGTCGCTTGGTCGTCGCCTCCGGCTTGCCGAGGCGAGCCGGCCTGCAACGGCAGGAAAGGAAAAACATGAACGCGCTCAAACGCTTGCGACAGGTGCGCGATGCCACCAGCCGCTCCAGCGCCGTGTTCTTGCGCGACGTGGGCCACGGCCTGCTCGAGGTCAGCCACAACACCTTGGCGTTGCTCGGGCTCGTCGTCGTCGCCGTCGCCGTCTTCGCCCTCGGCCAGCCCGAAATGCGCAACACGGTCGAGCAACAGGCCTTCGGCTGGCTGCTGGCGCGGCAAGAAGCGCGTGCGGAACCGGTCCAGCCGCCGGCACCGCCGGAAACCATCCTCACCGCGCTGGCGGAGCCTGATGCCATCGCCCGCGCCACCGCGACCAATCCGAAAGAGCTGACACGCCAGCAAGCCAGCGTCGCACAGTGGATCGCCCGGCGCTATCGCGTCGCGCCCGAGCCGGTGAGCCGGCTGGTCAAGGAAGCCTGGTCGGTGGGCAACCGCGCCGGTCTCGACCCGACCCTGATCCTGGCGATCATGGCGGTCGAATCGAGCTTCAATCCGTTCGCCCAGAGCACGGTGGGCGCACAGGGCCTGATGCAGGTGATGACCCGGGTTCACGACGACAAGTACGAAGCCTTCGGCGGCACGCTGGCAGCTTTCGATCCGGTGACCAATCTGCGCGTCGGCGTGCAGGTGCTGAAGGAGTGCATCAACCGCGCCGGCGGACTGGAGGCCGGATTGCGCCACTACGTCGGCTCCGCCAATCTCGAGGAAGACGGCGGCTACGCCAGCCGCGTGCTGGCGGAGCAGAGTCGGATGCGCCAGGTCGCCAACGGCCGGCAGGTGCCGATCAATACCCCGGTCACGACACCCAAGCCCGCGCCGACCCCGGTCGTGGTCGAAAAAGTCGAGCCGGCCGCCTCCGCCCCGGCAGAAACCGCGACCTCGCCTGACCATATCGCACTGCTGCATTGATCCGCGGCGCTCCGCTACACTGCAACGACCGCGCGACTGGCGATGAGGGCTGATTCCAGCCCGAGGTGGATTACCACCGGGAAGCGTGGACGAGGCCTTTCCCGGCCCGTATCCGCCGTTCGCCTGGGCAGTCCTCGATGATGCCGACCTCCTGTCGGCATCGAGGGCCTTCATCTCGAAGAGAACTGCCACCATGTTCGACCGCCAGCAATCGACCGTCGCCAACGTAGACCCCGAGCTCTGGGCCGTCATCCAGCAAGAGAACCAGCGCCAGGAAGAGCACATCGAGCTCATTGCGAGCGAGAACTACGTCTCCCCCGCCGTGATGGCGGCGCAGGGCTCGCAGCTCACCAACAAGTACGCCGAGGGCTATCCCGGCAAGCGCTACTACGGCGGCTGCGAGTTCGTCGACATCGCGGAGCAGCTGGCGATCGACCGGCTGAAAGCCCTGTTCGGCGCCGAACACGCCAACGTGCAGCCGAACTCGGGCTCTCAGGCGAATCAGGCCGTGTTCTTCGGCCTGCTGCAGCCGGGCGACACCATCATGGGCATGAGCCTGGCCGAAGGCGGCCACCTGACCCACGGCATGCCGCTGAACATGAGCGGCAAGTGGTTCAAGGTCGTGAGCTACGGGCTGGACGCCAGCGAAGCCATCGACTACGACGCGATGGAGCGCACGGCGCGCGAGCACAAGCCGAAGCTGATCATTGCCGGCGCCTCCGCCTACAGCCTGCGCATCGACTTCGAGCGCTTCGCGCAGGTGGCCAAGTCCATCGGCGCCTACCTGATGGTCGACATGGCGCATTACGCCGGACTGATTGCCGCCGGCCTCTATCCGAATCCGGTGCCGCATGCCGACGTGGTCACGTCCACCACGCACAAGAGCCTGCGCGGCCCGCGCGGCGGCGTGATCCTGATGAAGGACCACGTGGCCAAGCAGATCAACAGCGCGATCTTTCCCGGCATCCAGGGCGGCCCGCTGATGCACGTGATTGCCGCCAAGGCGGTGGCGTTCAAGGAGGCCTTGGCGCCCGAGTTCAAGGTCTACCAGCAGCAGGTGCTGGCGAACGCGGCGGCGATGGCCGACGAGCTGACGAAGCGCGGCTTGCGCATCGTCAGCGGCCGCACCGAGAGCCATGTCTTCCTGGTCGATCTCCGCGCGAAGAAGATGACCGGCAAGCGGGCTGAAGCGGCCTTGGGCCTCGCGCACATCACCTGCAACAAGAACGGCATTCCGAACGATCCGGAACGGCCGATGGTGACGAGCGGCATTCGCCTCGGCAGCCCGGCGATGACCACGCGAGGCTTCACCGAAGTCGAGTCCCGCGCCACGGCCAATCTGATCGCCGACGTGCTCGACGCGCCGGACGATGAAGCGACGCTGGCTGCAGTGCGCGCGCGCGTTGCAGCGCTGACGCACGACTTCCCGGTCTATCGCTGAGTCGATCAGGGTCGAAGCATGCGCTGCCCGTTCTGCAGTCATGACGAGACCCAGGTCGTCGAGACGCGCGAGTCCGACGAAGGCGATGTCATTCGCCGTCGCCGCAAGTGCCTTCAGTGCGACAAACGCTTCACCACCTACGAGCGCAGCGAGATCGCGCTGCCCGTGGTGGTGAAAAAGGACGGCTCGCGCACGGACTTCGATCGCGCGAAGATTCGCGCATCGATGCTGCTTGCGCTGCGCAAGCGGCCGGTCAGCGTCGAACAGATCGATGCAGCGCTCGAGCGCATCGAGGCCAAGCTGCTCGGCACTGGCGATCGCGAAGTCCCTTCGACTCGACTCGGCGAGTTGGTCATGCGCGAACTCAAGCGCATCGACAAGGTGGCCTATGTGCGCTTTGCGTCCGTCTATCGAAGCTTCGAAGACGTCGACGAGTTCAGGCAGTTGATCCGCGACATCTGATTCGGGGGGTTGGCGCTTCCGCTCACCCTTCAGAGGGTCATCGCGGCCGCCTCGCTTTTCTACAGTGGGCGCTCCGCTGCTGACGGAGCCTCCGTGCATCACACGCCCCTCGCAACGAATCGCCAGCGCGGTTTGTCGCTCCTCGAAATCACCATTGCGCTCTCGATCATGGCGATCGTAGTCGGAGCCGCCGCACCCTCCTTTCAGCGGATGCTCGCGCGCCGCGTCGTCGAAGGCCGGGCGACGGAGTTGATCGGCGACCTGGCCCTCGCGAGGGCGGAGGCCGTCTCGCGCAATACGACGGTTCGTGTCAGCTTCATCAAGTCGTCCGACGCCGCGGCTTGCTACGTGCTTCACACCGGCAAGACGGAAGACTGCAGCTGCCTCACCGCAGCGCCCGCCGTTTGTATCCACGGTGCGCAGGAGATCAAGACCATCGTGATCCCGGCCAACGACGCCGTACAAATGCAGTGGGGCCTGTCGCACAAATCGTCCTACTTGGCCTTCGAGCCCACACGCGGCACCGCTTCTTCGTACGGGTCGATCACGCTGAGCAGCGCGCAATCGGCTGCCATCAAGCTCGTGGTGAACAGCATGGGGCGAGTCCGGGCGTGTGCACCTGCTGCCGCCTGGTCGGGCTACAAGTCATGCTGAACATCTCCAGACGCGGCTTCACGTTGATCGAGGTGCTGATCGTGCTCGCACTCCTCGCCGTGCTGATCGCGATCAGCTATCCCAGCTACGCAGCGCAGGCACGCAAAGCCCGGCGAGCGGATGCGGTGGCGCGCCTGGCGGCATTGCAGCAGGCTGAAGAAAACTGGCGAGCCGATCACTCGACTTATGGCTCGCTGGACGACGTCGGCGTTGCCAGCCGGACCAG
>Ga0105237_10004792_pt1 | contig 15543 bp, 16 predicted proteins | sample KBSC24metaG_FD_81520 | JGI IMG/M metagenome (GOLD analysis project Ga0105237, IMG submission 81520) | Corn rhizosphere microbial communities from Kellogg Biological Station, Michigan, USA - KBS C2-4 metaG | ecosystem: Host-associated > Plants > Roots > Rhizosphere > Soil | place: Michigan, USA... | reverse complement strand
GCCACGATCAAGTGGCCAAACGATGTGCTTCTGGGAGGGAAGAAAATCGCGGGCATCCTCGCAGAAAGCGGGACTGACACCTTCGGGGAACCGTTCGCCGTTGTCGGGATCGGAGTGAACGTGAACCACGAGCCAGCCGATTTTCCACCGGAGCTCCGCGCGAAGGCGGGATCCCTGCGGATGGCGACCGGTCGTATCATCGATCGCCCCGCCATGGCCGCGGCGCTGCTCCGCGCCCTGGATGCACGCCTGCCCCAACTCGAAAACGCATTCCCCGAGATCATCGCCGCAACCGTCCGGCGGAGCAGTCTACTGGGCCGCTGGATTCAGGTGCAATCGGGAACCGAGGTAGTGGAAGGGCAAGCCGAAGAACTCGATGCCGATGGGCACCTGCTGCTGCGTGACGGCGATGGCATTCTCCGGCGATTGAGCGCCGGGGAAATCACGGTGATTGCGAAATGAGCGTGCCCTCTCCCGGTCATTCAGGAACGAAGAATGTCGGGGCAAGGGCGCGCTCCACTGGAGCTGGCGCTTTTTGGCGGAAAGAATCGCCAAAAGAGAGCCGGATGGGTTCCGAACCTTCCTAGCTCGCGGCAGGAGGAGTCAATTCGCTCTGGCTGATGACCCGCAGGGGGACACGCGCCAGCGAATTTCCATCCAGACGAACGTCGAAATGATAGGTGCCGGCCTTCTTCACGCTGCCTTGCAAGGGTTGGATCATGTTTTGCGTCGAAAACCCTACCGTTCCCGGGGGCATATTGACGTCCATCTGGCTTTCATTGGCCGCTTGGGTCGGCGTTTCCGCCTCGTCGACCAGGGACACCGAGAACCGGTGCGGTCCGTGGTCTTCCGACGTGAAACAAAAGCGCAGCACGAGGGTAAAAGAAAAGCCGGCAGGGAAGTTTTGGGCGACAATGGCGTCGAACGCCCCGAGGACGTTGAGTTTGCCTTGGTTTTCGACGGCCGTATCGCAGAGGGTGGCTACTAGGAGTTGCATGGGAGGGAAAGCTTATGGGGAGCTCGAGGAAGTTGACCAGCTTGCATTTGTAAAATGCCAATTCGCCGGGGCGACTCCGAAAGAAACGCTCCCGGCGAAATTGGTGAATTCTACGCGATTAATTAACGCGTGGCGCCACCGGCCCCACCGCCTGAGGCTCCCCCGGCTCCGGTCGCTCCGGTGCCCGACGCTCCGCCATTGGTGCTATGCGTCGGCGCGGCGTTGGACCGCGTGGAACCTGTCGTTCCAGTCGCACCACGGGAATTGGCGCTCCCTGTGGTGGTCGTTCCGCTGGTCGTACCCGCCGTTGACGAACTGGGATTATTGACTGTTCCGGTATTATTCGCCGAGTTCCCGCCCGCTCCCGTATTCCCCACATTGACGGTTCCCGTGTTATTCGGAGAGTTGGTGTTGGGCGAGGGGTTCGCCGCGGCGGCGACGCCGTTGTTCAGCACGGGTTGGTTGGTTCCAGCTTGTGGCACGCCGGGATTGCTATTCCCGTTATTCGCCGTTCCAAGGTCGTTTTGGGGAGCTGGGGTGATGGTGCCGTTGGCGGACCGCACCGTCCCATTGGGAAACACGGTGCTTCCGTCGGCTTGCGTGATGCTGCCGTCCGCATTGATTTTCGCGAGCACCGGATTGCCATTCTTGCCGAATCTCACGGCCCGGATCGTTCCATCGTTCGCGACCCTGACTCCGTCCGCCCTGATGATGGAACCGTCCAAGCCGATCGATCCCATAAACGGAATGCCATCGTTGCCCAGGAAAACGCTTCCGCCGCCGTTGCCCTGAATTCTGGCGGAGTTGAAAGAGCCGGAACCGCCCGTCATTTGCGCCGAGGGCTGGATTGCGCCGTTGATCGTCGTGACGGCTGGCGTGCCGACCGGCGCCGGGTTCACGGCTGGGTCGGGAGGAATCTCGGAGACCTTCCCATCAAAAGTCAGAATCTGGCTGGCGCGGAGGGGCGCTTCCGTCTTGTCCGGGAGGATCATCATCCCGTTCGGCTTGACGACCACACCGGATGGCAGAGCCAGTTCTTTGGTCAGTTTCTCGGTCGCGCCATTTCGGGTCACAAAGGCTTCCTCGCCCGACACGGTGACACCGTCCCGTTTTGCCACACCCACTTGCACTCCGTTTCCGGCCGATGCTGGATCAGCGGTGATGGGTTTGTCCGCGCCCATCGCCGAGCACAGAAGGCAGGCCGCGATGGGCGCTGCCAGAATAAAGGATTTTGCTTTCATGCCGCTGAATCGGTGCTGGGGAGTTTGCGGATGCGAGTGCTTCTGTAAACGGAGCGTTCCGGGAACGAGTGACCGCCCTGACATCCAAACCCACATGGCTTCTTACGCGCGTGATTTGACAATACAAGACGACTAGTCTACTTAAAGTGTATCCGACCCACATTTACAGATATAATAGTTCCGACAATTTGGACGCGATTGAACATTATTTGAGACGAATGGTCTAATTTTGAAAACTTATGAACGAACCCATCAATATCAATGCCACCAGCTTCGAGAAAGTGGTCCTCCAATCACCAGTTCCGGTGCTCGTCGATTTTTGGGCGCCTTGGTGTGGACCATGCCAGATGATCGCGCCTGTGCTAAACGAAGTCGCCCGCGAGGGCGCCGGACGTTTCCGGGTCGCGAAGGTGAATGTGGACGACGAAACCGAACTGATGCAACGATTCCAGATCCGCGGCATTCCGGCCCTGCTCTTTTTCAGCGGCGGCCAAGTGCGTCACCAGATCGCCGGGGCGACCGGCAAGAGGGTGATTCTCGATCAACTGGAAGCACTCGCCTCCGCGAAGCCGCAAGCGGCGAATTCCTGAGAAAACCGTGACTCTCTACTCTGTCCTCGACCTCGCGCCGATCATCCGGGGCGGCGACGCCGCGCTGGCCTTTCGCAACACGCTCGATCTCGCGCGCCATGCGGAAGAGTGGGGGTATCATCGCTACTGGCTGGCCGAGCATCACAATATCCCGGGCATCGCGAGCGCGGCAACCGCGGTGGTGATCGGGCAGGTAGCCGGCATCACCTCGCGCATCCGCGTCGGCTCGGGTGGCATCATGCTGCCAAACCACGCGCCGCTGACCATCGCGGAGCAATTTGGCACGCTGGAATCGCTTTTTCCCGGGCGAATCGATCTCGGCCTCGGGCGGGCGCCCGGCGGCGATCAGCTCACCGCCCAGGCTCTGCGCCGCGGGTTGGGCAGCAGCGGCGATACTTTCCCGCACGATGTCCGGGAATTGCAGCATTACTTTGCGACCCCCGTTCCCGGACAGCCGTTGCGGGCGATTCCGGGCGCCGGCTTGCACGTGCCGCTCTATCTGCTCGGTTCGAGCGATTTCAGCGCCCGCCTCGCGGCGGAAATGGGCCTGCCTTTCGGTTTCGCGTCGCACTTTGCTCCCGATTATCTCCACACGGCGCTCGAGATTTACCGGCGCGATTTCCAACCTTCGGCGCAACTGGCCCGTCCGCACGTCATCGTCGGGGTGAATGTCATCGCCGCGGAAACAGATGACGAAGCGCGCCGGCTTTTCACGTCGTTGCAGCAAATGTTTCTCGGGATGATTCGCGGCGCGCGCACGGAGCTGCCGCCGCCTGTGGAGACGATGGAGGGACGCTGGAGCCCGCTCGAAGAAGCTCACGCGCACCGGATGCTGCGGTGTGCCGTCGTCGGTTCGCCCGCAACGATTCGCCGTGGCCTGGCGGAAATCATCGATGAGACGGATGCCGACGAGATCATCGCCACGGCGCAGATCTTCGATCACGCGGCGCGCCTGCGTTCGTTTGAGATCGCGGCCGGGGTGTTCGGGGAGTTGAACGCGGTGCACGCCGCAGCCGTGTAACCGTCGAACTGCGGGAAAATTGAAGGCGGCGCTTGCGTTTTAGTAGCAGTGCGCCGGTGCTGTGGCGCTTTCGGAAGGGGGCGAAGGCGGTGGGCGGGGCCGCCCCTCAAAAATCCACGCACTCATTGCGGCGCCGCTTTGGAACGCGGTGTGAAGCTGGAACCGAGAATACTTGCGTTCTCTGCTGCCAAAGCGCCGCGGCAGCGGCGCGCTCCAAAAGCTGGCGCACGCACGACTACGCCTGCTCAGCGTCACGCCGTCCTGAGGTGAAACATTCCCCACTGCCACGATGTCGCCAAAGCCGAAGTCCGCGGAATTTCCCGCCTAATTTCATTTTGCATTTGACTTCGTGTCTATTTGACACTTACTTGGCGCATCACACCAGCCATGAATGCCTTGATCCTCGTCGATATCCAAAATGACTTCCTGCCCGGCGGCGCCCTCGCCGTTCCAGAGGGCGACCAGATCGTCCCCGTGGTGAACCGTCTCCAACCGCGCTTCGACTTGATCGTGGCCACGCGGGACTGGCACCCCGCCAATCACGGGAGCTTTGCCGCCAACCATCCGCACCGCGCCCCGGGGGAGCGAATCGATCTCCACGGACTCCCGCAAATCCTCTGGCCTGTCCATTGCGTGCAAGAAACACCCGGCGCAGATTTCGCCCCGAAGCTCGATCGTCAGGCTTGGGCTCAGATCTTCGTGAAAGGCACTGACCCGGCGATCGACAGCTACAGCGGCTTTTTCGACAACGGCCACCGGCAGGCAACGGGCCTGGGCGAATACCTCGAGCGCAAAGGCGTGACGGATGTCTACGTCGCCGGGCTCGCGACCGACTACTGCGTGAAGTTCACCGTCCTCGATGCCTTGAAGCTCGGCTTCCGCGCGCACCTCATCGAAGACGCCTGCCGCGGAGTGAATCTGCAACCGGACGACGTCGCCGCCGCGATCGCCGAAATGCGCGACGCCGGGGCGGAAGTCATCCATGCGCACCAGATCCTGAACCACGAGGAGGCCGGGAAATGAGCGCCCAGAATCTTCCGCACGATCATGCCGACCGAATCTCGCGCGCCCGCGTGGCGCTGGAAGGCCTCTCGGTCGGTGACGCCTTCGGCGAGTGCTTCTTTGGGAATGCCACGCTTGCCATCAGCCGCATCGAACAGCGACAAACGGCGCCTTCTCCCTGGACGTACACGGACGACACGGCCATGGCGGTCTCCGTCTTCCGATGCCTGAGGGAAGAGGGACAAATCAACCGCGATCGACTCGCGGAACTGTTCGCGGAGGAATACAAGCGCGATCCCTGGCGCGGTTACGGCGGCACCGCCCATTCCATCCTGCGGGCCATCGGCGCCGGCGTCCCGTGGGCTCGGGCCGCCGGAGAAGCTTTCTCGGGCATGGGCTCCATGGGCAATGGCGGAGCGATGCGCGTCGCGCCCGTTGGTGCCTACTTTGCCGACGATCCCGATCAGGTCGCGATCCAGGCGCGCAACTCCGCGGAACCTACCCATGCGCACCCGGAGGGCCAGGCCGGGGCGATCGCGATTGCTCTGGCCGCGGCGTGGGCCTGGAATCATCGCGGTGCCGCCGGACAGGTGGACCCAAGGGAATTGGTCCAATTCGTATTCGACCGCCTTCCGGCGGGCGATACGCACTCCCGCATCCGCCGCGCGCTGGAAATCCCGTTCGATCGCGAGCCCGACCTGGCCGGGCAGATGCTTGGCAATGGCAGCCTGGTCTCGGCCCCCGATACCGTACCGCTTTGTCTCTGGCTGGCGGCGCGTCATTGCTGGGACTACCCAGCGGCGCTTTGGGCCACGGCCAGCGCATTCGGCGATGTGGATACCACCTGCGCCATCGTCGGAGGCATCGTCGCCCTCTCTTCCGGAGCGGAATCCATTCCGAAGGATTGGATCGCGGCCCGTGGCAGCCTGCCCATTCAAACAACACTGACCAATGATTGAACCCATTCGCTTCTATCGCTTGCAAGACGCCTACGGAGAGTTCTCCAACTTCTCGCCACACCCGTTCCAATGGAAGGGCCGCACGTGGCCGACGACGGAACATTACTTCCAGGCGCAGAAATTCCCCGGCACCGAACACGAGGAGATCCGCCTCGCGAAGTCTCCCATGATCGCCGCGCGCATGGGCCGCTCGCGGGCCCGGCCGCTGCGACGCGATTGGGAACAGGTGAAGGAGGACATCATGCGCGAAGCGCTGCGTGCCAAATTTACCCAGCACGAAGCGCTGAAGACCCTGCTGCTCGGCACCGGGAATCGCCCGTTGATCGAGCACACCCGCAATGACCGCTACTGGGGCGACGGCGGAGATGGCACCGGCCGCAACCGCCTCGGCGCACTGCTCGTCGAACTGCGGGAAATTCTCGCCGCGGAGGCTGCCGCGAAGACCTGAGATGAAAACCACCACTCTCTTCCGTCCGGTCGGCCCAAAGGAACTCGCCCTGATCGCTGCGAGCGAATTCCGGGAATTTCCGCCGCGCCTGCCGGACCAGCCAATCTTCTATCCCGTGCTCACGGAGGAGTATGCCCACCAGATCGCGCGGGACTGGAACGTCAAAGCCTCGGGCGCGGGATACGTGACTCGCTTCGAAGTGGCCAGTGCGTCCCTCGATCGCTACCCGGCGCAGACGGTGGGCGGAGCCGAGCACCGCGAACTTTGGATCCCGGCCGAAGAGCTGGCCGAGTTGAATCGCCAGATCATCGGAAAGATCGAAGTCATCGCCGAATACCTCCCAGCAACCTGACCCAACATGCCACATACCTACCAATACCCACGCGCCGCACTCACCGTGGACGCCGTCGTCTTTGGCCTCGACGAAGCCGAACTCAAAGTGCTGCTCATCCGGCGCGGGCTCGTCCCGTTCAAAGGCAAGTGGGCGCTGCCCGGCGGCTTCGTGCGCGTGGAGGAGACGATCGATGACGCCGTGCGCCGCGAGCTCTCGGAAGAGACGGGCCTGACGAATGTCTTCCTCGAGCAGCTCTACACCTTCGGCGCCGTGAACCGCGACCCGCGCGAGCGCGTGGTCAGCGTGGCCTATTACGCCCTGGTCAATCTCGCCGAGCATCCCGCGGCCGGCGCGAGCGATGCCAGCGATGCCGCGTGGTTTCCGGTGGCCCAACCGCCGGCGCTCGCCTTCGATCACGCCGAGATCCTGAAGACCGCGCTGCTCCGCCTGCGCGGCAAGGTGCGCTACGAACCGATCGGCTTCGAATTGCTCCCGGAAAAATTCACCCTCTCCCAATTACAGCACCTCTACGAATCGGTGCTCCAGGCCTCGCTCGACAAGCGCAACTTCCGCAAAAAGATCCTCGCCATGGACCTGCTCGTTCCGCTGAAGGACCAGGCCCGCTCGGGCGCGCATCGCCCCGCGCAGTTGTTCCGCTTCAACGAAAAAAAATACGCCGCCCTCAAAAAGCGCGGATTCAACTTTGAGCTATGAATGACAAAGAACGCACCCGCACGAGCAGGTTCCTGAGCCTCGTCCTGCGGCATGAACCGGAAAAGATCGGACTGACATTGGATTCCGCCGGCTGGGTGGAGGTGGAAGCGCTCCTCGCCGCGTGCTCCGGTCACGGCCAGCCCTTGAAGCTGGACCAACTCCAGGCAGTCGTCTCCACCAACGAAAAGAAGCGCTTCGCCTTCAGCGAAGATGGCCGCAGAATCCGCGCCAGCCAGGGACACTCGGTCGATGTGGAACTCGGCTACGAGGCAAAGGTTCCGCCGCCGAAGCTCTTCCACGGTACCGCCTCGCGCTTTGTCGACTCGATTCGCGCCGGAGGCCTCAACAAGGGGGAACGTCACCACGTACATCTCTCCACCGATGAGCGGACCGCGCTCAAGGTCGGCTCGCGCCGGGGGGAATCCGTGATCCTCATCGTGGACGCCTCCGCCATGGCGGCGCAGGGACACCAGTTCTTCGTTTCGGAAAATGGGGTGTGGCTCACCGACCACGTACCGGTGGAATTCATCGAATTCCCAGGACAGAACCCGAATCCATCGTCGCCATGAAACGCTCGCTTCGCGCCACCCTCGCCCAGGAAACCGTCGTCATCTGCGACGCCGGCCACTACCTCGCGCCCAGTGGCGCCAGGGTCCAAATAAACGACGTCCTCAAACGCGCCATGAGGGAAACCGAAGTGGTTTCTCCCCGCGCGACCCACCGTGACCCCGCCACTGCAACGAAAGTTGCGACGAAGCTGACGGTCACAGGGGAAACGACGGTTGCCGCTCTTCGCCGTTTGGATGCTCAGCCAGGCGGCCACCTGGCCTGTCTGAACTTTGCCTCGGCGAAAAATCCCGGCGGCGGCTTCCTCAATGGCTCGGAGGCGCAGGAGGAATCGCTCGCCCGGGCCTCGGCGCTCTACCCGTGCCTGCTCGCCGCGCCAGACTATTATGAGCGCAACCGCGCCGGAGAGAGTTCCCTCTATCTCGACCTCGCGATCTGGTCGCCGGATGTGCCGTTCTTTCGCGACGACACCGGCGCACTGCTCGAGTCACCCCATCTCGCGTCCGTCATCACCGCACCGGCCCCGAACGCGGGCGCCGTGGCGCACAATGAGCCCGCGGAAATGGACAAGGTGCTGCCCACATTGCAGCGCCGGGCGGAGTTTGTCCTCGCCATCGCCGCCGAGCGCGGCGTGCGCCGGTTGGTGCTTGGGGCATGGGGTTGTGGCGTCTTCCGCAATGACCCGCGCACCGTGGCGGAGACCTTCGCCGCGCTGTTCCGGGACGATGGCAAGTTTGCCGGCGCTTTCGACGAGGTGGTCTTCGCCATCCACGACCGCACCGAAGGACAAGAAGTCCTGCGCGCTTTCGAGAACACATTCTCATGAGACCGCCCGCTCGCCCACCCCATCGCAAAGCCGCCCCGCCTCCCGCGAGTGTGCCTCGCCCGACGCTGACCCGCATTTCCACGCTTCCACCTCAACCCACAAAAAATTCCATGTTTGGCATCCGATTCATCAAAACCCCGCCCACGACCTATCTGCTCCAGTACCGCAACGGGCGAGTCGCCCGCGAGGGCACCGGACTCTCGTTCTTCTACTACGCGCCGACCACTTCGCTCATCGCCATCCCGGTGGGCAGCGCGGATGAGCCGTTCATCTTCGAGGAGACGACGGCCGATCATCAGACCATCACGCTCCAGGGCCAGGTGACCTACCGGGTCGCCGACCCGAAGAAGCTCGGCGGCCTCATGAATTTTACGCTCGCGCCCAATGGGCACAGCTACCTTTCGGAAGATCCGGAGAAGTTGCCGCAGCGCGTCATCAATCTCGTCCACGTGCTGGCCCGCGCTGAGATCGAGCGTCTGCCCTTGCGCGACGCCATGCGCGCGGCGGCCACCATCGTGGGCAACGTGCGCAAAGGCCTCACGGAGTCTCCTGAGATCGAGGCCCTAGGCATCGCCATCCTCGGGCTCTCCCTGCTGGCGATCAAGCCCACGCCGGAAACGGCGCGGGCGCTCGAGGCCGAGACCCGCGAGCAACTGCTGCTCAAGGCGGACGAAGCCATCTACCTGCGCCGCAACGCCGCGGTCGAGCAGGAGCGTGCGATCAAGGAGAACGAGCTCAACACCGAGATCGCGGTGGAAAACAAGAAGCGGCAGATCCGGGAGACGCAGATGGACGCGGAACGCTCGGTGCAGGAAAAGAAGCATCTGATCGACGCCGCGGCGCTGGAAGCCGACATCACGCACGAAGAACGCCGCAAGGACCTGGTGAGCCTCGCGACGGACAATACGAAAGCCGAGTCCGACGCCCGCGCCTATGGCGTGGCCGCGACGATGAAGGCCTTCGGCGATGTCGATCCGCGCATCCTCCAGGCGCTGGCCAATAACGGCATGAAGCCCGAGCAACTCATCGCGGTCGCCTTCCAGGAAATCGCCGGGCGGGCGGACAAGATCGGCCAGCTCAACATCTCGCCGGACCTCCTGCGCGAGCTGCTCCAGCCCAAACGCGCCGAAGCCGCATGAACAGGCTGTCGGAAAACCGGATCGTCCTCGTGGTCCGCGCCACGCGGCTGGCGGACTTGCGCGCGCGCTTCGCCACCAAGCAGCAGGCCAAATTCTACGTCAGCCGGCTGGGCGCGGATTTCTCCGATTACGAGCGCGAAGACACCGCCTACCAGGAAGCGATTCGCGAGGCGCAGATGACGCTCTCTGAGTTGGGCCGCGTGCATACAGTGCAACGCGCGATGCTGCCGAACTACGTCTTTGGCCCGCAGGACATCGTCGTCGCACTCGGCCAGGACGGCCTGGTGGCCAACACGCTGAAATATCTGGATCAGCAGCCGCTCCTCGGCGTGAATCCCGATCCCAAGCGGTACGACGGCCAGCTCCTGCCCTTCCGGCTCACCCATCTGCGCCAGGTGCTCCCGGAGGTCTTCCGGCGCCGCCGATCCATCCGGCACGTGAGCATGGCCGTCGCCAGATTGAATACCGGCCTGACGATCCACGCTGTGAACGACCTCTTCATCGGCCCGCGCACCCACGGCTCCGCCCGCTACGCCATTCAACTCGGCAAGAAACGGGAAGCGCATTCCAGCAGCGGCGTGATCGTGTCGACCGGTCTCGGCTCCACCGGCTGGCTGAAGAGCCTCATCACGGGCGCGACCGGCATTTCGCACCTCGTCAATGCGCAGCTGGGCCGGCCCATTTCCGACAAGCCGGCGAGTTTCGATCCTACGTTTCCGTGGGACGCCCGCCACCTGCTCTTCACCGTGCGCGAGCCATTCCCCACTCGCAATACCGGGGCCACGATGCTCTTTGGGCGCGTCACTGAAGAGCAACCCCTCGTCCTCGAAAGCCAGATGGGTGAGAACGGTGTGATCTTCAGCGACGGGATCGAAGCCGATTTCCTTGATTTCAATTCCGGCACCAAGGCCACAATCACTCTCGCGGAGAAGCGCGGGTGCCTTGTGGTGTAAAGCGCCTCGCGAACGTTCAATCGAATGCGCACCAGCTTTTGTCTCGCTGTTAGCGAGAGCGCCGTCCCCCAACTTTGTCATCCTGAGCGGAACGAGGATGACAGGTTGGGGAGGACGCCACGCGTCTTCGGAGTCTAACCATTACTCCCACCAGAAATCCTCATGATGTTACCGAACGACCACGAAGCACGCATTCAGCGCGCCCGCCTTTCCCTTGAAGGGCTCGCCATCGGCGACGCCTTCGGAGAACTGCTTTCCTACAAGTGCGACCTCGCCCGGGAGCGCGTGGAGCGAGGCCTCGTCGGCGGCCCCTGGTTCCGGACCGACGACACGGAAATGGCTCTGTCGATTTTCGAAGTGCTGCGCAGCCGCGGGCACGTCGACCCGAACGAACTCGCCCTGCGATTTTCGGAGCGCTTCCGCCGGGACCCGGAACGCGGCTACGGTCACATGGCGCGCAGAATCTTGAGCGCGATCATCAACGGAGAACCCTGGCCGCAGGCTTCCGCCGCGGCCTTCGGCGGCACGGGCTCGATGGGCAATGGCGGCGCCATGCGCGTGGCGCCTCTCGGCGCCTATTTTGCCGACGACCTCGATATCTGTCTGCGCGGCGAGGCCGTTCTGTCCGCCGCAGTCACGCACGCCCATCCCGAGGGAAAAGCCGGAGCCATTGCGATCGCCGTCGCGGCCGCCATGGCGTGGCGCCTGCGCGATCATCCCAAGGAGGAAGCCGCCGCCGAATTGCTCCGCGAAGTTTACGAGCGCACACCCGATGGAGAAACGCGGATCGGACTCGCACGCGCCCGGAATCTCCCCTTCTTCACCGCGCCCAGGATTGCCGCACGCAAATTAGGCAACGGGAGCGCCGTCACGGCTCCCGACACCGTACCGTACACTGTGTGGTCCGCCGCCAAGCATCTCGACGACTACCGGGAGGCGCTAATCTCCACGGTCACAGGCGATGGCGATTGCGACACGAATTGCGCCATCGTCGGCGGCATCGTCGCGCTCCGCGTAGGATTGGATGGAATTCCCTCCGACTTGCGCGAGGCGCGCGAACGATTTGATTTCGAGGATAACAAATGAATCTAAAAGCCACCCAAGGCGATATCACCAAACTCGCCGTCGACGTCATCGTGAACGCAGCCAACTCATCGTTGCTCGGTGGAGGCGGCGTCGATGGTGCCATCCATCGCGCCGCCGGGCCGGAGTTGCTCGAGGAATGCCGGTCCTTGCGCGGCTGCAAGACTGGAGACGCGAAGATCACCAAGGGCTACCGGCTTCCGGCCCGATTCATCGTCCATACCGTCGGTCCCGTCTGGCACGGCGGGAAACAGAACGAGGCGCAGTCTCTGGCGTCGTGTTACCGCCGGGCCTTGCAACTGGCTTCGGAGCACGATGCCCGCTCCATCGCGATTCCGGCGATCAGCACCGGCGTCTACCGATACCCCTTCGAGGACGCGGCGCGCATCGCCATCGCCACTGTCCGGGAATTCGCCAGCGAACCTTCTTCCCTCGAGGAAGTCTGCTTCTGTTGCTTCTCGGACAAAGACTACGATGTTTACGCCCAGCTACTCGGCGACGGGACGCAAACCTGAAACCCATCCGCGATGAACGTCCTGTCCGACAAAGCCCGCGCGCTTCTGAACGAACTGTTCGGGCTCTGGCGACAATGGATCGGGCGGAAGGCGGGCATGACGCGATGCCTGCGGCAACTTCGCGGGCTGCGAGAGCCGGCGACCATCCCGTCCCTTCTCTGGCTCCTCAACGATCATGACTCCGCCGTCGCCGGGCAAACCGCACTGGCCCTCGACGAAATTACCAGGCATACACCAGCCATCCTTTTCCCAGCCATCGATGAACGGATTCGCGCGTCATACGGGCTGGAATGGCCGGAAGGAGCGCAAGTCATCAAGCCCGGCGACGTGGCCTGGATGCGCTTTTCCGGCGAGACCGCCACGGCGCTGGGATGGATCTCCTGCCACCCCAGCGGGTACGTGCGGGAACAGGCGGTGTTGCGGCTGGATCGGGAAATCACCGACGGGCGCGAAATTCCATTTCTTCTGCTCCGCATCGACGACTGGGTCGGCTCGGTCCGCTCCGCGGCCGGCGAAGCGCTGCGGCGGCGAATCGCGGCGCCGCATCGTGGCATTTATCTCAAGAACCTGCCGCTCGTCGTCCGGCTACAGCAGCGTTCACGCGGGCGGGAGACTCGCGCGTTTGGCGACATCAAGCGGCTTCTCCAGAGCAACCTCAAGGAACTCATCCTCAGCGCAATGGAATCTGGGGACCAAACGTCGCAACTGTCCGGCCCCGCCTGGGCGTGGGAGATCGCCAGCATGGGCGACGCCGCGCTCCAGCGGCTCGTCGTCGATCCCATGCTCGCCAGCACGAATCCCACGGCGCGGATTCGAGCCACCTCGTGGATCGCCAGCAACCAGGCCGCGCTGGAACTCCAGCGGCAGATCCTGCCGGAATTGCTGAAAGATCGGCTAACCGCCGTCCGCCGCGTGGCGTTGGGTTGGTGCGCAACGACGGATCCCACGGCGCATCGCGCGACGCTTCAGGCCGCCCTGCTGGATCCGAGTCCCATCATCCGCTCCATTGCGCAGTTTCATCTTCCAAAACTGGAGTCGCTCGACCTGCGCAATTACTACGAGCAAGCGCTCGCCCACCCGGAGCCTCGGCGCCGCAAGGCCGCGATCGCGGGACTCGGGGAAACCGGCCGCGCAGCGGACGCCCGCCTCGTCGCACCGTTCGCCAGTGTCCCGCAAATCGGAGTGCGCAAGGTAGCACTCGCGGCGCTGGCCAGGCTCGCTCCCAAGGAATATCTTGAGCTCTTCCTCACGGCGCTCCAGGACGAGAGTCCGGGCGTGTGCGGCCAGGCCCGCCGCGCGCTGGAGACGCAAGCCACCAGCGCCGGCACGGAACGATTGGCGGCGATCTTCGCCCAGACGCATTACCGCCATGTTCGCCTGCAAACTCTCGCGCTGATCAATGTCCTGCCTAAATGGGACGCGCTGCCGCTCTTGATCAGGATTCATGGCGACCCGAACGACCTCGTTCGTAGTGCCGCGGCCAGCCACTTGAACGCCTGGCTCGCGGGCTTCAATCGCACGCATCAAGTGCAGCCCAGCAACGCAGATCTCGCGCGCTTCCGAGAAGCGCTCGAGATTTTCAGTGCCATCCTTCCGAATGACATGGCCAGGGAACTCCGCGGTTTGGAAAGTTCACTCCGCGCGATCCGATAATTCGAACGGTGTGGCGCTGGATGGATTCCGATGGGCGCTTGCGTTTTTGGAGTGCGCCGCAGCCGCGGCGCTTTGGCAGGACCGGGCGAAAGCGGGATGGCGCTGCGTCCGAAGATGTGCGCGTGCCTTGCTGCGAAAGCGCCGCAGCAGCGGCGCACTCCAAGAACGCAAGCGTCGATGGCGCGGTTCCCTTGTATCGTTCCCATAAACTGAAAACGGGCCGGAGACGAATCTCCGGCCCGTTTCATGTTTTGTCACCGTTTTGCCAGCAGCCTCGTGGCGAGTTCCGCCGGCACGATTTCAAATCGCGCCGGTTGCATGGAATACTCCGCCCGGCCTTTCGACAGCGAACGGATCGCGTTGGCATAGCCGAACATCTCGACCAGCGGCACTTCCGCGCCGATCACCGCGATGCCGGCCTTGGCGCCGATCTCGCAGACGATTCCGCGGCGCCGGTTCAAGTCGCCGACCACATCGCCCTGGTAGTCGGGCGGCGTGGTGCACTCGACTGACATGATCGGCTCCAGCAGGACCGGCTTCGCTTTCGTGACGGCGTCCCGGAAGGCGAGGCTGCCCGCGATCTGGAAAGCCAGATCGCTGGAGTCCACCTTGTGAGAGGAGCCATCCACGATATCCACCGACAGATCGACGACGGGGTAGCCACCGAGCCCGCCGCTCTGCGCGGCGTCGAGGATGCCCTTGCGGACCGCCCCGATGAATTGCCGCGGAATGGCTCCGCCAACGACCTTGTCATTGACGACCAGGCCGCTGCCGCGCTCGCCGGGAGCAACCTCGACATACACGTGGCCGTACTGGCCGTGACCTCCGCCGGATTGCTTGATGTGCCGGCCTTCGCCGGAAGCGCGAACCGTGACGGTTTCCCGATAGGCGATCTCCGGCGCGCCGGCCCGCGTCGACACCTTGAACGTCTCGAGCATGCGCTGGCGGATCACGTCGAGGTGCAGTTCACCCATGCCCGCGATCAGCGTCTGGCCTGTCTCCGGATTGGTGGAGACGCGGAACGTCGGGTCGTCTTCGGCGAGACGCTGGAGCACGAAGCCCAGGCGTTCCTGGTCTTCGCGCGTCTCCGGCTCGATGGCCATCGATACGACGGGCGTCGGGAAGACAGGCGCTTCGAGCAACACCGGCTCGCTTTCGCTGCACAGGGTGTGCCCCGTAGCCACCTCCTTCAACCCGCCGACCACGGCAATATCACCGGCGAAGATCGCCGGGAGGGCGGTCTCCTTGTCCGCGCGGATTTCCGAGACGCGGCTGACGCGTTCGCGACGGCCGGTCACGGCATTGAGCACGGAATCACCCGGGCGCAAGGTGCCGGAATAGACGCGCACGAAGACGCGACGGCGCATGGCCTCGTCGGTGCTGAGCTTGAAGACGAGTGCGCGCAAGGGCGCATCATCCTCCGGACGGACGAGGATGTCCTCGCTGGTATCCGGCTCGGTACCATGTGCGGGCGGGAGGTCATCCGGGCCCGGCAGGTAGT
>Ga0105237_10004788_pt1 | contig 15554 bp, 9 predicted proteins | sample KBSC24metaG_FD_81520 | JGI IMG/M metagenome (GOLD analysis project Ga0105237, IMG submission 81520) | Corn rhizosphere microbial communities from Kellogg Biological Station, Michigan, USA - KBS C2-4 metaG | ecosystem: Host-associated > Plants > Roots > Rhizosphere > Soil | place: Michigan, USA... | reverse complement strand
CTACCTGAACAGGCTTAAGGTTGGTGACCACAGTTTATTGCAGCAGGTCAAGTATATTTCTTCTTCCTCAGGAGGCAGTATTGCCAATTTGTTATACAGCAGTTATATTTTTAAGGGCAAAACATTTGAAGAAGCCTATGTAAGACTCTGGACTGACCTGGATGGGGAAGACCTGATCAAAAGAGCTTTTAAACTATTGAAAGACGATCGCAAATGGAAACACCGGCGGGAGAAAAGCAGGAATCTGGTCAATGCTTTTGCTTTGGCCTACGATGAATTATTTGAAGGATTGAATTTTGAACTTTTTTCAGACCGGAGCGCAGATCCGCATTTGGATGAGATCTGCATTAATGCCACAGAGTTTGCAAACGGGGTTTCTTTCCGTTTCCAGTCCCAGCATCCGGGGAACTACCCGAAGGGCAAGATTGGAAACGCCTATATCAAGTTTAAAGCCAGGGGAATGGCAGCTGCAAAAAAGATGAAACTAGCAGATATTCTGGCCAGTTCTTCTTGTTTTCCAGGTGGTTTCGAACCTGTGGTTTTTCCAGACGATTTTGTGTACAAAGGACTGAGTAAGCATGAGCTGCTGGAACATCTCGTGTATAAATATAGTCCAAGCACCCTGCCTAAAGGAAAAGATTGGCTGCATAATCCTGATTTTGATAAGAATACACAATTTTGTCTGATGGATGGAGGGGTTGCAGATAACCAGGGAATTGAAAGTATGGTTTTGGCCAATGAAAGGCGAAGGGAGAAGTTTGGGGATTTTAGTATGATGATCCTTTGTGATGTAACGAGTTATTTCATGGATGCCTATACTTTTCCTACAGAGAACAGAAAACACTGGTACGAAAGAGTGAACATCCAGCAGCTGATCAATCTGCTTAAAATATTTGCAGTGTTAAATGCCGGGATGCTGGTGAGTGCCTTTTTGTTTGGCTGGCACAATTGGGTGCGGGTATTGACGATTCCGGGACTACTGGTTACTTTTCTTTATTTACTCGGTACCTACCGGCTTTCAGATGCCAGAAGGGTGGCTGCAGAAAAACAGAACACCTGGGTTATCGTTTTTTTTAAGTATGTGGATTATTTTCTGAAGGTAAGGATCAGCGCCGTCCAGCAGATGATCATGGCCAGGTTTAAATCGGTGATGATGATGAATACAGACATTTATCTGAAACAAATCCGGCGGTTATATTATGATAAGATCTTTAAGCATTCCAAGCTTAAAAAGGTAGCGGTGATGAACTCCATTTATGAGTTAAGCAAAGCCAATCAAAAGCTGAAAAAGGAAAAACCAAAATTGAAAACCGAGGTAGGCTTTTCAGCAGAACAACCAGTCATTACGAACATTAAAGCCTCCGAGGCCATGATGGAGGTCGCTGAAAAGGCAAGGACCATGGATACCACGCTCTGGTTTGACGACAATCACACTAAAGACAACCGAAAGGCGGCCATTATTGCAACGGCCCAGTTTACTTTGTGTTACAACCTGATTAACCATTTCAGTCAGCCGGAAAAGGCAACGGCTTTGACGCAGGAGGAACAGGACCTGAAGCGGCTGCTGCTGCAGGACTGGCACTTGTTTCATAAAGATCCCTATTTCATGTATAATGAACTGGGAAAACAACTGATTCCGGGTTTTACTCCGGCGGTGTAATTTTATTGAATATAAACGGTTTTGATGTTCACGAACTCATGGATGCCATATAAACCGAGCTCCCTGCCATAACCGCTTTGGTTGATGCCGCCAAAGGGTAAACGAGGATCTGATTTGACCAGTGAGTTTACAAAACAAGACCCTGCATTCAGTTGCTCGCGTGCAATTTTTTCGCCCAGGCTGTTGTCCCTGGTAAATACAGCAGATCCTAGTCCGAAAGGAGAATCGTTGGCTATCCGAATGGCATCTTCTGTATTTCTGGCAGAAATAACCAAAGCGACCGGACCAAATAATTCCTCGGTATAAGCTGGCATTCCTTTTTTGATACCTGTTAAAATGGTAGGCGTATAAAAGGCATGATTGCCTTTATAATTGGGAACAGAACCGCCCAATATACATTTTGCACCTGCCGCTATATTGTCTTTTACCTGCTGATGAAGTTCGTCCCGAAGATCGGTTCTGGCCATTGGACCAAGGTGAGTTGCCGGATCTAAAGGATCGCCCGTGATTTTGGAAGCCATGTGTATCTTGAATTTTTTGATGAATTCTTTTTCTACGGCTTTGACCACAATAAACCTCTTGGCGGCAATACAGCTTTGTCCGTTGTTAATGAGCCTGCTTTCGGCACAAATACGGGCGGCCATGTCCAGATCAGCATCTTCAAGGATGATATAGGGATCGCTTCCGCCAAGTTCCAGTACAGATTTTTTGAGTACAGCTGCGGCCTGGCTCGCAACTTGCATGCCTGCGCCCGTGCTACCTGTTAAGGTGACCGCTTTAATCAGTGGGTTCTCTATAATGGCTTTTACAGCCTTGCTGCTTACCACAAGGGTTTGAAATACATATTTAGGAAACCCTGCTTCGAGTAGTATTTTTTCAATCGCCAAAGCACATCCTGTTACATTGGAAGCATGTTTAAGTACGCCACAGTTACCTGCCATCAGGCCCGGTGCGAGAAACCGGAAGGCCTGCCAGAAAGGGAAATTCCAGGGCATGATGGCTAAAACGACACCCAGGGGCTGGAAACTGACATAGCTTTTGGAGGCCTCAGTTGCTGCTGGTTCATCCTGCAGGAATTTTGCGCCGTTTAGGGCATAATATTCGCATACTTTTGCACATTTCTCAATTTCATCCCTTCCAGGCTGCAGGGGTTTTCCCATTTCTGAAGCCATAAGCAGGGCAAGCTCTTCTTTATACTTCCGGAGCGTGCGGGCGGTTTCCTTCAGAAAGGAAGCTCTTTCTTCAAAAGACGTCTCTTTCCACTTTTGCCATGTCGCATGTGCCCGGTCTATTTTCTTGTTTATACTTTGTGCCGTTTCTTCTTTATAGCTTTTAACGGTTTTACCATTTACCGGATTGATCGATTGTATGCCCATGAGATAAAATTATACATTTAACTTAAAAACAAGCCTGGCAGGGATCAGGTTTTAAATATATTGTTAAAGTATTTTTCTATTTTTAAGGATATGATTTTATTGGAAAACGAATATGTTAAAGCATCTTTTGAACCCAGAGGTGCCGAGTTGAAAAGCCTGTTTAATAAGAAAACAAATCTTGAACATCTATGGAGCGGAGATCCTGCCTTTTGGGGTAAATCAAGCCCGGTTCTGTTTCCCATAGTGGGTGCTTTAAAGGATAACGCCTATTTTTATAAAAACAAACGTTATGAGATGTCCCGTCATGGCTTTGCCAGAGACAAAGTGTTCAAAACAGAGCAAATAAGCGGGCAGGAAGTGCTTTTTACACTGGAAAGTGATGAGGAGACGTTGCTGAATTATCCTTTTCAGTTTAAGCTGTGTCTGAGATACCGCTTGGAAAAAACATCATTGAGCTGTAGTTACGAAGTATTTAATCCAGGTACCGAAACCCTGTTGTTTTCCGTAGGCGGTCATCCTGCTTTTGCTGTTCCATTACAGAAAGGGGAAACTTATGAGGATTACTTTCTTGGTTTTAACAAAGACCAGTACCTGTTGTATCATAAAATTGAACAAAACCTGATCGATGAGGAAACAGAAGAACTTCCCTTGAACGATGGAAAACTTGAATTGCAGCATTCCCTTTTTTATGATGATGCATTGGTTTTTAAATCTCTGAAGAGTGATCGCATTTCTATAGGCAATAAGAACAATGGTCATGGCTTACAATTTTCTTTTGAAGGTTTTCCTTTTTTTGGAATCTGGGCTGCCAAAGATGCTGATTTTGTCTGCCTGGAACCCTGGTGCGGTATTGCAGACAGTATTCATCACGATCAACAATTGGAGGATAAAGAAGGAATCTTATCATTAGGGGTGGGAGAACAGTGGAAAAGGACCTGGAGAGCAGACGTATTTTAGTACTGGTATATTACTTTGATCAAAGGTTTCACTATATTTGACTTTAGATTAATCGCCCTTATGTTTACATCAGATCAAATAAATTCCCAGGAAAGTGAAAGGATCGCAGCTTTAAAAAGATACGAAATCCTGGATACGCCTCCGGATGCAAATTTTGACAGGCTAACCAGGTTTGCTTCAAAATTATTTAATGTCCCCATTGTATTGATCTCCCTTGTGGATGCGGATCGCATATGGTTCAAATCTAAATATGGCGCCGATGTAAACCAGGTAAAGAGACATCCGGGATTTTGCGCCACCACCATACTGAAGGATGAAGTGCATATCATAGAAGACGCCATGATGGATGAAACGACGGCATCCGATCCTTTGGTAACCGGTGATTTTGGTCTGAGGTTCTATGCGGGAGCACCTTTGAAAAATAAAGAAGGACACAATTTGGGCAGCTTTTGTCTGATGGATAAACAGCCCGGAACCTTCAATGCTGAGCAGCAAGAGCTGCTCACTGAACTTGCTGGTGTCGTGATCGATCATATTGAAATGCGGTTGAAAGCCAGGACAGCAAATGCCCAGCAGAATCAGTTGCTGCAAATTGCTGCCCACGATCTCAAGAATCCGCTCACAACAATTCCTGTGCGCGCTGACCTGATCAAGCTTAAAAAACATGATCCGGATATGGTCGATAAAATGTGTGACCAGATTAAACAGGCCGGATTAAAAATGACCCGGACCATTGATGAGTTGCTCACAACTTCGAGTATGGAGTCTGGTAAGATAAATCTTTATACTTTTAAACTCGATTTCGGAGAGATTGTAGCCCAGATCGTGGAATCAAATCAGGCACTGGCAGATCACAAAAAACAGAAAATTGAGTTAAAGATCGAAGAGGATTCGCAGCTGTATGCCGATGAGCAGCGGTTAACGGAAATTATCGATAACCTGATCAGCAATGCAATTAAATACTCTCCTTTTGGAGCAGAGATTGAAGTAAAGGTTTATAACCTGGATAAAAAAGCTGTTTTAGCGGTGAAAGATAATGGTCCAGGTTTAACAGACGAAGATAAGGCAGAGTTGTTCCAGCGCTTTGCAAGGCTTAGCGCAAAGCCTACCGGGGGAGAAAACTCTTCAGGACTAGGCCTCTCCATCGTAAAACAACTGGTAGAAGCCCATCATGGAAGGGTATGGGCAGAAAGTAAAGGGAAAAACGAGGGCTCTACTTTTTTTGTAGAGCTCCCGGCTATTAATTAGTTTCTAAACTTAAGCCTTCAGGATGAAGGTTTAAGGCATGTGTAGTCTGTATTCTTAACTTTTCGCATAATTCACCGTCTTCAGCAAGCGATTGACCGAAAGAAGGAACCATCTTCCTTAATTTCTGTTGCCACTCCTGTGTTTTTAGCTGTTCAGGGAAGCAACGTTCCAATAAGTTGATCATAATGGATACGGCTGTGGAGGCACCTGGCGATGCGCCAAGAAGCGCAGCAATTGAACCATCGGCAGCACTGACTACTTCAGTTCCAAATTCCAGTATCCCGCCATGCTCTGCATCCTTTTTAATCACCTGAACACGCTGACCAGCTGTTTCCAGTTTCCAGTCCTCCATTCTTGCGTTTGGAAGATACTCTCTAAGTGCATCCAGGCGTTCGTCTGAAGACTGCCTCACCTGATTGATCAGATATTTGGTGAGCGGGATATTGTCCAGTCCCGCAGATATCATGGGTAATATATTATTCGCTTTGATAGAAAGCGGAAGATCCAGTAAAGACCCATTTTTTAAGAAGCGGGTCGAAAAACCAGCATATGGCCCAAATAAAAGTGCTTTTTTGCCGTCAATCATCCGGGTGTCCAGGTGAGGTACAGACATTGGAGGCGAGCCCACAGCAGCTTTTCCATATACTTTCGCATCATGACGTTCAATGACTTCCGGGTTGGTGCATTTTAGCCACTGTCCGCTTACAGGGAATCCTCCAAAACCTTTTCCTTCAGGAATATCAGATTTTTCGAGTAACGGTAAAGAACCACCGCCTGCACCAATAAACACAAATTTAGCTTTCACTACTCGGCGTTTTCCGGTTTGCTCATCCCGTACTTTTATTTCCCAAAGTCCATTGATCTTTCTTAGTTTTTTAACGTCATGGTTAAAATAAAGACTTACATTTTCTTTAGTTTTCAGGTTGTTGAACATCATTCGGGTCAACGCACCGAAATTGACATCTGTTCCTAAAGTCATGCGGGTGGCCGCAACTTTTTCGTTTTTGTCACGTCCTTCCATCACCAAAGGAATCCATTCATCAAGCTGAGCCCGGTCCTCAGAATAAGTCATTCCTTTGAATAAATGAGACTTTTGCAATTCCTCGTATCTTTTACGAAGGTAGTCTACATTTTCCTCTCCCCATACAAAACTCATATGAGGAATGCTTTTAATAAAAGATTCCGGCGAGTCGATCAACCGGTTTTGAATCAGGAAAGACCAGAATTGTTTGGATACTTCAAAAGACTCAGCAATAGAGATGGCTTTGCTGGTATCTACAGAACCGTCCTTTTTTTGTGGGGTATAATTTAATTCGCAAAAAGCAGAGTGACCTGTTCCTGCATTGTTCCATGCATCAGAGCTTTCTGCTGCGGCAACATCTAAACGTTCAAATATTTCTATGCTTAAATCTGGCTGGAGTTCCTTTAAAAGTACACCAAGTGTTGCGCTCATAATACCGGCGCCAATTAACACTACATCAGTTGCTTGATCAGATTTATTCGTTATGCTAGTCATGTGATTAATTAAATTGTACAAAAGTACACAAAAACTTGTTTTGACTTTGGTCTGTTTTGTTATTTTAAAGTAGTTTTTGAGGTTTTTTTAGTTGAAAATATCCTAAAGTTCTACTTTGAGCTGTCTGCTCCTTTGCCGGTTGTGGCTTTATTTAACAGATAGTTATCAATAAATTAACATTCTTTGACTTACTTTGGTATTGCCTGTTTTAATTTCTTAACATCAGGTTAAAAATTCCTTATTCAGGCAGGTCAAATAAATACATGAGAATTTTAGTTATTGAAGATGAACAGGAACTGTTAAAAAGTATAACAGTGTATCTTGAAAGCAATGCATTTGTGTGTGAGCAAGCCTCTCATATTTACGCCGCGAGAGAAAAACTGGCGGCATCCGACTATGACTGTATAGTACTCGACATCACCTTGCCGGTAGGGAGCGGAATGGACATCCTCCGGGAGCTCAAAGAGGCGCATAAATCATGTGGTGTGCTGATTATCTCAGCAAAAGGTTCTCTTGACGATAAACTTTTAGGGCTTGAACTCGGCGCGGATGATTACCTGACCAAACCTTTTCATCTTCCCGAACTGGCTGCCCGTATACATGCCATCAACCGCAGACGGGTATTTGGAGGTAATGACCTGATGGTCCTGGATAAACTTATGGTCAATGTTCAGGATAAATACGTGAGAACGGAGCAAGGAGCTGTAGACCTGACCAGGAAAGAATTTGAGTTACTGATGTATTTCATCAGCAATAAAAACAGGGTGGTCACCAAGGAGGCGATTATCGACCACCTTTGGGGGGTACATTCCAATATGCCAGATAATTATGATTTGATCTACGTGCACATCAGGAACCTGAGAAAGAAGATAACAGACAAGGGATGTCCGGATTATATCCACGCCGTATATGGCATTGGTTATCGCTTTTCGATAGCGGATTTACCGGTTGAAGCATGAAACTATTGTCGATGTACAACCGGTACAATGTATCGGTTATGGTCCTGGTCTTTGTACTTTCCAGTGCGGTTTCTTTTTTCCTGATCAAACAAATCCTGAAAAATGAAGTGGACGGTAGTTTGCTGCGTGTAAAAGTAAAAATACAATCCTTTGTAGAGCAGCACGACCGCTTGCCGGAGGTGAACCTGCTCAACGATGAAATGATCAGTTTTAAAAGAGTGGCCAAACCCGCAAGGGGAGACGAGTTCCGCTCTGTAAAACTATTTATAAAAGGGATCGGCCGGGTTCATCTTTGCCGCCAGCTGATTTATACCCTGAACACCCGGAGAGCCTTGTACCAGGTTAGCATCATTAACCCTTTGGAGGGAACCAGTCATTTAACCCGTTTGATTCTGTCTGTGACTATAATTACCATATTGATGCTGATCATTGCCACTTTTGTAATGAACAGGCTGATCATCTCCAAATTATGGCGTCCCTTTTACCAATCTATTACTGAGGTGAGCAATTTTAAGATCAATGATGCCCATGTCCCTGATTTTCCGGTAACCCGGATTGCCGAATTTAACTTTATGATCAGCAGCCTGAAAACGGCAACGACCAATGCCTCTGAAAATTACAGGATTCTGAAAGAATTTACTGAAAATGCGGCACATGAAATTCAGACGCCTTTGGCCATCATACAATCTAAGCTGGACCTGTTGGTACAGCAGGATCTTCCTGCCGAACATATAGAGTCCTTGCGTTCTGCTTATGGCGCCATCAGAAAATTGTCGAGGGTGAACCAGGACTTATTGCTGATCACTAAAATTGAAAACAGTCAGTTTGAAAAGAAGGATCATGTCCGGATTAAGGAATATATAGAACTGAAAGTCCTGGAGTTCAAAGAAATCTGGCAGCTCAAGAATCTGGATTTAAAAGTCAGTTTAAAAGAGGCCATTTTGTCCATCAGCCCCGAGCTCCTGGAGATTCTAATCTACAATGTTTTGGGAAATGCCATCAAACATAATTACAATGGCGGCTTTATTCATATTGAGCTGGATGCTGATCAACTCGTGGTGGCCAATTCCGGTTCAGAAAAGGCTTTAAACAGGGAGCGTTTGTTCAGCCGGTTCTATAAAGAAATCAACAACAGCGAAAATAACGGACTTGGGCTTTCTATCATTAAGCAGATTTGCGAGGTATCAGGAATAGAACCTGCCTATCGGTATGAAGACGGCACCCATCGTTTTTGCTTTTCATTTTAAAGAAGGTACGACGGATCGTACCTTTTTTAAATGAGCACTAATTATATTTTGTAAACCAGTACTTTAAATGATCCTGGTTTGATGTTTTTGCTGCCTGCCACATAGTCTGCAGTACTTAAATAAATCTTATGTGTTTTGCTGTCCAGCGCCATTGTTTTTGCACCAGCAGGCGTTTTTAGCCGCTCCAGAACCTCATATTTATCTTTGGAAAGCTGTTTGATGATCGTCGTCACACCATCGCCTCCCGAACAGAAAATCATCTTATGCTCTGAATCGAAGGCTACAGCATCTACATGGCCGCTGATGGGCAAAGTAGTTATTGTTTTTCCTGTTGCGATATCCACCACGCCGAGTTTATTGGTTTCTGCACAGGCGGAGAACAAAAGGCCCCCTTCTTTATCTAAGGCCAGACCGGTTGGTGCCGAACCTTTTTCCAGTGGGAAAGTGCGGAGTATTTTTTGAGCAGCAGCATCAATTACGGCAATGGCATTTCCTTCTTCCAGGTTGTTGTAGATCAATCCTTTTTTGTCAGAAACGGCGAATTCAGGGGCTTCTCCAATCGCTACAGTACTGGTTTGCTGGTTGGTGGCAGGGTCAATAACGGCGGCGTTATTTGACTTGCCACAGAATACCCAGACTTTTTTACTGGATTTATCATAGAGAATGGCATCTGGTTTTTCTGTACTGAGCTTGATGGTGGAGATGTTTTCGAAAGTTGTGTAATTGAACACAGTTACCGTATTATTAGTGCCGTTGGATATGAAGCCTTCATTAAACTCAGGTGCCAGAGCAATTCCATGCACGCCTGAAAGATTTTTAATGGTGCCAATCTCTTTCTCTGTCTCCATGTTAATGATATGCACACGATCAAAGTGGGAAACGAATAAACGGTTATTCTTCTTGTCGATCTGCAAATAATCCCATTTTCCATCTCCATCAAGTGGAATCTTACCGGAAAGTTTGTATCCGCTTTGAGCTAAAGCAGGTGTAATAAAATAGATGGCACAGATGGAGAGTGCCCACATTGTTCTTTTCATATGAACTGGTTGTCTTTTGTTATCAGTTTTTTATTAATTGTGCTGGTTGCCGTTCCCGTTGCTTTGATAAGCGCCCATATCCTTGCCCGGAGGCGTAATTTCTGTCGCACCGTATTTCGGATCCAGAGGCACCAGTGCTTCGGGACTAAACGTGGCATTTCCCTTGCCAATACATGGCGATCCAGGTTTTAAACGAAGGTTATAAGACCCAACCACCACGACATCTTTTAGATTGTAACCAGCAGGTAAAGGCACCGGGCCGTTAACCAGCATAGGATCATTGGCTTTAACCAGTGCAGGTGCGTTGTAAACGTCGCCAACTTTCCAGCCGGCCGGTAAAAAAGTTGAAGGTTTTGGGATATCAGTTACAGGAGCCTGGCTTAAGTATCCCGGAGGATAGAACTGATTCACCAGATCTGTATCATCTGCGTAGCTGTAATTGTTTCCATAAGATAGATTTGCAATATCGGCTATAGGTGCTTTAACAACTCTTAATCCATATTTGCAATTGATCATCAGGTTGTTATAGGCCATTCCTCCTGCACCTTCTTCAAAATTGATAGATCCCCCGCGGCCAGCTTCTGAACGTCTGAAACCACAATTGATTATCGTGTTGTTGTATACCCTCACATTCGTTGGAGGAACGCCTGTTGCCGCGCCAGCATTAGAGAATTTTGGTCCGTTGGTGGCAATTCCTATACACACATTATACGCAAAATCTCCTATGGTGCCTGCTTTTGCATTTAAAGCTTCACCGCCGGTGTAACCACATTTTTCAAAGGTGTTTCTGAACATTGCAATCTTTCCGCCGAGCGTACGGATGGGATCATCTATACTGCCATAGACCCAGGAATCTTCAAATACAAATACACCAGCGGGATTCTGGAAATAAATAGGGTAAGATTTGGTCGAAATGGCACTTACCGCACCATTACCAACCGCACCACCTGCAAATTCAATATGGGTCCATTTGATCACCAGCAATTTACAGCTTGGGGCACAAATGATTCCCGACCATTTACCCGCAAAAGCAGGGTCTTTGGTAGGGTCTGCACCTGGTTGATCCGTTTTAACCATGCCCGGGTAAGTAATATAGTTCGGTTTTGCTTTGGTACCTAAAGAAATCAGTGTGCCTTTTACCCCAATACCATAACGACCGGTAAAATTGATGGTTACCCCTTCCTGAATAATTAAAGTGTCTTTTACATCAATAATCACATCGTCTCCTATGGTATAGGTCTTTCCGGCAAGCATGGTCCCTTTAATCGTGCCCTTTAAAGGCGCTGCGTCACTCACCGGCGAAGCAGGTGCTGTTACAGGTGTAAACAAGTCTTTTCGGTCTGCAGATTTCTGGCAACCGGCCAGGCTCCATGCAGCGAGCAAGTATATGATGAGGAATGATCTGTTCAGTTTCATAGCTAAATATTTATAATTTGTATCTGAGTCCAAGTAGGAAAGAGGTTTTGAAGTAGTCTTTTTGAACAATGAATTTGTTCGGATCTGTTTGCAGGTTTAAAGCTTTACTGCCTTGAAATGCAAGATATTCTGCATAAGATTTATGCAATTCAAGCTGCATAGGGGTATTGGTGATGTTGTTGATTTTTCCATACAAGGCGAGTCTTTTGACCAGTGATTTCTCAAAAGAAAAATCCATTTGAGTAGTTGGAGCCTGCCAGTAGTCTAATCCATAGTAAGGACTCACCAAAGCAATTCTTTCTCCTGTATACACCCCTGCAACCTGTATGTCCAGGCCAATTTTAGGGTTCTTATACAAAAGGGAAAGGTTGCCTACGTGATCTGATTGCCCTTGTAAAGGTCTGGTTTCAGGATCTAACCGGGTCGTTTGACCCTTATCTGATAAATAGGAAACGAGTTTGTCTGTTGTAATTCTTGATCTGGTAAAAGTATAATTTGCAGAGATTCCGAAAGGGCCAAAGTATTTGGTTATTACAGCTTCCACACCAAAATTGGTTGCGGTTCCAAAATTTTGAGGTATTAAGGTTTGACTGGTCACGCCAGATTTTATTGCGGTGTATTCAATAGGGTCTTTGATGTTTTTATAAAAAGTACCGATTAAGATTTCATCAGAACTTCCCGGAAAAAACTCGTACCGGAAATCGACATTATTAGCGGTGGTATGATTGAGCCCGGAAGGATTCCCTTCTTCTTTAAATACCTCTCCCTGGACACCATCAGGGATTAAGTCAATAAAACTTGGTCTGGTAAGGGCTTTGTAATAAGCCAGGCGCAGATTTTGATTTTCTGTCAGCGCATATTTGAACTGGAGGCTTGGCAAGAGGTCTACATAATCTATCGTACCAAAGCGATAGGATTTTGACTCCGTAAGCTGCGTGTCGTAGTGCTGATGGGTTTGTTCTACTCTCAACCCGCCAAGCATCTCCAGTTTATGGAGTAATTCCCATTTGAATTGAACATAAGCCTCTGTAAGATCCTCTTTAAAAGTATAATTGTTGCCGTTTACAGGAGAAAGGCCATTATTGTCTACGGTATAAACGGCATCATTGATATTGGTATAAGGCTGGGCACCTTTTGCACCCGGAACCGGACTTAAGGAATATTCATTATAGATATTATCTCTTTTTTTATCCCGGAAAACCGCACCCATCTTTAACTCCATTTTTCTGTTCAGCAGCAAGCCTTGCTGGGTCATATTCACATAAGCAGAATAATCTTTATCAGAATTTGCCATCCATAACCTGTTCATCTTTTGAATATCGTCAGACTGTTTTGTCATCTGACCAGTCTGAGAATCAATTTGAAAACCATATTGATGAGAAAAATAAGCCTGATCAGGCAGGCGGTTGTTTGCGATGGAATAAACCAGTGACCAGTCCAGTTTTAAACCATTGTTCAAATCATGGGCTCCCTGTAAAGTAGAGTTGTTGATGGACTGTTGTTGCACTGTACTCCGGTCCTGATAATTGACAATGCTGTTCAGTACAATGGTATCCACGATATTCCTTTGCTGAATATCCTTCAGGTTTACATACAAATTGTATAAGGAAATCTTGTTTTTTGAATTGATCTGGTAATCCAGCTTAGTGTTCATACCCAAACGCTGGCTTTGTGTAGAATATTGGCGCTGCTGCAGTTCCTGAAAGGAAGGGATGTTATTTATACTCGGTTGCGCGTTTGGCAGGAAAAAAGTAGAACTGGTACCCCTGTAATTGTTCTGGTAACTACCAGACACCATAAAGCCAAACTTCTTGTCCTTTCCAAAACGGTTTCCAACGGTCAGGCCGGCAGTCATATTAACAGGTGTATTTTTAGTAGTGTAGTTTAATGCACCACGAGGAAAGTCTCCAACCTGGGCCGCATAACTATTGCCGTTGAGTTCTGCCGGTGCGTATTTGCTGCTACCCGAAGTGCTGAATTGTTTATAGGGCTGGCTGTCAAAAATATTGTTATATCCAGCAGCAAAATTTCCATTAATGACAAGGTGGGAGGGGGCATCCTTCATCACCAGGTTAATGGTTCCGCCAATCGCATCTCCTTCCATAGAAGGGGTAAGGCTTTTGCTCACTTCCAGGTGGTCCAGGATTTCTGAAGGGAACAGATCCAGGGGTACATAACGGTTTTTGTTGTCCGGACTTGGAATTTTAATACCGTTGACTAATGTATTGATATATCTTTTTTCCATTCCTCTGATAATCGGGTACCTGCCTTCACCAGCGCTGTTCTTCTCAATGGTTACCCCGGATACCCTTTGCATCACATTGGCCACCGTCAGGTCTGAAGAGAGCTGGATGGTTTTAGCGGATACCACATTGACCAGTGCCTCAGAATTTTTTTCCAGGTCTCTTGCTTTGCGGTCTGAGGAATAGCCGGCTGCACTAATAGTCACAGTAGAAAGTTCTGATACATCCGGATCAAGTACAACCGAAACCGCATTCGGACCGGCAGCGGTAATGGTGACTTCCTGTTTTGCTGTTTTGTAAGACAGATACTTTACCTCCAGGTGATAAGTACCCGGTTTAATATTTTTAATGGTGAATGTTCCGTCCAGTTGCACGAAATGTTTGGAGGATACTTCAGCTACTTTTACGGTAGCACCAACCAATGGGTCTCCTGTCGCAGCGTCATTTACCCTGCCCTTTAAGGTTTGGGCAAATGCAGTGCTCATGAGCAAAAGCAGGAAGGAAACAATCCCTGCAGTTCTTTTTAAAAATAGAGTAAAAGTAAGGGGCATAGTTTTGTTTTTTTTTTGCAATGGTATTAAAAAACAAGAGCACCAAATGACACTGGTGAATTTGATGATGAACACATAATGTGTTATTAATAAGTGCTTAAGAATCTCTTTAGAATTGATTTGTATGGCCGGATGTCAAAGGCGTAGAGCAGGAAGCAGCTAACAATAAAGTATTCCTGAATTAACATCAGGTTAATAGTGTAAACTCTTTCTTTGCACTGGTATTATCATTTAAAACAGCTCCATTTGATCCATGACACTAAAGACTTATCTTTCTGTTCTTTTATTAGTTCCATTTGCCTGTTATGCACAGGAAAAAGAAACTAAAACAAATGCCCGCCCTGAACTGATCCGGGGGCCCTATCTTCAGGCAGCAAGCAGTACCGGTATTATGGTACGCTGGCGTACGGATGTTTCCTCCCGCAGCCGGGTGCGTTTTGGTACTGCACCGGATCGTCTTGACCAGCAGGTTGATGACGCAAAGCTACTCACTGAGCATCAGGTTACACTAAAAGGTCTGAAGCCCTATACCAGGTATTATTATGCGATAGGTGGTTTTCAGGATACCCTTCAGATTGGAAAAGACAATTCCTTTATGACATTGCCTGAACCTGGAAAAGCAGGAAAATACAGAATTGCTGCATTAGGCGACTGCGGCGACAACTCGATCAATCAGCGGAATGTGAAAAATCAGGTGATCAAATATATTGGTGACCAGGAACTCAACGCCTGGATCTTATTGGGTGATAATGCTTATTCTGATGGTACAGATGCAGAGTTTCAGAGCAAATTTTTCAATATCTATAAAGATGATCTTCTAAAAAAATATCCCTTGTTTCCAACACCAGGCAATCATGATTACCACGACACCGATGTAACTTCAGCGAAGGCACAGGTGACCCATGAGACGGCTTATTATCAGAATTTTTCTATGCCAACAGAAGGCGAATCGGGTGGCGTTGCTTCTCATACCCAGGCTTTTTATTCTTTTGATTTGGGCAATATCCATTTCCTGTCCCTGGATTCTTATGGAAAAGAAGATCAGGCTTACAGGCTTTATGATACACTTGGCCCTCAGGTCAACTGGATTAAAAAAGACCTTGCCGAAAACAAGAACAAAGGCTGGGTGATTGCTTACTGGCACCATCCACCTTATACGATGGGATCGCACAACTCGGATAAAGAAGAAGAGTTGATTAAAATCCGTGAAAACTTTATCCGTATCCTGGAGCGTTTTGGGGTAGACCTGGTGTTGTGCGGGCATAGTCATGACTATGAAAGATCCAGGCTGATGGCCGGACATTACGGACCGGAAGCCAGTTTCGACGCGGCAAAGCACAACCT
>Ga0105237_10004787_pt1 | contig 15556 bp, 11 predicted proteins | sample KBSC24metaG_FD_81520 | JGI IMG/M metagenome (GOLD analysis project Ga0105237, IMG submission 81520) | Corn rhizosphere microbial communities from Kellogg Biological Station, Michigan, USA - KBS C2-4 metaG | ecosystem: Host-associated > Plants > Roots > Rhizosphere > Soil | place: Michigan, USA... | reverse complement strand
AGGAGAAAGGATTTGGGCTGGGCAGAACGTATAACGGGGATTTCCCCAACTACCAAATCGATTACATTATGGCGAGTCCGCAGTTTGATGTGAGCAGCTACCAGATCATCGAAAAGAAACTATCGGATCATTATCCCGTGAGAAGCGATCTGTTGTTGAAATAAACTATGTTGTCTCACCCCATCGTCAAATTTCACTCCCTTGTAAATGCTTTTGGATTTTAGAATGACAGGGTATTAGCTTCAAATCGAAAAAATCGTAAGTTTGGCGACATGGAACAAAGGTTATTTGTTTACAATACTTTAACTCGTAAAAAAGAAGAATTCAAGGCGCTGCATCCGCCCCATGTGGGCATGTATGTTTGCGGGCCTACCGTATATAGCGATGCCCATATGGGCAACAGCCGTACTTATATTTCATTCGACCTGATCTTCAGGTATCTTACCCATATTGGCTACAAAGTACGTTATGTGCGCAATATTACCGATGCAGGTCATTTGGAGGGCGATAATGGCGATGAGGGAGAAGACAAGGTATCAAAGAAAGCCAAGCTGGCGCATGTAGAGCCAATGGAAATCGTGCAGAAATATACCACGGGATTTCATGATGTGATGCGGATATTCAACGTCCTGCCACCCAGCATAGAGCCTGCTGCGACAGGTCATATCATCGAACAAATTGAACTGGTGAAAGCCATCCTGGAAAAAGGATATGCCTACGAAGTGAACGGATCGGTCTATTTCGATGTAGAGAAATATAATAAAACGCAGGACTACGGTATATTGAACGGACGTAATCTGGAGGATTTGCTGAACAATACCCGCACGCTTGGTGGCCAGGACGAAAAGCGTGGCAAACTGGATTTCGCGCTTTGGATAAAGGCCAAGCCTGAGCACTTGATGAAATGGCCCTCGCCATGGAGCATCGGTTTCCCGGGGTGGCATTTGGAATGCTCAGCTATGAGCGCTAAATATTTGGGACACCATTTTGATATCCATGGCGGCGGTATCGACCTGATGCCGACCCACCATACCAATGAGATCGCTCAAAACGTGGCGGCTTGCGGGGTGAACCCGGCAACTTACTGGGTGCATACCAATATGCTGACCGTGAATGGGCAAAAGATGTCGAAATCATTAGGTAACAGCTTTTTGCCGCATGAGCTTTTTACGGGGAACAATTCAATCCTAAATAAGGGCTACAGCCCGATGACGGTACGCTTTTTTATGCTGCAGGCCCATTACCGGAGTACACTGGATTTTGGCAACGAAGCAATGGAAGCATCGGAAAAAGGGTTTAAACGCCTGATGAACGCTTTTACGTTGCTGGATGGATTAACACCTTCGGGTACTACGGAAGTAGAAATAAACACCCTCCTAGACAGATGCTACGCAGCCATGAACGATGATTTTAACAGCCCGGTTTTAATAGCCGAACTGTTTGAGGCTTCGCGCATAATTAACTCAGTAAAGGACGGGAAACTGAAGATTGACCAGGCCAACCTGGACCTGTTAAAGCAGTTGATGCATGATTTTATCGTCGACATATTGGGGTTAAAGAGCGAGCAAGCGGATAATGACGACCTGCCCAAAGTGCTGGATATGATCGTGAATTTGCGGAGTGAGGCCAAATCCAACAGTGATTACGCCACATCAGATAAGATAAGGGTTGGCCTGCAACAGATTGGTTTTCAGTTGAAAGACAGCAAGGAAGGCACCACCTGGAACAAAATTTAAAGCAGGTTATAAAACATAATAGTTTGATTTTTGTACTTTAAGCGCTGCAAATCCGTTAATTAATTCGGTAATGAAAAACCCGGCTATTGTAAACTGTCACATTAAATTATGTTATTAAATTGCCAACCACCAATCATAAAGATGAAACGATTATTATTAGCCACTACTATACTTATTAGCTGCCAGGAATTAGCCATTGCACAAACCCCTGTGCAGGTAAGTACGGTAGTAGATGCCGAAAGGAGTTTCGATAAATTAGTTGAGCGCAAGGGTATTAAAGATGCTTTTTTACAAGTTGCCGACCCTGAAGGAATCGTTTTTAAACCCGATCCGATCAAAATATCTGATTTCTACAGCCAGATAGATAAGCAACCGGGCACTTTGGTTTGGGAGCCTAAATTCGCGCGTATTTCGGCCAATGGCGACCTTGCTTTTACCTCGGGGCCATACGTTTATCAAAACGGGAAAACGGAAGACGACAAAGTGTATGGCGATTATGTTTCTATCTGGAGGCTTGATCCGACGGAAGGTAAATTAAGATTGCTGATCGACCTTGGCATACAGCATCCTGAGCCGGAGCAACAGGAAACAAGTGATGTTAAGGACCCTGACCCCGCGAAACGTACCGCGCCAAGTAAGGACCCTTTTAATGGTAAAAGCATCATTGTAGGTACTGATAAGACTTTTAATCATGCGCTGGAAGCCTACGGAGCAATGGCTACCTACAAGGAGTTTTTGAGTCCTGAAGGCCGTTATTATTTCCCCGGTTTTGACGTTATATTAGGCCAGGATAAGATCATGAAGTTTATCGATAACGAAGCTATCAGCATATCCGCGGAAACCATTAATGCCGGTCGTTCGGCAAGCGGCGACCTCGCTTATAGCTATGGGCGGGCGCGTATCAAAAAAGGCGAGGTTGTCAGCAATTACAATTACGTACGTATCTGGGAGATCGATAAGAATCATAAATGGAATGTACTGCTGGAGGTGTTTTCGGCAATCGAACAATAAGTGAGTGGTGAGTTATTGGATAGATAACATTCCAACTTTACAACATTTCAACCTTACAACAACTTCTGAATAATATCATCAGCTGATAGCCCTTCCGCTTCGGCGTGGTAGCTGCGGATGATGCGGTGCCTCAGAACAGGTTTGGCGATGGCCTGCACGTCTTCAATATCGGGTGAGTATTTGCCATTGATCACGGCATGGCATTTGGCACCTAAGATCAGGAATTGCGATGCGCGCGGGCCTGCGCCCCAGTTGAGCAATCGTTTTACTTCCGGCGAAGCCAATTCGCTGTTAGGGCGTGTTTTTGATACCAGTTTAACGGCATATTCCAGCACATGATCGGTTACCGGGATATTGCGTACCAATTGCTGGAAGTAAATGATCTGCTCCGCATTCAGCACTTTTTTAACATCCGGCTTGGCTGTACTGGTGGTGTTCCGCACAATTTGCAGCTCTTCGCTTAATGTAGGGTAATCTAACGATACGTTGAACATAAAACGATCGAGTTGAGCTTCAGGTAAAGGATAGGTTCCCTCCTGCTCTATCGGGTTTTGCGTAGCCAGCACAAAAAATGGCTGCGCCAGCTTATGGGTCATACCGGCAACAGTAACTGCTTTTTCCTGCATGGCTTCCAGTAAAGCGGCCTGCGTTTTGGGCGGTGTGCGGTTGATCTCGTCAGCCAGGATAATGTTTGAAAAAACCGGCCCGGCGATGAATTTAAAATTCCTGTCCTCGCCTAATATTTCAGAACCGATGATATCTGAGGGCATCAGGTCGGGGGTGAATTGGATACGGTTAAATTCAAGGTCGAGCACCTGCGCCACAGTTTGCACCAGCAATGTTTTTGCTAATCCGGGCACGCCAACCAACAGGCAATGCCCGTTGCTGAAAATAGAGATCAGCACAGATTTAACTACATCGTCCTGGCCGACAATTACTTTATGAATTTCAGAATTAATGTACTTGTAGGCATCCCTCAAAGCGTCAACAGCTTCCACATCGGTGCGGTGTTGCATAGTCTGAATTACGGTTTAGTTTGTGCTGATAACGGATCGTTCCCCCATCCCTTAAGCTGCGAACAGGGCTGGTATTCAGGGTCGATCTTGATATAAGTTTCTTTCCTGCGTTTCTCAAACCACTGGCTCACCGTCCTGTTGATCTTATCCGACAAAGCAGCCTCCTTTATTTTTGGAAAATCCTGTTTCAGGTTGGCTTTATGGGCATCCGTGGTGGACTTAAGGTAAAGTATTTTATAAGTCTTCTTACCATACTGGTCGGTGAACAGCTGTGGTTTTGAAAGGTGGCCCACTTTCATGGTATCCACTGTTAGCGCCACCTGCGGGTCGAGCTTATCTGTAGGGATATAGGTTGTGCGTGCTTCAACATTGTCCGCATTCAGCATCATACCGCCATTGTATTTGGTATCCTTATCGTCGGAATAAAAACTTGCAGCAGTAGAAAAATCAATGCTTTTATTTTTTGTTAAAAGGTCATATACGCTGTCGGCCGAGGCCTTTGCCCTGGTAAGGCTATTTTCTGTTACTACAGGAGTGATCAGGATGTGACGCACGTGTACCTGCTCGCCGCGGCGCTCGATCACCTGTAAAAAGTGGAAACCGAAATCTGATTCAAAAACCGGTGATATTTCGCCGGCTTTAAGCTTGAACGCCCATGAGGCAAATTCCTTTACAAAAGTGGTACGATCAGCAAAGCCGAGGTCACCACCATCTGGCGCGGAGCCGGTATCCTGTGAATAGAGCCTTGCCAGGTTGGCAAAGTCCTCACCTTTTTTTACCCGATCCCATAGTTCCTGCGCTTTGGCTTTGTAATATTCTTTTTCCTCTTTGTTCAATTTTGGCTGGAAGACGATCTCGCCCACTTCAACCTCCTTGTTAAAGGTTGGCAGGCTATCCTTACCTGCTGTGGTAAAGTATTTCTCGACATCCAGCGGTGTCACATTTATCTTCTCCGTGATATGGCTGCGCATTTTATTCGCGATCATACTCTCCTTGATATCGGGGCGAATCTCGTCTTTATACTGAATTACGGAGCGCCCCAAAAAGCCTTCTAATTTATCCTGGCCGCCGGCACGCTGTATTGATCCGCGCATCCTGCGGTCGACCTCGTTATCCACCTCATCGTCTTTTACCGATACGCTATCGATCACGGCCTGTTGTGCAAGCAGTTTTTGAGTAAGCAGGTTTTGCAGGATAACGCATTTTAAAGATGGGTTTGGCGGGTTACCGTTGGATAGGTACATGGAATATTGCAACTCGATATCCGATAACAGGATGATGCTGCTACCCACTACGGCGGCTATTTTATCCAGGGTTTTCTTCGGCCCGGTTGAAACCACGGTGCTATCGGCTTTGGTTACTGCAACTTTGAGCGCTTTGGAGGTATCCGCTTTGATCACCGGCACTACCGACGATTTAGCTGAATCCGTTTTACCGGTTTGCGCAACGGCAACTGATATTGTTAAAATTAAACTTAAAATGGCGATCCCAAACTTTCTCATGTAAACATCTATAATACGAATGTGCAAATATGCACATTATTTATTTTGTGCGAATATGCCAATAAAGGGGCAAAGAATTAGCTATTTTTGGTTAAAAATTGTTAAAAGTGAAAATCGAAGCCCCTAACGCGCTGCGCTTTATATTCCAGGATGAAATTTATTTGCTGGATGAAGATAAGAGCAGCTATAACACTATTTCCATTCCTGAACCCGCGCCTGAAATAAAAACGCCTGAGCCGGTTTTTAATTACATGGGGGGCAACAAAAAAAACTTCCTGGTTTTGGTGAGCTATGCCTGGCATGAATTTATTGCTGACGACCATCTTACAGCGCTGGAAAGCGTGCTGGGCAGAAAGGGCTATAATCGTGAAGATGTAGCTATATTGAATATTGCTAAAAACTCTGCGGAATTTGAGTTGATATCCGCTCATTTCAACCCTAAAATATTAATGATCCTTGGAAAAGACGCTATGCCTGCCGGTCTGGGTCAGCCTTCCTTTAATACAGTTGAAGACCGGGGTGAATTTAAGTTGCTCCACACCTACAGCTTTGATGAGATGATGAGCAATAACGAGAATAAGAAGGCATTTTGGGAACAGGTGAAAGGATTATAGATACGCCCGTGTGGACTCACCCCGACATCGCTGCGCTCGTCACCCCTCTCTACGATGTAGAGAGGGGGATATTTGAACTCTAATTAATTTCTTTTTAATATGTCCATCCAACTAGTATTTGCTACGAACAACCGGCATAAGCTTGAGGAAGTCTCCGCTAAAATCAAGGATGAGATTCAACTTTTAACCTTAGCGGATATTGGCTGTACGGAAGACATCGAGGAAACCGGGACTACCTTCCGCGAAAACGCGAGTATTAAAAGCCATTTTGTTTATACTAACTATCATTTGAGCTGCTTTGGGGACGACAGCGGACTGGAAGTAGACGCGCTAAACGGCGAGCCGGGTGTTTACTCCGCACGATATGCAGGCGAACATGGTAACCATGCGGCCAACATCGAGAAATTATTAAGAGAGCTGAAATCTAAGGAGAACAGGCGGGCAAGATTTATATCCGTGATCTCGCTGCTATGGAACGGTGAGGAACATTTTTTTGAGGGTACCGTTGAGGGCACTATCCGGCATGAACTGACTGGTACTGGCGGATTTGGCTATGATCCTGTTTTTCAGCCTGATGGTTATGACATCACTTTTGCTGAGATGGGGATGGAGGAAAAGAATATGATCAGTCACCGGGGAAGGGCGATGGATAAATTGATCGCGTTTTTGAATGGGGTTGAGTGATATAACTTCTAAGCGCAGGGTCCTCTGCGGGAACGGTGGGACAGCAGGATAAAAATGAATTTTAAATTTATTTTTTCTTATTGTAACAAATTGTTACTTTCACCAAACACATTCATTACTGATTATTTACTGTATGAAAAAAATGATCCTATCCGGCCTGTGCCTGTTTATGGCAACTGCTTCGTTTGCTCAAAAAAAAGATTCAACCAAAAGGCCTTTGCCCATCATTGATGTGCACGTACATGCCATGCATGCCGTACCAAACGCCGGGCCGATGTGCCCCTGGTTTTTGAAAGATATGCCGGGCGGCGACCCCACATTGCCCGCACCAAGCTTTTTAAGCACCGGTTGCGCTACACCGTTGTATGCGGCGAAAACAGATGCCGATATGCAGGAACAGGTGATCGGCACTTTAAAACGGCTTAATATGACCATGGTGGTTTATGGTGATGCTACGATTATCCGCAACTGGCAGAAGGCAGCGCCCCCGGGGCGTATCATTCCGGGTATCGGTGTAAGTTCTCCAAAAGATATGACTGTGAAAGCATTCACTGATTCGTTGTCTTCCGGATTCTATAAGGTAATGGGTGAAGTGGCGCCGCAGTATGAGAATATATCGCCCAGCGATATGTCGCTGGATGGTTATTTTGCCGCTGCCGAGAAGCTGAATATCCCCGTAGGCATCCATATGGGTACCGGCGGCAACGGGATGGCTAACATTACCTCACCCAATTACCGTGCTTCAATGGGCCGGCCATTTTTGCTGGAGGATATGCTGGCGAGGCACCCGAAGCTGAAGATATGGGTAATGCACGCGGGGTATCCCCTGGCAGACGAAATGATCGCCCTGATGGGCGCGCATGCTTATGTGTATGTCGACCTTGCAGGCTTGATCTGGAGTTATCCGCAGGCAGAAGTGAACGCCTACCTGAAAAGACTGGTACAGGCGGGATTCGGGAAACGCATCATGTATGGCACGGACCTTCTGATCTGGCCAAAACTGATCGAAACTTCGCTGAGCGTGATCGAGAATGCAGATTATTTGTCATTCGATCAAAAGCGCGATATTTTGTTTAATAACGCGGTGAGGTTCTTTAGATTGGATGCCAGTAAGTATCAATAATATTTCCGCTTCGCAGGGTCCTCTTTGAGAGACTCCGCAGGGACGGAATAATATTTTCACTTCGCAGGGAGTTTGTCTGAACCATGATTTTCACACTTTGTTAATTTTCAATGGTGTTCAAGAGGGCTTCGCCGTTAAACGGATTAAATGATTGTCATGATTATTTTCGTATTGGACTTCCCATATTACATTGACCCTTTAGGGTACAGGAAAACTTATGACGATAAAATATTTGAAACAACTTAGCGAAAACCCTTCGGTGCGGATCAATAATTCGTCATATGTGACGAGTGTTCAACCGTTATCGATGGAAGATATTCAAAGCCTGGAGGGTGAATACAACCGCGGCAGTCCATTTCCCACTTCTTTGCGGGAACTTCTTTTTTTAGCGGGAGAAGATTGTTATGTTTTAGATTATGGATTAAGCGATAGCCCGGCAGAAATGCAGCAGGCGGTCAGGAGATGGCTGATTAGAACCAACCGATCTATTTCAGGCCCATTTTACGCGATCGATACATATAATGGCACAGGCCAGTTCCTTTTCGTTTATTTAAATGAGGGGCATGAAGATCCTGTTGTTTATGAAGCGGTGTTATACGATTCTAATGATGGCATATCATGGATTCATAGCTTAGATAAAACCTTGTCGGAATACATTAATTATAACGTTCTCAAAGTATTAAGCGGCGGAAATCCTTTTTAGCTGTAAATAGTTTTAATTGTATTCCTCTCCGCAGGTCCTCTTTGAGAAACCCTGTGGAGGCGGGCGTGGTTTAATTTGTCCGCCTGGATGTCAGCGAGTACCAATAAGCCGCCAGGTATTTGTTAAGATTTCAAAGAGCGATTTCAAATTAACTGTCGCAGGTAATTTGGATATAATGGAATGCCGTGGGCATGAAAGATTTGTTGGGGCGACAATCTTATAACAATTAGATTGAAGGAATTTCGCATCGCAAATGCTGAACCATATTAAGCACTCGTTGCAAACCTACCGTGTACCCATATCTTTAATTGACCCCATCGGGGTCTAATGTTGGTAGAAATATTGATTGAAATAATCTATGTGCCGGAGGTACATTACCTATTCAGCTTTTCCGGTCCCACAATAGCATGATTGGACGTTATGTTGGCTATTGGTTTCGTACCTACGGCACGAAAAAACCATTTATTTTATTGTTCTACCAACATTTCGCTCCTACCGGAGCGGCTTTTCTAAGTAACATCAATTACAGCCTTATGGGTACACGGTAGATTGCAAACGAGCGCAAGAGATTTGTAAAACTGATATTTACAAATTTACGGAAAGACTTTGAATAAAGTACTGACAGCGTTTTGTCAGAACATCCATAGTTAAATTATTTAACTATTGTTACTATTCCAGGTGTTCCAAAGTGTACACATATTCTAAATGGAACACCCTCCGCAGGAGTGCTTCGGACTGAAGAAGCTGACAACTGCTTACTGAACCGGCTTAGATTTAGCAGGAGTTTTTGTCGCTGAAGTATCTTTTTTTACCGCAGGGGTTTGCGGAGCTTTTGCTGTGCTATCCTTTGGTAATGCCGGGATACCTGCCGGCTTTATCACACTGGTATCCTGCCCTGCTTTTATCGCGGGTGGTGCTAAGTTTCCGGGCTTAGCGGAAGTGGTATCCTGGCCTGTTTTCGGGGCAGGTGGTGTCAGATTCCCGGGATTAATTGCGCTGGTATCCTGGCCCGCTTTTATGCCGGGAGACTTACCGGGTACGGGTTTACTTTTCCCATCTTTTTTGTCCGCAGGCGTTTTAACCGGGGCGATCATGACCGGATGGATGATGGCCTCTTTGGAAACCGGGCGCTCTTTTGGCTTCCAGATGAATCCTTTCAGGATCTTTTCATCGTCATTGAATTTTGCCAACGGGCCGTAGCGGTGCTCGGGCTTGGATAAAAAGGTAACGTCTGTTATTTTGCTGTCTTTGAAATTCAGCCTGATCCGGCTGCTTAACGAGCGGTGCATTTCCTTCACTATGTTAGTGCTGTCCCTGGAGAAATAAATGGTTTCTGAATTACCGTCGACAAACATGCGGTTGAGCTTATCGTCCTTAAAAAAACCGCGCATCTTCTTCCCGGCCACCTGGTTAAAGTGGGTGGAGTCCTTCTTCTCCACATTCGCGATAAAAGCGTTGGGAAAGAGTTCCATATTGTCCAGCTTTTTATTCTTCATCTGGAGGTTGATCGTATCCCCGGAGAGTTGCGAACCCTGTGTCCAGAGGATGGGCTGCACATACATGCGAATGGTAGAGTCGCTGGTGGCATAAAACACCGAGTCGGATTTACCCTGCAAGTCGGATTTGAAAATTTTGGCGTGATGGAAAGCGCTTAGTATCCTGATACGTGTAGTATCGCTCAACACAATTTTCTTGGTCAGATAAACAGAGTCTGTTTTGCTCTTTTTCAAACTATCCAGGTGCGCCAGCTTCAGGCTGTCTGTCTTACTTAATTTCTTGACTACATCCTTACCCGGCTTCTTTAACGGGGGAGCTTTGGGTTTCGGTTCGCCAAAATAGTTGCTATGCCGGTAGCTGGTATCCTGAACCCACCTGGGGGGTGATAGGTCAATGTATTTCACCGGCTTTTTATAGACGATGGATGGCGCTTTACGGTTGGTATCGATGATATTTGCAAGCCGAATTTTTTCCTGCAACGCATTCAGATCCTTAAAGGTCAGTACCCGCGTTTCCAGGGTATCGGCCGTCATAAAAATGGAGTCGTGCTTCATCCGGGCCGTATCTTTTTTTATGGCGACCGTATCAGGAAGCTTATCCTTGACTTTGATTTTTTTGCCTTTTTTAGTTACGGAGGTATCGTGCTTGGTTATGTTGGATAAATTAACAGACTGTACCTTATCTTGCTTTTTGGCCGTATCGATTTTTTTATCCTGATTTTTATCTGCGGGCGGCATCACCTGTTTAGCCGGTAGAGATTTTGTCGTATCGCCCTTCAATTTTTGCGTGTTCTTGGGTTGCAGGCCGGGCTTGGGTGGCAGCGAATCTTTTTTGGTGGTATCCTTCTCTTCGGTAACAATTACCGCATAGGCATTTTGGGTAACCACGGTACGTTCATCCGATTTGTAGTAGGTACCCAGGTTGCCCTTGAGGGTCATTTTTTGCTCGGTATCGTTGAAGGTGATGTTTTTAACCGCGCGGCCATAACCCTTTTTGCGGTCGTAGAACATGCTATCGCCGTGCAGGGTTTTTGTGCCCTGTTTGTATAAATTCTTCTTGCCGAAAAATGCCTGTTCGGTGTTGGTGTTATAGAGGCCGTTCTCTGTGTAGAGGGTATCGTTGTCCTTTTCCTTTTTCTTGCCGTAGATGTTGGTTGGCCCATAGAAGTAGGCTATCTTGGAGCCTGAATTATAACGCATGGTATCCGTCAGGATCAATGCATCCGGGGTAACCAGTCGCACATCATACCGGAAATAAGAGTCGCGGGATTTGGCAAAATAATAACCGTTCTTGCTGGTCAGGGTATTGTCCTTGTTCACCAGCTTGCCGCCGCCGGTGTAGGTGCCTATGCGGGTAGCGGTATTATAGGTCATGTAATTGGTGGTCAGTACAGCGTCCTTATCTACCATCCGCACGTTATCCGTCAGGACGGCAATTTTGGTGTTCCCGTTATAGTTTAGCTTATCCGAATAGATGTGCAGGGTATCGCCTTGTGTGATCACGACGTGGCCGAACGCATCGAAAGTATTTTCCTTTTGATGAAAATAGGCGCTGTCGGAAGTGAGGGTAGAATAATCCTGCTGAAAAGTGCCTTTATAAACCTTCAATAGGTCAACCCCATTGATCTTTACACCCTGGAAGCTTTCGGAACTGATGAGGTTAATAACCGATTTCTTTTGCGCCATAACCGCGGTTACAGCCATCAGTAATAAAAAGGTTAACACGTACTTAATCACAGGGGCAAAATTAGTTTTTTGGATGGGGTTATTAAATTAATAATTTTGAAGATGCTGCCGGTCAAAAATTTCACTGATTTTATTGAACAAAATAACCTGTTTACACACGACAGCAAAATACTGGCGGCTGTCAGCGGTGGTATGGACTCCGTGTTAATGGCGCATCTTTTAAAAGCTGCGGGCTTTAATTTCGGCACCGCACATTGCAATTTTCAATTGCGGGGCGATGAAGCCGTTGCCGACCAGCAATTTGCCAAACAGCTTGCCGCTCAACTGGAAGTACCGTTTCATACCATTGATTTTGATACCAAAAAATATGCCGTGGATAAAAAAATATCCATCCAGATGGCCGCGCGCGAATTGAGGTATCAATGGTTTGCTCAGATCAGTCAGCGAGCTGGTTATGACACCGTTGCACTTGCGCATCACCAAAACGATGCTATCGAAACAATATTGCTTAACCTGACACGCGGTACCGGTATCGCGGGCCTGCACGGCATATTACCCAAAAACGGCAATTTGGTGAGACCGCTGCTTTTTTTGAACAGGGATGAGATAGAGCAGATCATCAAGTCAGAAGGTTTGAATTATGTGGAGGACAGCTCAAACGCCTCGGCAAAATATGCCCGGAATAAGATCAGGCTGGAGGTGATCCCTAAACTGAAGGAGCTAAACCCCTCGCTGGAAAATACTTTTGAAAGCAATTTGAGGTACTTCAAAAACCTGGAACTGTTGCTGGATGATAGGCTTGCTGAACTAAAAAAAGAGCTATTTACTTTTCATGATGACGAAATTCATCTGCCTGTCGACGCAGTAAAAAAGCTTCATCCGCAATCTCTTTTGTTATATGGATTGCTGCAGGAATACGGGTTTAATGAAAGTACGGTTGATGATATTATTTCTTCGTTAGATAAGCATTCGGGCAGGGTGTTTGAATCTGCAGGGTTTATGCTGGTACTGGACAGGGAGGAATTGATACTGACAAAAAAACAAAGTGTATCAGCTGACTCGGTGATCATCAATGCCACTGACCATGAGGCGCATTATCATAATTACAAGCTGAATGTTTTGCATGATGACTCGCCGCTTATCGTTAAAGATAACCCGATGGCGGTATCGGTGGATGCTGCGCTGCTTACTTACCCGCTGACATTGCGTGCGTGGCAGGAAGGGGATCATTTTCATCCCCTCGGCATGAAAACAAGGCAAAAAATAAGCGACTTTTTTATCCACCAAAAAATACCTTTGCACCAGAAAAAGGATGTCCCGCTTTTGATCAATGGCAACGGCGACATTGTGTGGATTGGTGGTTACCGGCCCGACGAAAGGTATAAGGTAAGTAAGAACACTAAAAAAGTTACTATATTCGAACTGTTTAAAATATGATGGAAGACAAGCCGGTTTTTATTGAAAAACAATACCTGGGCAGGGAGTGGATCCCTGTGACCATCAGGCTGGTTTTGGCTATTTTTTGCTTTGCGGCATATACTTTCAATTTCTTTACCAATGCTACCGAAAAGGCCGATATCCTGGCGGTGGCGGGCTTCGGTATCATCATCATCTCCATCATTATGGGGTTTATGCTCCACTTTCGTATCAGGGTAACCAACAAGAGCATATTGGTTGACGGCCTATGGACTACGCGCCTGGTAAAAATCGACCTCAACAGTATCGTAAAGGCCGAAATAGGGGTGTATAGTCGCTACCTGTTCAATAACCCCGTTTATAACCTTCACCAAAAAGGCACCATCCGCTTTTATACTTCCGGCAAGGATGCTATTCATTTAACCGACCGCGACGGGTTGGTGTATATTATCGGCTCGCAACACGCCAATGAGTTTTTGCGGGCGATAAAAGAGGAAATGAAGAAATAACTCCAGATACATCCCTCATATTTTTGTTATCCAGCTATTTACAGTGGCAAAATTTGTTTATTACCCGCTAAAGTGGGTATATTAAACAAATATTTCAACTTGTCACTTTTGATGAAAAGAATACTGCTGCTGGTACTACTGCTATCTGGTATAAGATATACTTATGCCCAAACATCTCATCTAAAATTCGATCATTTTACTGTTAAAGATGGCCTACCTGAACGGCAGGTGAGATTTATAAAACAAGACGACCAGGGCTACATATGGGTGGGTACTCAAAATGGCTTACTCCGGTATGATGGGTACAAGCCAAAGGTTTACCGGTTTGGGGTAGACAAGGATGCCTTTTACCAAACCTGCTCTGCCGAAAACATGATCATAGATAAAAACAAAACGATGTGGATAACCACATTCGGGAATGGCTTGTTCAGGTATGACCGCTCTGCCGATAAATTTATCGCCTACAAATATCCGCCGCAACCGGGTAAAAGGGTTGCATCAACCCAAACCCTCGCTGTTGTCGACAATAAAAACAACCTGTGGGCATTTAACAGTACGCTCCCTACCACCCATACCCAATTGGTAAGATTTAACCAGGCTACCGAAAAATTTGAGTTTTTTACATCCGACCAAAAGGGCCCGCACCATATCGATGCCCATGATTCTTATTATATCTGTAAGACAGCCGACAATAATCTTTGGCTTGCTACCAGTGCCGGGTTATACTCTTATGATCAACAGGCAGACCAGTTCAAGCTTTATCCCCTGAAAGATATTCAGCAGGATACCATTACCCGCATTTATGAGGCTCCCTCAGAAAAGGGGATATTATGGATCAATAAGATCAGCAAGCAGACCGACAAATTAAGCATCCTGCGGTTGGATACCCGGACCAAAGCCGTTAAATATTTCAGTCATGAAACAGACCCTCATTTAAACCGGTCAAGCGACACTGTTAACGCAATGTATGAAGACGGCAAACACAGGCTCTGGTTTGCTACGGTAAAAGGTTTATTGCTTTTTGACAGGCGTGCTTCTGAATTCACTAACTACCTGATGACAGATACGGTTAAGGACCCGGATAAAAATGAGATGCACAGCATCAGTGAGGCAAAAAACGGCACACTATGGCTAATGGCTGCAAACGGGATACTAAACTTTGACCCGGAAACGAAAACCTTCCAACGGTATAAAGCGATAAAAGATGACCCGACTTCTTTGAACGGCAATTTTATTACCCAATTGCTGACAGACCGCTACGGTTCCCTATTTGTGGGTGTGCGCAGCCAGGGACTTAATAAAAATAACGCGCTTACAAGTGCTTTCAGAACTTATACCCAGGATAAGAATGATCCTCAAGGGTATCCCGGTGGCCGGATCTTCCAGATCGTCAACACCAAGGATGGTTATGTGCTTTTTGCCAACACCTACGGTTTCTATAAATGGAAGCCCGGTACCGACCGTTTTCAGCGAATATATAAGCCCGCAAAAAGTACTGACTACCCGTACTCCGTCGCCCCCGGCCAACAAGATCGTTTATATTTTGTAAGCAACGAAAAGGGCTTCCAGGAATATGATCTGAAATCGGGCAAGCTGCAAAGCTTTTTGCATAACCCGAAAGACAGCACTTCGATCAACAGCAATAGCATCAACAAGATATATCGTGATCATTTGGGTATTGTGTGGATAGGCACGGATGATAAAGGAATATGCTCATTTGATCCCGTAACCCGGAAATTTACCTCGTATCCCTTTATCGTTAATAACGGGTCGGTGCAAAGCAAGGACAAGCTGGACGATATGCGTGTACTAACTATTTACGAGGATAAGGAAGGCACCGTATGGGTGGGTACAAACCTGGGCGGCCTTAACCGTTTCGACCGCAAGACAGGGAAATTCAAATCGTATTTATCTGATGGAAAAACACGGGCCTTTAGTGTGATCAGTATTGCCGGGGACCGTGATGGCATGCTTTGGGTAGGCACTTACCTGAATGGCCTTTTTGAGTTTAACCCCAAAACAGGCCGTTACCTTAGAAACATTAACGAGGATAATGGCTT
>Ga0105237_10004781_pt1 | contig 15572 bp, 13 predicted proteins | sample KBSC24metaG_FD_81520 | JGI IMG/M metagenome (GOLD analysis project Ga0105237, IMG submission 81520) | Corn rhizosphere microbial communities from Kellogg Biological Station, Michigan, USA - KBS C2-4 metaG | ecosystem: Host-associated > Plants > Roots > Rhizosphere > Soil | place: Michigan, USA... | reverse complement strand
TTCGTCCATCACGATCAGGCGCGATTTCATCGACAGCGCACGGGCGATCTCGACCAGCTGCTGCTCGGCGACCGACAGGTCGCGCACCAGCGCGCGCGGGCTGCGGTCCAGCCCGATGCGGCGCGCCAGCACCTGCGTCTGCTCCTCCAGCCGGCTGCGGCTGACGAAGAGCCTGGAGCCGGGCTCGCGCCCGATGAAGACGTTCTCCGCCACCGTCATGTCCGGCGCGAGCGAGAACTCCTGGTAGATCGTCACGATGCCGCTGGCCTGGGCATCCTTCGGGCTGGCAAAGACGAGGTCTTGCCCGCCCAGGCGGATCGTCCCGGCGTCCGGCGCCTGGGCGCCCGACAGGATCTTCAGCAAGGTCGACTTGCCCGCGCCGTTCTCGCCGATGAAGGCGTGGATCTCCGCCTCGCCGACGGCGAAGTCGACCGACTCGAGCGCATGCACGCCCGGGAAGGACTTCGATATCCCCGTCATCTGGAGCAACATCTGTGGCGAGACGCTATCTGTCATGGGCCAACGAAATCCCGCCGCCCTGCAACGGGCGGCCGGCAACCGACGGGCTCCGCGCTACTTGACCTCGCCCAGCCGTTCCGCGACCTTCAGGTTGGCCTTGGTGATGGCCACCGGCGTCAACAGCAGCACCTTCTCGGCCGGCTTCTTGCCGGACTTGATGAAGGCCGCCAAGGTCTGCACGCCGATCGCGCTCTGCTTGCCGGGGAACTGCTCGATGGTCGCGGTCAGGCCGCCGTCGCGCACCTGGGCCAGCGCCTCCGGCAGCGCATCGAAGCCGATGATGACGATGCCGGTGAGGCCGCGCGCCTTGACCGCTTCCATCGCGCCGAGCGCCATGTCGTCGTTCGCCGCGACGATCACCTGCGGCGGCTTCGGCATGCCGGCCAGCGCGGCTTCGGTCACCGACAGCCCCTTCGCCCGATCGAAGCCGGCCGTCTGCTCGAACGCGATCTTGTACTTGCCGCCCGCCTTGTCGAGCACGTTGTGCAGGCCCTTGTTGCGATCGATCGCCGGCGAGGCGCCGGACTGCCCTTGCAGATTGATGATGGTCGCGCCGTTGGGGAACTTCGCGACGATCAGTTGGCCCTGCGCCTCGCCGCCCTTCACGTTGTCGGCGCCGACATGGGCCAGGATGCCCTCGACCTGGGCGACGCGGCGGTCCACCGTGACCACCGGGACCTTGGCGTCGACCGCCTGGCTCAGCGCCGGCGCCAGCGCGTCGACCTCGTTCGGGCTGATCACGATGCCCTTGACGCCCTTCGTCAACGCGGCCTCGATGTCGGCGGTCTGCTTCGGCGACGAGACCTGCCCGTCGCTTTCGATCACGCCCAGGCCCTGCTTGGCGGCCTCGGCCTTGAAGGCCTTCATCATGTGGACGAAGAACGGGAAAGTCAGACCCGGGACCGAGGCCAGGATCGTGTCTTCGGCGCGGGCGCCGAAGGACAGCGTCGCCGTCAGCGCCAGCACGCCGGCGGCGACTTTTCTTCTCGTGGATGGATGCATGTCTTGTCTCCTCTATTGTTGATTTATCCGGGCACAGTAAAACGAACCGGGAGGACCCCGGTTCGAGCGCGACGGTAGCATCAACAACGCAGCAGGCGCAAGGCGCGGCAGTCCGCACAGCGGCCGATCCGCAGGGCTCGGGCTAAGGCATTTCCCTAGGCCGTGCGGGCCACGAACATGCACCGATGAAAAAAGCGGTAGCTCTTGGGTCATGCTTTTCTACCGTCCGGTAGGTGCGAGCGGACTCGCCCCTCACCGCATCGACCGCTCCCGCCCATACAGCAGCAGCATCACGATGATCACCCCGCCGTAGATCATGTGCCGCCCGAACTCCTCGATCTGCATCACCGACAGGATCGACTGCAGCAAGGTGATCAGGATGACCCCGGCAACGGTCCCCAGGTAGCTGCCGCGGCCGCCGAGGATCGAGGTGCCGCCGAGCACCACCGCCGCGATCGCCGGCAGCAGGTACGGGTCACCCATCGCCTGCGCCGCCTTGCTCGCATAACCCGCCAGCAGCACGCCGCCGAAGGCCGAGAGCCCGCCCGAGATCGCAAAGGCCGTCATCACCACCAGCCGCGCGCGTGCGCCGGAGAGATAGGCCGCCCGTTCGCGGTTGCCGATGGCGTAGACGCAGCGCCCGAAGGTCGTGCGCCCGAGCAGGAAGACCGCCGCGCCGCCCACCACCGCCCACACCAGCAGCGCATTCGGGATGCCGAACAGGCTGTCGCCGGTGGCGATGAAGCGCATCGCCGGCGACGAGGCATCCTGCGGCGAGAAGCCGCCGGTGTGCACCACCATCAGCCCCTGCGCGACCGCATTCACCGCCAAGGTGACGATCATCGACGGGATGCGCAGGAAGGCCACGCAGCAGCCGCTCGCCAGGCCCAGCCCCACGCCGCAGGCGATGCCCACGGGAATAGCCAGCACCCCGCCCCAGGCACCCCAGCCGGTCGCCGCGGTGGCCATCATTCCGCCGACGGCGACGACCCAGGGCACCGACAGATCGATCTGGCCAAGCAGGATCACGATCATCATGCCGGTCGCGATCACGCCGAGGAAGGACGCGACCTTGAGCTGCTGCAGCAGGTACTCGGGCGACAGGAAACTGCTCGAGTACAGGCTGCCGAGCAGCAGCAGCACGACGATGCAGCCGAAGGCCGATGCGATCGGCGGATCGATGTGCCGCCGCACCGCACCCCACACGCCGCCCGGCGCCACGCCCGCCACCCCGGCCTCAGGCATAGAGATCGAGCCGGTTGCGCACCCGCAGCAGCCGCGCCGAGCCGAGGCAGATCGCCGCGAACAGCACCAGCCCCTGGAACAGCGGCTGCCACAAAGGTTCGAGGTTGAAGACGAACAGCAGGTCGCCGATGGTGCGGAACATCAGCGCGCCGAAGATCGCGCCGACCGCGCTGCCCGAGCCGCCGAACAGCGAGACCCCGCCGAGCACCACCGCGGCGATCGAATACAGCGTGTAGGTGCTGCCGTTGGCGGCCGAGGCTTCTCCCGAATAGGTGATGAAGGTGACGAAGAGGCCGGCCACAGACGCGAGCAGCCCCGAAAGCAGGTAGGCCAGGAACTTGGCGCGCCGGATCGGCACGCCCGACATGTAGGCCGCGACTTCCGACGAGCCCACCGCATACGCCGCGCGCCCGATCGCCGAGCGCCGGAAAGGCAGCCAGATGATCAGCACGAGCCCGAGCAGCAGCGCGAGGCTCGCCGGCACGCCGCCCGGCAGCTGCCCGGTCAGTGCATCGGCCAGCCCGCTGTTGACGTCGCCGCCCGGCACCCGCCGCAGCGCGAGCGCCGCACCGTAGAACATCGCGCCGGTGGCAATGGTCGTGACGATCGGCTGCAGCCGGCCGTAGATCACGATCAGGCCATTGATCGCGCCGCACAGCGCCCCGGTCGCGAGCACGCCGAGCACGCCCAGCGCCGTCATCAGCGGCGAGCCGACGACGATCGCCGAAGCCAGGCAGTTCGCCAGCACCAGCACCATGCCGACCGAGAGATCGATGCCGGCCGTCAGCACCACCAGCGTCTGCGCCATCGCGACGATCGCCAGCAGCACGCCCTTGTTGGCGGCGGTCGTCGCGACGTTGGCGTTCAGCCCGGCCGGGTGGTTGGCGGCATAGATCGTGAACATCACGACGAAGGCCGCGAACGCGAGCAGCGTGGCCTTGTGCTCGCGCAGGCGATAGCGCCAGTCGTCCGTCATGCCACCGCCTCCGCCCCGATGTTCAGCGCGCTGCTGATCAGCGCCCGCTCGGTGATCTCGGCCCCGACCAGCTCGCGATGGATCGCCCCCTCCAGCATCACCAGCACCCGGTCGCAGCAGCCGACCAGTTCGTCGTAGTCGGTCGAATAGAACAGGATGGCCGCGCCCTCGTCCGCGAGCCGGCGCAGCAGCTGATAGATCTCCTGCTTGGTGCCGACGTCGATGCCGCGCGTCGGGTCGTTCAGCAGGATGATGCGCGGCGCCATCATCAGCCACTTGCCGATCACGAGCTTCTGCTGGTTGCCGCCGGAGAGCGAGCCGGCCGGCACGCCGCTGCCGTCGCAGCGCACCGCGAGCAGGCGCACGATGCGATCGACCGCGGCGCGCTCGGCCGCCCTGTCGACGATGCCCCAGCGCGAGAGGCGGCCGAGTGCCGCGAAGCCGAGGTTGTCGCCCACCGACATCGGCAGCATCAGGCCCTCGGTCTTGCGGTCCTCCGGGATCAGCGCCATGCCGATGGCCGCCTGCTTCGCCGCGTGCGGCCCGCTGAGAGTCACCGGCCGGCCGTCGACCAGCAGCTCCCCGGTGGTGCCGCGCAGCACGCCGAAGAGCGCCAGCAGCAGCTCGCGCTGGCCCTGCCCGTCGAGCCCGCCGAGGCCGACGACCTCGCCGGCGCGCAGTTGCAGCGAGATGTCGTGCAGCCGGTCCGTCCAGCCGAGCCGACGCAGTTCCAGCCGCGGCGGCGAGGTGCTCGCGACCCGCTGCGGCTTGGCCGGGAACACCCCGCTGTACTCGCGGCCGATCATCAGCTCGACGACCTCGTTGTCGCTCTTCGTGCCCGCCGCATAGCTCGCGACGCTGCGGCCGTTGCAGAACACCGTGCACTCGTCGGCCAGCTCGGTGATCTCGTGCATGCGGTGCGAGATGTAGACCAGTGCCAGGCCTTCGGCGCGAAGGCGCTTCAGCACCGCGTAGATCTTGGTCACGTCGGCGGCGGTCAGCGCCGAGGTGGCTTCGTCGAGGATCAGGATGCGCGGCTGGCGGCCGAGGGCCTTCGCGATCTCCACCATCTGCCGGCGCGACAGCGACAGGTCCTTGACCAGCGCCATCGGGTGGATGTCCTCGGCGCCCGCGCGCGCCAGCGCTTCTTCGGCCATGCGGCGCTGCGCCTTGCGGTCGATCAGGGCGAAGCGGCGCGGCGGGTTGCTGATCGCGATGTTGTCGGCCACCGAGAGATCGGGGATCAGCGACAGCTCCTGGAAGATGCAGACGATGCCCGCGGCGTTGGCGGCCGCGGGCGAAGCGAACGTGACCGGCTGGCCATCGAGCAGCATGCGGCCTTCATCGGGCGCGACCACGCCGGCCATGATCTTGATCAGGGTCGACTTGCCGGCACCGTTCTCGCCCAGCACCGCGTGGATGCGGCCGGCCTCGACCGTCAGCTCCGCGCGCTGCAGCGCATGCACGCCGCCGTAGCGCTTGGAGACGGCCTGCATGCGGAAAAGACTCACCTACTTGTTCGCCTCGGTCTGGCCCATGATCTCCTGCGCGGTGAAGTTGATGCCGCAGGTGGGGAAGGAATTGCCGACGAAGAAGTTGTCCGACAGCGTGGCATAGAAGTCGGTGCCGTCCTTCAGGTTCGGGTCTTCGACCCGCGCCAGCGGCAGCTTCACCGACTGCGGCACGACCTTGCCTTCCAGCGCCGAGATCGCGGTCTTGATCGCGACGGCCACCTGCGCCGGCCCGGTGCCGCCCGAGGCGCACTTCAGGCCCTGCCCCGAGTACTTGCCGCAGAACTTGCGGAAGCCGTTCTCGGTCTCGCCGCCGAAGGGCACGAAGGGATGCTTGGCATCGATCATCGCCTGCACCACGCCGGTATCGCCGCCCTGCGCGGTGATCGCGTCGAACTTCTTGTGCACCGCGATCGCGTCGGCGGTCACCTTCTGCGCCGTCGGGTCATCCCATTTGCCGATGACCTCGACCGTGTCCCACTTCTTGCCCGAGGCCTTCAGCACCTCCTGGATGCCGTCGTGCCGGTCGCGGTCGACCGAGGTGCCGGAGACACCGCGCACTTCGAGCACTTTGCCGCCGTTGGGCACGTTCTTCACCAGCCATTCGGCCCAGTACTTGCCGAGCCCCTTCTGGTCGACGTTGACATTGATCGCGTCTTCGGTGTCGAGCGTGTTGTCGAAGGCGACCAGCACCACGCCGGCATCGTTGGCGCGCTTGATCACCGGCTTGAAGGCGGCCGGGTTCTGCGCATTGACGACCACCGCGTCGTAGCCGGAATCGATGAAGTTGTTGATCGCGGCGATCTGCGCGGCCACGTCCTCGCCGGTCGAGACGACCTTGAACTCCTTCAGCTTCGCGGCCACGTCGGGCTGCGCGGCGTAGGCCTTGGCGGTCTTGATCATCTGGATGCGCCAGGTGTTGGCGATGTAGCCGTTGGCCAGCGCCACGCGGTACGGCCCCTGCTTCGCCGGGAACTGAAACATCTTGGTGTTGGCCGCCCAGGGCGCGAAGCATTGCGGGTCGGAGTTGGGCGCAGTCACCGTCTTGGGCGGCGCGGCGAGCGCGGCCGCGCCGAACGCGCCGCCGAGCGCCGCAGCGACGGCCATCGGCCCGAAAGCCCGGAGCCGACACAAGCAAGATTTCGACACCATGACTTGTCTCCATTCGTGCATTGGGGCACCCAATGTATCGATTTAGTAAATCGATGCACATAATCGCAAACCCCGGTTCGCCCAGAGCGTTCGCATCGAGCCAGTATGAGCAACATCCAGGACGTCGCGCGCCACGCCGGCGTATCGACCAGCACCGTCTCGAACGTGCTGAACCGCCGCACCGACCGCATGCGCGAGGGCACGCTGGCGCGCGTGCAGGCCGCCATCGCCGCGCTCGACTTCGTGCCGAACCGGGCCGCGCGCCAGCTGAAGACCGGGCACACGCCGATGCTCGGGCTGCTCGTGCCCTCGATCGCGAACCCGATGTACGGCTTCATCGCGCGCGAGATCGAGGCCGCGGCCCAGGAGCGCCACGGCTTTCGCGTGCTGCTCGGCAACACCTACCGCGACGCGCAGAAGGAGGCCGGCTTCTTCGACGACCTGCTGGCGCACGGCGTGCGCGGCGTCGTGGTCGTCTCGTCGCTCGCCGACGAGCGGCACATCGAGTCCGCGGCGCGGCGCGGACTGGTCGTGGTCAGCTACGACCGGCGCGCGAGCGCCCCGACGGGCGCGGGCATCGACCACATCAGCGTCGACAACGCCGAGGCCGCGCGCCTCGCGACGCAACACCTGATCGAGCACGGCCATACGCGGCTGGCCTTCGCCACCGTCTCGGGCAAGACCCTGAGCCGCAGCGAAAAGATCGGCGGCTTTCTCGGCGCGGCGCGGCATGCGGGCCTGGCCGCGAACGCTGCGCGCGTGGTCGAGGCGCGTGTCGCCAGCGCCTATGGCGACGCGGAGATGGCGGATGCCGGGCGGACGCTCGCCGCCAGGCTGGCGCGCGGCGGCCGGGGTGCGGCTCGGCCGACGGCCGTGGTCGCGCTCAACGACATGCTGGCGCTCGGGCTGATGGCCGGCTTTCGCGAGGCCGGCCTCGCGGTGCCGGCCGATGTCTCGGTGATCGGCATGGACGATCTCTTCCTCGCGCCGCTCGCCGAGCCCGCGCTGAGCAGCGTGCGCCTGCCGATTGCGGAGATGGCACGCATCATCGTCGAACGTGTCATCGCGCGCCTGGCCGACCCGGGCATCGCGGCGGCCGAATTCATCTTCGCGCCGGAGCTGGTGGCGCGGCGCTCGGTGGCGCCGCCGCGGACGAAGGGCTGATTGCGTCGGGGTCGCCGCGCCGAGATGAACTATGCTTTCCGCCCCAAGGAGAGACCCATGAAGCACCTCGATGCGCTGACGGAGATCGTGACCGGCACCCTGGATCCGCTGGCTTTGCGGACCGACCGAGAGGCACGCTTCCCGCGCGAGGTGATCCGCGCACTCGGCGATGCCGATCTGCTCGGCCTCGTTTCGGCGCCGGCCGTCGGTGGCCTCGGCCTCGGTTTGAAAGAGGCGGGGCAGGTCGTCGCGCGCATCGCGCAGAGCTGCCCGTCCACCGCGATGATCGTCTGCATGCACTACTGCGCGACCGTCGTCGTCGAGCAGTTGGGCAAGACGGCGTTGCGCGAGGCGATCGCGCAGGGGCGCCACCTGACGACCCTGGCATTTTCGGAAGCCGAATCGCGCAGCCATTTCTGGGCGCCGGCCAGCACCGCACGCGCCGACGGCAGCAGCGTCGTGCTCGACGCGCGCAAGAGCTGGGTGACCTCGGCCTTCGAAGCCGACGGTTATGTCTGGTCGAGCAAGCCGCTCGCGGCCGAAGGCGCGAGCACGCTGTGGTATGTCGATGCGAAGAGCGCCGGCCTGAGCCAGCCCGGCACTTTCGACGGACTGGGCCTGCGCGGCAATGCCTCGACGCCGATCCTCGCCAAAGGCGTGCGCATCGGGTCCGACGAGCGGCTCGGCGAGGACGGCAAGGGCTTCGACCTGATGATGAGCATCGTGCTGCCCTGGTTCACGGTGCTCAGCGCCGCGTGCTCGGTCGGCCTGATGGAAGGCACGCTGGCGCGCGCCGTCGGTCACGTCGCCCAGACCAAACATGAACACCTCGGCTCCTCGCTGGCCGACCTGCCGACGATCCGCGCCTACCTCGCGCGGGCCCGCATCAAGACCGACATGACGCAGGCCCTGCTCGACGACACGCTCGCCGCGATGGCCGGCAGCCGCGCCGACACGATGCTGCGCGTGCTCGAGATCAAAGCCGCCGCGGCCGAAGCGGCCCTCGAAGTGACCGACATCGCGATGCGCGTCTGCGGCGGCGCCGCCTTCCGCAAGGAGGCCGGCATCGAGCGCCTGTTCCGCGACGCGCGAGCTTCCAGCGTGATGGCGCCGACCTCGGACGTGCTCTACGACTTCATCGGCAAGGCCATCACCGGCCTGCCGTTGTTCTGAGGAGCGCGCGATGGCGACGCCGACATTGCTGATGGGTGCGGTGGCCTACGCGCCCAAGGTCGTCACGATCTGGGAAGGCTTCAAGGCCCATTTCGCCGAGCACGGGCTCGCCTTCGACTATCTCCTGTATTCGAACTACGAGCGCCAGGTCGAAGCGCAGTTCGACGGCACGCTGCACCTGGCGTGGAACTCGCCGCTCGCCTGGCTGCGCGCCAAGCGCATCGCACGCGCCCGCGGGCTGAGCGTGCAGGCGGTCGCGATGCGCGACACCGATTGCGACTTGCGCTCGCTGATCGTCGTGCGAGCGGGCGATGCGCTGCAGAGCGCCGCCGAGCTGCGCGGCAAGACGCTCGGCGTCGGCGCGATCGATTCGCCGCAGGCCACCTTGATCCCGCTCGACCATCTGCGCAGCCTGGGGCTGGTGGCGGGACGCGACTACGCCGTGCGGCGCTTCGACGTGCTCGGCGGCAAGCACGGCGACCACATCGGCGGCGAACGCGATGCGGCCAAGGCGCTGCTCGCCGGCGAGGTCGATGCCTGCTCCATGATCGACGGCAACCACCTCGCCTTCGGCCTCGACGGCACGCTGCCGGCCGGCAGCACGCGCATCCTCGCGCGCACCGAAGCCTTCGACCATTGCAACTTCACGACCAGCCCGGCCGCTCCGGCGGCGCTGATCGAACGCTTCACCGCGCTGCTGCTGGCGATGCGCTGGGACGACCCGCAGGTGCGCCCGCTGCTCGAACTCGAAGGCCTGCGCGAGTGGCGGGTCGGCCGCACCAGCGGTTATGCCCTGCTCGACCGCGCCGTCGACGACGAAGGCTTTTATGGTCCCGATGGCCGCATCCTGTCTGCCGACTATCGATATTGAAACGCTGGCACTCGACCAGGGCGCGCTGCTGCTGATCCGCCATGCGCTGGCGCAGCTGTCGCCCGGCGGCAGCCTGCTGGTGCGCGGCGCCGCGCCGGCGTGGGATATCCACCTCGCGGCCTGGTGCCGCCAGCAGGGGCATGCGCTGCGCTTCGAAACCGACGCGTCCGGCACGCCGACGGCCTGCGTGACGCGCGCTGCGTCGGCCGAGGGTCGCTGGCGCGCCGCGCAGCCGGCCGCCGCCCCTGATGCCGGTGTTGCCGAAGCCGCTGCCGAAGCATCGCCGGGCTGGGGCCTGGCGGCCCGCGGTGCGACCGTCGAAGCCGGCAGCCCGCGTTTCGAGTTCGCGCTGCGCCGCAAGCACGAGCTGTGGGCCGCCACCGCCGGCGAGCTCTACCGCCAGGCCGCGGCAGCTCAATGGGACCCCGAGACGGCGATCGCCTGGGACAGCGCCTTCGAGCTGCCGGGCGTCGTCGAAGCCGCCGTCGTCCAGGTGATGACCTACCTGATCGAGAACGAAAACGCGGCGCTGCTGGTGCCGGCACGGCATCTCGGGCAGATCCATCCGCACTACCGGGAAGTGCTGCAGCTGCTCGCGCTGCAATGCGCCGACGAGGCGCGCCACGTCGAGGTCTTCACGCGCCGCGCGTTGCTGCGCGGCCATGGGCCGGCGCTGTCTACCGCAGGCGGGCAGGCCTCGCTGCACACGCTGTTCGATGCGCCGGATTTTTCGATCGCCACCTTCCTGCTCGCGGTGCTCGGCGAAGGCAGCTTCGTCAATCTGCTGAACTTCCTGCACGAACACGCGCCGGACCCGGTGACGCGCCAGATCGCGCGCCTGGCCGCGCGAGACGAAGCCCGCCATGTCGCCTTCGGCATGGCCCACCTCGAGTACCGCCTGAGCGTGCAGCCGGACTACCAGGCGCGGCTGCGCAACGCGATCGAACAACGCTATGACGCGCTCGCCGCCACCGCCGGCCTGAACGAAGAGGTCTTCGATGCGCTGGTGCTGCTGGCCGCCGGCGAACTGACACTGAGCGCCGTCGCCCGTGGCCATGCCGCGGTCGGCCAACTGCAGCGCGAGATGGCCTCGGGCCGGCGTGCACGGCTCGCCCGGCTGGGTTTCGAGCCCGCCGAGGCGCAGCGCCTCGCCGATCTGCATACGCGCAATTTCATGTAGCGCCGACGATCGTTTCCAGCGCAGACGAAAGGATTGACGCTGGATGGCGCGATCGCGTCGCGGGAGGACATCGAGCGACTGACGGCGCTGCCCGGCCGCTCCCGGCGCCGCTATTCGCCTCGCTGCTCGGGCTGGACGCGGTCCCGCCGCAAGTAGCGTTGCACTTCGACCGCTCGCGGCCCCGCATGCTGGATCGCATCTCGAAGCAAGGCCGCATCGACGTCGAATATCCGGCACCAATAGGCAACGTCCAAATCGTAGGTGAGGTCGATCAGCGCCGCGTCCGAATGGTCAGTGAGATGAATGCCGTAGGCCATGATGTTCCTTGCCGAGTCGTTGCGATTCGACATTCCCGGGCTCGCGAAAGTTCCTGTCACCGATGGGATTCGCGTTTCTTACCGGGCGACCCGCTTCTCTGCACCGCATTCGGCTGGCGATGGCATCGACCGCCCCAGTTGCCCATCGGCCAACGGGCGCAGGGCGGCGGCAGTTATCCGGCGGCACGCGGCACGCCTCCACTCGGCACCCGCTGGCAAGACTGAAGCACGCTGTGACCGCAGAGCGCCCAACTCGTGTCGCGCACCTTCGTACGAGGGGGAGCGTTTTCGGGGCAGAGTCGCCGCGCAATATGCACGAAGCCGTCTGACTCGCGCGCTGTAAGCTCCCCTCGCCAATGACGTCATGGCCTCCGAGTCGACTTCGGAGTGGCCATACGCCACAACTGCCGTCCGGCGCGAGCCGCTGCGGTCTCGAATATAAGTCGTCGCGGAATTCTATGACTCGCTTTCAACCTCGGGCAAGGCACAACTTGCCTTCGGCTTCCCGTGATCGGACGCATCGCGCGCTTCACGCGGTCGCAGTCTTGGCGTGTTTTGCACTGTGTGCCTGCGGCAAGACCGACGGCAAACAAGCTGCGACACAAGTGGTCGCCATTGTGAACGGACAAGAGATTTCGATCCATCAGCTCGACGACGCGACTGCCGGGCAACCCGCGCCGCCACAGGGCGCTGAAGCGCTGAGACGGCGGACTCTGGAGAAATTGATCGACCAGAAACTCGTGTTGCAGCAGGCAGCCGAGCACAAGCTCGACCGCTCTCCGGAAGTCATTTCGGCGATAGAGGCGGCCAAGCAGGACATCATCGCGCGCGCATATCTCAAACAGCTTGTCGCCGCGGTACCGCAGCCGACGAACGATGACGCGATCGCGTACTACTCGCAGAACCCGGCATTGTTTTCGCAACGGCGGGTGTACAGCCTGCAAGAGATCCTGCTTGCGAACGACGGGGCGCCCCCGCCTGAGCAACTGCAGCGCCTGGCCGCGACAAAGACCATCGAGCAGATCGCCGCATGGCTCGAACAACACGAGATCAAGTTCGCCGCCAATACCGCGACTCGGACGACCGACGAAATCCCGCTCGAGCTGGTCCCGAAACTCGGGCAGCTCGGAGATGGTCAGATCGGGGTGTTTGCCCTGCCACAGGCAATCTCGATCGTGCGCGTCGTCGCCTCGCGCACCGCATCGGTTGCCGAGTCCGACGCACGTCCGAAGGTGCAGCAGTTTCTGGCCAATCAACGCGCCGAGGCGGCGGTCGCAGCGGACTTGCAACGGCTCAGGGCCGCTGCAAAGATCGACTACGCAGGCGTTTCCGCGGCGGCGGGTCGGACTGCCGCCGCCAACGTCGCGACGCCGATAGCGTTGTCGACACCGAATCCGGCCGCGGTTCCCAATCTCGAGAAGAGTGTTTCGGGACTGAAGTGACGCCCCGCCAGCAATCAAAGCTTCCTCCGAGTTGCTGACAACCCCGGTGCCCGCATGACCATTTCGCAAACGCTTCGTATCGTCTGGGCGCGGCGCGCGCTGTCGCTCACGACGTTGATCGCCACGATCGGCGTCACCTTGCTGGTCAGCCTGCTGATTCCGAAGGAGTACACCGCGACCACGTCGATCGTCGTCGACGTGAAGGCCGATCCGGTCTCCGGCGCATTCCTGCCGGCGATCGCGTCTCCCGGCTACATGACGACCCAGATCGACATCATCCAAAGCAATCGCGTCGCGGACAAGGTGGTCAAGGCGCTCAGGTTCGATCAGAACGGCGAGGTCTACCGGCGCTGGCAGGCGGAAACCGAAGGCAAGATACCGATCGAACGCTACTACGGCGAACTGCTGCTGAAGGGCCTGCGGATCACGCCTGCCCGCGGAAGCAACGTGATTCAACTCGCCTATGTCGGACCCGATCCGCAGTTCGCGGCGGCGATCTGCAATGCCTTTGCCAAGGCTTACATCGACGTCAACGTCGAGTTGCGCGTCGAGCCGGCCGGGCAATACGTCAACTGGTTCGAGCAGCAGGCTAAGGTGCTGCGAAGCAACCTGGAAGGCGCGCAAGCCACGCTGTCGGCGTATCAGAAGGCCCACGAGATCATCGGCACGGAGGACCGGATGGACCAGGAGATCTCGCGCCTCAACGATTTCTCCGCTCGTCTCGCCGCGGTGCAGTCCGATCGCGCCGACACGAGCAGCCGCGAGAGAAACGCGGGCAGCGAGATGTCGCCCGACGTTCAGCAGAGTTCGATCGTCCAATCTTTGAAGTCCGAACTGACAAAGTCGGAAGCGAGGCTGGACGAACTGAGCACGTCTCTTGGCGACAGGCATCCGCAGCGGCTGCAGGCCGCGGCGCAGATCGCTCGGCTCAGGGAACAGCTCGCGGCCGAAATGCGACGGGTTTCGGGCGGGATGGCGACCGCCGGCCGCGTCAATGCGGAGAAGGAGCAGGAGTTGAGAGCGCTCTTCGAAGCGCAGAAGCAACGCGTGCTCCAGCTGCGCAGCAATCGCGCCGAATTGACCGTGCTGACCAAGGACGTCGAGAATGCCCAACGCGCCTACGAGACGATCGTCCAGCGCATCAGTCAGTCGGGACTCGAAAGCCAGTCGCAACAGACCAATCTGCATGTGCTGAGCGCTGCGGTGCAGCCGCTCTCTCCGTCGCGGCCGCGCATCTTCCTCAATCTTCTGGCTGCCGTCGCCGGGGGGATCCTGCTGGCTTGTCTCGCGGCGCTGGGCATGGAATCCCTCGACCGGCGCATCCGCAGCTGGAGAGAATTGGCGCAGGTACCCGACGTACCGGTGCTCGGCGTTCTGCGTGCGGAGGATGCTCCGTCGTGGCGGCGTCGACTGGCGAGGCGGCTCTCCGAGTCGCGACTGCGCGGCCGCTCCAACCCGGCCATCGCTTTGGAGGGCCGGCCGTGAAGCGCGACCCGATCACGCGCGGCTATCGGCCGATCGGTGCCATCTTGCTGGAGGACGGCAAGCTGACGCCACAAGGTGCCGATGAGATCCTGATGCTGCAGAGGCAGGAGGAGTTGCGCTTCGGCGATGCGGCGATCCGCCTCGGATTGTTGACCACACAGGACGTGCAGCTCGCACTTTCGCAGCAATTCGACTTCGGTCATCTGGCGATGGCGGCCAATGGCGAGCGGCCGGTCAGCGAAGAGCTGATTGCCGCGTATCAGCCATTCAGTCAGCAGGTGGAGACCCTGCGCAGGATACGCAGCGAGCTGCTGCTGCGCTGGCTGAACAAGCCGGCAGGGCGCAACGTGCTCGCGGTAGCGAGCGCCGAGCGTTTCGACGGCAGGAGCTATCTCGCCGCGAACCTGGCGATCGTGCTGTCGCAGGTCGGCCTGCGCACGCTGCTGATCGATGCCGACCTGCGGGCGCCTCGGCAACAGCAGCTGTTCAAGCTCGAAAGCAAGGTCGGCCTGTCGAATTTGCTGGCCGGCTGGTCGGGCGATGACGCCGTGGTGCCGATTCCCTGCCTGGAAGGTCTGGCGGTACTTCCGGCGGGGCCGACACCGCCGAATCCGCTGGAGATATTGAACCGCCCCGCCTTCTCGAACCTTCTCGAGCAAGCACGCGAGACTTTTGACGTGGTGCTGATCGACACGCCGCCCGCTGTGAGCGGCGCGGATGCGCAGCTGATTGCGGTGCGCGCCGGCGCCGTGGTCGGTGTGGCGCGTGCCCATCAGTCGCGCTTCGAGGCGTTCTCCCAGCTCGCGAAGTCGATGGCCCGGTCCGGAGTCACGGTGGTCGGATCGGTGCTGAACGAGGCGTCGCCGCCTCGTCGTTCGTGAACGTGCGGCCGATCGGGCACGCGGAGCAAACACGATGACGCCAATCGCGCGCGCCCGCTGGCCCCAGCAGGGAATCGCCTGGGCACTCGCGATCGTCGGCTTTGTCGGCATCTTCGCGCCGGTCTATTGGCACGCGGCCTCCGGACTCTGGCAATCCGATGAACAAGCGCACGGCCCGATCGTGCTCATAGCCGTTGCATGGCTGCTATGGCGTCGACGGCGAGTGATTGGCCCTCAGATGCCGCAGCCCGCTGCCGCGCCGGGTTGGGCTTGCGTGGCGGTCGGAGCGCTGATGTATGTCGTCGGTCGCTCTCAGGACGCCACGTTGTTTGAGCTCGGGGCACAGATTCCGATGGCTGCCGGCATGATTCTGCTGCTCGCCGGTCCTGAGGCGTTACAGGCCGCCCGGTTCCCGCTCGGCTATGCGGCATTCGCGCTGCCGCTGCCGGCGGCAGCGGTCGATGCGCTGACCGGCCCGCTGAAGCAATGGATATCGGCGATTGCGGAAGACGTGCTCTACGCCGCTGGCTACCCGATCGCGCGGACCGGCGTCATTCTGATCATCGGCCCGTATCAGCTGCTCGTCGCGGACGCGTGCTCCGGCCTTCATTCGATATTCAGCCTGTCCGCGCTCGGGCTTCTGTTCATGCACCT
>Ga0105237_10004779_pt1 | contig 15576 bp, 3 predicted proteins | sample KBSC24metaG_FD_81520 | JGI IMG/M metagenome (GOLD analysis project Ga0105237, IMG submission 81520) | Corn rhizosphere microbial communities from Kellogg Biological Station, Michigan, USA - KBS C2-4 metaG | ecosystem: Host-associated > Plants > Roots > Rhizosphere > Soil | place: Michigan, USA... | reverse complement strand
GGTTCCCTGAACCGAGATATTAAACACGCGGTCACCCAGGATATAGAGCGGACCGGGTTCGATGAACTTCAGGTCAACGTCGTAGTTGCCGCTCGGGAGCGAGCTGCCATTGGCTTCCTTGATCGTGTAGGTGAGACCCGAAGTTGAGGTGGCTTCGCGTGCGGTCGCCATGATCGTATTGTCCGTCGAGCTGAAGAGCGCGCCGGTCGCGGGATTCCACGCCGTGTAATTCCCGGCAATGGCGATGTTCGCGCCAGAACCGGTGCTCGCATCGGCCTGGTAGACAACCCCATCGCTACCGGTGTGGGAGCTGGTGCTGCCGCCATCGACAGCCGCTTCGACGGAACCGGACGGGAGAATCGTCACGTAGACGTCGCTATAATCTGAAAGAGTGCCATCGGTGGCGGTCAGGCGCAGGTCGTAGGTGCCGGCCTGGCCGAAAGTGACCGTCGGATGGAGGGTGCTGGTGCTGCTGAAGGTGACCGTGCCGGGACCGCTCACTTTGCTCCAGGTCTGACTGACGCTCGAGCCGGTGGGCAGGCCGTCATCGCTCACGGCCGAGTCGGAAATCGTGGTGAAGTTGGCTGGCCAGGTCAGGCAGGTGTAATCCCCTGCATAAACCGTGGGAGGCTGATTGGCAGAGGGAGTTCCGGTGTAGGTGACATTGACGGTGACCGAAGAGGTGTTGGCGTTGGAGTCGATGGCCCAGACCGTGACGATGTTGGTGCCCGCCACGAGGGGGATGCTGGCCGACCAGCTGCCCGTGCCGCTGGCTGTGCCGCTGTAGCCGAGGCTTGTGGCCCAGTAGACGCCAGTGATGGTGCCGCCGCTTTCGGAAGCAGTGCCCGAGAAGGAGAGAGGCTGCGAGCTCGTCGTGTAGGCGGAATTGGAGATGCCCGACGGGGCCGTGATGGCAATCGTGGGCGTCACGCTGCTCGAGGAACTGGTATAGGCCACGGCGGCGGGCCAATTGACCGTGAGGTCGCCACCCAGGTTCCCATAAGGATTGTTGACGAGCCCCAAGACCTGAACATCGTTGAAACCGTAGGAGAGTGGGATGCCGCTAAACGACCAGGTGGGAGAGGATCCAGTTCCGGGATAAGGATTGATGACATCGGTACCTGCTGCGAAGCGAACGCAGGCCGAGGTGGAAATATTGTCGGAAGCGGGAGAGTCACTCAAGGTGACATGGTGTGAATCCGTTGCCGCAACGACGTCGAAATAGGCAGGGCTGGCACTATCGTCGATAAACCGGAGGCGATCCCCGACGGCCAAATTGGTGGTAGTGGTGGTATAAGAGGTACCGCTAACCGTTCCATCACCGACGGTCTGTCCTCCCGATTGCGGATAGATACTGCTGGTCCAGCCAATCCGCGTGTAGGAAGGTATGAGCCGAGAGTTCGTGCCGGAAACGGTGGTGGCCGAAAGAGCAAGCGATGTCCCGCGGGCAGCTGAGCCCACAATAATATTGTAGGCTCCTTGCATCGGTTGACCCAATTTTTGCGCCAACATCCAGGGCAGAAGTTGGGGCGTCTGGTAAGCCGTCGGCCAGATGCCGTGGTTGCCGCGATTGTAATGCGTGTAAATGATCGAGCGCCCCGCCTGGCGCAAGTAATTGACGGCGAAATCATCGGGACCGGGAGCAACGCCGCCGGCGGCGTTGTTATCGTTGGCGGCATGGAAGATCCACATGGGCTTCGGTGGCATGTTGGTCACCTGCTGGCCATCCACCGATCCGCTCTGCGAGACGCCGCAGGAGAAGATGGAACTTCCTACCGGATCGACGAGAATGGCCCACGTTCCAATACCGCCCGCCGATAAGCCGGTCAGGGTGATGCGCGAGGTGTCGATCGTGTAAAATTGATTAAGCGTAGAGAGAACCGACTGGAAAGCAGGGACCCAGTCAGCGCCCCAGAAGCCATTGTTTCCGCCAATAGGATATTCCGGGCAGACCCAGAAGCAGGGATAGTTGCGCATGTTGCTGACCGTGACGTCGGTGTCATCGGCAACCAGTGCAGTGGCGCCATTGGCGTTGTTCACCAATTGAGTTTGATCGTCCGTGCCGCCGGTCCCCAAACCGTTCAAAAAGAAAACGACCGGGTACTTGGTTCCCGAAACGTACCCGTTGGGAACGAAGTAGCGGTAAGCCAGGCCGGAGTGGTTGGGAACGCCCGCGTACGACGATGCCCCTACTGCGTTGACCGCGGTATTGCCAAAAAGAAAATTCGTCCCATTCGTCGCGGGGTAAATGATCGTGGCCGAAGCGGAAACCAATCCCAGTGCGATAAAAGCGATAAAAAGCGCGACGGAACGGATCAGATGCGACAGGAGGGAACTGGAGTTTTTCGAGGGAGTCATCAAGGCCATAGGATGGGAGAGGTTGAGGTTTTTTTGCTGATCCGGAGCCGTCCTCATGATGAATCCCTCGAGGACATTTCCGGGTGTGATTTTTGAGTAGTAAATGAGCTAGCGTAAAAATTACAATCCCGCAATAAAAATTGTTAATTTATAAAATATAACATTATTTATTATAAAATTTTTTGAGTCCGTCAAGAACATATTCATGATAATATATCCTAGTTATTTTATCTTATTTTAGGAGGTAAATATCAATTTTAAGCCTAAAAACATACTCAAGACTATATTTGTAATATTTAAATGCCATCAATTGCGATAGCTATTTCTGAATATGGTATTTTATATTAGTATTCCGGAATTAAAGGAATAAGATTGAGGGCTTGGCTCGCGGGTAAACTAGAAACCTAATCAGTTTTGGTGGATGAGAAGAGCTCCCAAGGAACCGATGTGATCCGTGCCTGCATTGACGCTCAGAGCGATGTGGCCCGTGCCATCAGGCGTGACACTGCTGAATACCGCAGTCGAGGTGGTGTTGTTGGTATTCACGTAATTCAACGTCGTTGAGCCGATGGTGTAGGTCGAGTTGAAGGTCGCTCCCCGGCCGTTGGTGTCCGAGCCGAACACGGTGACGCTGTAGGTCTTCGTGTTGTCGAGGCCACTGATTGTCACAGAACCCGATCCGGCCCCATTGCCGATCGCGAACGAGTAGGTCTGGACGGGTGACGTGTAGAGCGCCGTGCTCACCTTGCCGTACCACGACGCATAGGTGAACGAGCTTAGGCTCACTCCAACTCCCGTCGATGCACCCGTGTTGAAGTCCTTCGAGGTCGTGCTCGTACCGCTGGTGTTGCCGGTGGCTCCGTACACCGTATTCCAATTGCCTCCCGGCGCGGTACTCGTGCCATTCGGCTCGAAGTTGAAGTAGACGTTGAGCGGCGAGACAATGACGATGCTGAAGCTCTTCGTTGCCGGGGAACCGACGCCGTTGGCTGCCGTGATCACGCCGTTGGATGTGCCTGCCGCCGACGGTGTGCCCGAGATCACTCCCGCGCTGGAGAGCGACAAGCCCGCGGGGAGACTGCCCGAGGTCACGCTGCAGGTGGGAGTGGGAGAACCCGTCACTGTGTAGCTGTAACTGTAGGCGGAGCCCACTGTACCACCGGGCGCCGTACCGCTGATGGTCGGGGCCGTTCCAGTGGAATTGGCCACGATCTGGAGAGCGCCAATGTCGTTGAAGTTGCTCATCGTTCCCTTGGCCACCGTCAACAAGACGTTACCCGAGCCATCCGGCGACACGTTGGTGAACGCAACGGTGTTGCTGGTGTTGTTGTAAATGGCCAAACTCAACGTGGTCGAACCGATGGTGTAATTGCCCGAACCGGTCTGGACCGCGGTGCTCGAACCGAAGATCGTGAGGGTATAAGTCGCCGACGGATTCAATCCGCTCACGGACACCGTCGCGGTGCCGGTGGTTGCGAACGCGTATTTTTGGATGGGAGACGGATAGAGCGCCGTGCTGTCCACTCCATAGATTTGCGAGTAGGTGAACGAACTCAGAGTCACACCCACTCCCGTCGAGGCGCCCGTGTTGAAATCCTTCGAAGTCGTGCTCGTGCCACCGGTATTGGTCCCCGAAGACGCGTAAACCGTATTCCAGTTACCTCCCGGAGCAGTGGGCGTATTGAACGCTTCGAAGTTGAAGTAGACCCGCAGACCGCTCCCGGAGCTGGCGATGACGATGTTGAAGCTCTTCGTCGCCGGGGAGCCGACGCCGTTGGTCGCCGTGATGACACCGGTGGAGGTGCCTGCCACGCTCGGCGTGCCGGAGATGGTGCCGTTGGTGGAAAGCGAGAGACCCGTGGGCAGGCTGCCAGAAGTGACCGTGCACGTTGGGGTCGGAGAACCCGTCACTGTATAGCTGTAGCTATAGGCAGAGCTCACCGTGCCGCCAGGGGCGGTGCCGGTGATCGTCGGGGCCGAAGTCCCCCCACCCACCACGATGGTGAATCCTGACGTCGCCGCGCTGCCAATACCATTGGTCGCGCTGACTACGCCGGTCGAGGTGCCCGCCGCTGCCGGCGTGCCCGTGATTACTCCCGCCGTGGAGAGGCTCAGGCCCGAGGGAAGACTGCCCGAGGTGACACTGAAGGTGGGCGTCGGGTAACCGGTCTTGGTGTAAGTGAAGTTATAGGCTGAACCGACGGTGCCCGTGCCCGTCGCCGTGTTGGTGATCGTGGGCGAATGATTAACCGCGATGGTGAAGGCGGAGGTGCTCGCGCTACCCGCCGAATTGGTCGCCGTCGCAACCGCGACATAGGGACCGGAATCGGTGCTGGTCGCGGTGCCGGAAATGGTTCCAGTCGAAGAACCCAGCGTTAGGCCCGGAGGCAGGGCGCCCGACGTGATGCTGAACGTCGGCGTCGGCGAGCCGGTGGCCGTGAAGGTGAAGCTGTAGCTCGCTCCTGCATTCACCGGTGAGGTCGGCGTGCCGGTGATGGTCGGGGCCGTACCGCTGCCGCCAACGGCATTGCGAATCAGGATGGCGCTGAGGACCGGATAACCGACCACGTTGCTCAGGGTGATATTCAGCGAGCCACTTGTGACGGCGACGCTTGGGATAACGTGATCGTAGGCGACGGCTTCATCCCAATCGGTGTAGACGTCGATGGTGCGGGCCAGAATGTCGACGTTGCTGGCAACCGTGGAACCCTGCATGACGATGTTGAAGACGCGCATGCCGGGAACGTTGACCGTGCTGGGCTCGGCGAATTTGAGGTCGACATCGTAGTTGCCGTTGGTCAGACCGGTGAAGTTATAGACCAGTCCCGCGCTCGAGGTAGCGACGCGAACGGAGGAATAGATGGTATTGTCATTCGTGCCGAGACCGTAGATCAGAATCGGGACGTTCGTGTTCGTCCCGGTGCTGGTGTTGGGATCGGCGAGGTAACTGGTGCCGTCGCTGCCGGTGTGGGCCGTGCTGCCACAATCGATCGCAGTGACGTAAGAGCCGTTGGAGAGAACTGTAACGGTCACCGTGCTGGTGCCATAGAGGGCGGTGTCGGAAGCGGCGAGCTGCAGCACGTAGGTGCCGGGGCCGGAGAAGGTGGCCGAGGTGCTCAGCGAAGAGGAGCTGCCGAACGAGACCGAGCCGGGTCCGCTAAGCTTCGTCCAGGAATAAGTCAGCGAGGCACCCGAGGGCAGGCCGTCATCAGTAACGCTGCCCTGGAGATTAACCGAATTGGTCGGCCAAGTGATAGTCTGGTAAGACGGATAGGGATTGTAGTCGACGCCGCCGTTGATGACGGTGGGCTGGAAAGCATTGACGATAGGGGCTTGGTTGGCCGACGTTCCTGAATAGATAACGGTGAACGAAACCGAGCCGGTATTGGCATTGCCGTCCATGGCGTAAACGGTGACTTCGTTATTGCCCGCGACGAGGGGCACGTTTGAGATCGACCAGCTCGTCGTGCCGCTCGCGGTGCCGCTGTAACCGAGATTGGTGGCCCAGTAGACGGCGGTGATCGTCGTACCACTGACCGATGCGGTGCCCGAGACGGAGAGTGCCGAGGAGGTCGAATAAGTTCCACCGGTGATGGTGGGGCTGGTGATGCCGATGGCGGGAGTCGTGCTGCTCGAGGCACTGGTGTAACTGGTGCCGTAAGGGAGGTTGACCGAGGTCAGACCGCCGTTGCTGTGCACGCCATTGGAGGGAGCCTCCGCGATGACCTGGATGGCATTGTAGCCATAGGAAAGAGGGATACCGCTGACCGACCAGGTGGGTCCGGTGCCACTTCCGGGCACGGGATTGATCAGGTTGGCGCCGGGGGCATAATATTCGCAGAAACCGAAGCCCGCGGCAGGCGCTGCGTTGAGCGTGATGGAGTGGGGTCCGTTATAAGCCACGACGTCGAAATATTCCTGCGCGCTATAAGTAGTGAGCGTGTAAGTAAGACCGAGGCGATAGCCGACGATGGTGGGGGAGAAAGTTGTGGTCGTGGTCGTCAGCGTGGTGCCGCTGGCCGTGCCATCGCCAAAACCCGAGGAGTAGAGAAGTCCGTAGGGATCAGGAGGAGTCACCGATCCAGGCGGAACGAAATTGGTGGTGTAGCCGATGCGGTTGAAGCCCGGCGTGGTGCTGGCGGTGCCGCTGAGGCTCAGCGTCGTTCCCTGAGAGGCTCCCGTGAGAGCCATGTTGAAAACGCCGCTCATCGGCTGGCCGACTTTTTGCGCAAGCATCCAGGGCAGCAGCAGGGAATTCTGGTAGGCAGCCTCCCAAGTGCTGGTGCTGTGACCACCTGTGTTGTAACGCGTGTAGACGGCGGAGAGTCCGCGGTTGCGCAGGTAGGCAACGGCATCGTCCTCGCCACCCACTCCTTTGAGGGGATCGTTGGCTGCGTGGAAGGTCCAGGTCGGGCAAAGCGGGGGGAATTGCTTCACATCATCCGCGCTGGCGGAGAGTGGGACGCCGCAGGAAAACATGGGCGCACCCGGAGGAATATAGGTCCCGGCGGTTGTTCCACCCGGCCACTCGATGATGTTCCAGGTTCCGATACCGCCCGCCGACAGGCCGGTCAGGCTGACGCGGCTGGTATCAATCGTGTAGTAGGTATTGAGAGTGTTGATAATGGCCTGAAGGCCGGGAATGTTGGTATTGCCCCACCAGCCCGCTCCCGGCGTACCCGACTGGGGAATGACCAGGAAGCAGGGATAGGTGTCCTGGTTATTGGGGCTGGCTGAGGAAACCAGGGCGAGAGCCCCGTTTGCATCTCCATTGGCGGCGAGCGGCGCCACGTTGTCCGTCCCCCCCTCCCCGAGACCGTGCATGAAGATAACGACCGGATAATGAGTCCCGCTCACATAGTTATGGGGGACGAAATAACGGTAGGGCGTGCCGGTTCCACCGGGCCCGGCTACATAGGAACTCTGCCCGATGTTATTGACGGCCGAGTTACCCCAGAGGAACGACGAGGAGGGCGGATAGGTAATCGCCGAGGCGGGCAATATACCGGCGAATACGCAGAGCAATGCCAAAACTGCGAGCTGCAACGCATGGAGAGGAGCCGAGATCGCCGTTTTGGAGGGAGTCATTGGGTACATGGAGGTATTGGATAGAGGTTGGGAGGGAGGAAATGGGAGGTGCGCCTTTGCTATATCCTTCGAAAGCAATAATAGTAATTGTTAAACAGATTGGGCTTAAAAAAGTTGCTTTAGTCCGATTTAAAACTTGGCGGCCAAGTGGTCAGTTCTGATGGATGATGAGCGCTCCAAGAGAGCCTATGTGGTCGGTTCCCGCGTTGACACTCAGTGCAATGTGGCCGGTGCCATCGGGGGTGACACTGCTGAAGACTGCTGTCGTCGTGGTATTGTGGTCATTGGAGTAATTCAACGTCGTGGACCCGATGGTGTAAGTGGAGATGAAGGTTGGTCCACTGCTTCCCGTATCCGATCCGAACACGGTGACGCTGTACGTCTTCGCGCTGTCGAGACCGCTGACCGTCACGACACCTGAGGCGGCGTTGTGGCCGACGGCAAAAGAGTTGGACTGGATCGGTGATGGGTAGAGCAACGTGCTGATCGAGCCGTAACCCGAGGCGAAGCTGAATCCACTGGTGACGGCAATGCCCACCGTGGTGGTGGAACCGGTGTTAAAGTCCTTCACGTTCGCCAAGGAGCCACTGGAGTAGCCGGTGACGGTATTCCAGTTTCCGCTCGGTGTGGCGGTGCTGGTGGGCTCGAAGTTGAAGTTCACCTGCAAGCCCCCTCCCCCTCCGCCACTGGCGACGATGATGGTGAAGCTTGAAGTCGCCGCGCTGCCGATGCCGTTGGTGGCGCTAACCACGCCCGTCGCCGTCCCTGCCGTCGCCGGAGTACCGGTAATGACTCCGGCAGGAGAGAGCGAGAGACCCGTGGGCAAGCTGCCCGAGCTCACGTTAAACGTTGGAGCTGGATAACCCGTTGCCGTGTAGGTGAAGCTATAGGCGGTGCCGGTTGTCGCCGTGGCGGTCGCCGTGTTGGTGATTGCCGGGGCATGATTCACCGCGATGGTGAAGGCGGAGGTGCTGGCGTTGCCCGAGGCATTACTCACGGCTGCCACGGCCACGTAGGGTCCCGAATCGGTGCTGGTCGCGGTGCCCGCGATTGTTCCGGTCGATGCACTCAGTGTCAGCCCGGGGGGCAGGCTACCCGAAGTGATGCCAAAGGTCAGCGTCGGCGTACCTGTCGAGGAGAAGGTGTAACTGTAGACCGCACCTGCATTCACGGGCGATGTTGGCGTGCCGCTGATGGTCGGACCTCCCGCGGAGGTGCTGGAGATGACGCTCAGGACGCTTAGTTCACCAATGTTGCAGGTTCCTGCTGCCACACTCAGGGCGATATGGCCAAGACCGTCCGGAGCGACATTCGAGAATGCGATCGTCGAGGTGGAATTGCCGCCGATGGTCAGGGTCTGGGAGGTGGTGCCGATAGTGTAAAGGCCCGTGCCGGTCCGGCCGCTACCGGAACCGAAGACAACGAGGGTGTAGGTCTTCCCGGTGTTGAGCCCGTTAACCGTGACCACACCCGTGGTCGCGGGATTCGTGGCGAAGCCGTAGGTCTGGGCGGGGGATGTGTAGAGCGCGGTGCTCGGCACGCCGTAATTCGTGGCGAAGGTGAATGCCGAGGTGACGGATAGACCGATGCCGGTGGTTGTCCCGAGGTTGAAGTCCTTCGCGTTGGAGAAGGAGCCGCTGGTGTATCCGGTGACCGTGTTCCAGTTGCCGCCCGGTGTGGTAGTCGAAGTTGGTTCGAAGTTGAAGTTCACCTGCTGGCCGGGACTGGCGACCGTGATGCTGAAGCCGATCGAGGCCGAGCCAGAGCTGTTGGTCGCGGTGACTGTCCCGGTCGACGTGCCTACGGTCGTTGGCGAACCGGAGATCGTGCCCAAGGACGTGGAGAAACTCAGTCCCGCGGGGAGCGAGCCCGAGCTGATGTTGAACGTCGGAGCCGGGTAGCCAGTCGCCGTGTAGGCGAAGCTATAAGGAACGCTCACTATCGCGGCGGGTGCCGAGCCGCTGATTGTCGGAGCCACCAAGGCCTGGGTCACCGCGATGTTGAAAGGAGTGGTGGCCGATCCGGCGCTGTTGATCGCCGCGATTGTTCCGGTCGATGTACTTGCCATTGTCGGCGTGCCAGAAATCACACCGCTCGCACTGTTGAGGCTCAATCCCGCCGGGAGCGTGCCGCCGCTGACAGCAAACGTCGGCGTAGGCGTGCCCGTGGCGGTGTAGGTAAAGCTGTAAGCCGTACCCACTGTGCCGTTGGGTGCAGTGCCGGTGATCGTCGGTATCTGGAGAACGTTGATACTGAAGTTCGAGGTGGCCGAGCCGGAGACGTTGGTCGCGGTCACGACGCCGGTGGAGATGCCGGGGGAACCGTTCGGCGTGCCCAGGATCACACCCGAGGTTGAGAGGGTCAAGCCGGAAGGCAGGCTGCCGGAACTCACGTGGAAGGTCGGCGCCGGATATCCGGTTGTACTATAGGAGAAGTTGTAACCGCTGCCGATCACTGCGGTGCCCGTGGCCGTGTTGGTGATGGAAGGGGCGTGGTTCACCGAGATGGTGAAGGTCTCGCTGGCCGTGGCGATCGAGTTCGCCACGGTTGCCGTCGCCGCATAGGAACCTGAATCGGTGCTGGTCACCGTGCCGGAAATTCCGCCGGTAGCAGGATTCAATGTCAGACCGGGAGGCAGGCCACCCGAGGTGATGCTGAAGGTCAGCGTCGGGGTGCCCGTCGAGGAGAAGGTGTAGCTGTAGGCCGCGCCCGCGTTGACCGGGGAGGTTGGCGCGCCGCTAATCGTCGGGCTTCCCGGTAGGGCGTTGGGAGGACTGATGGTGAGGACCTGAATGACGCCGGTGTTGTTGGTACCGGAGGTCATGCTCATCGTGATGTGGCCCGAAGCGTCGGGAGAGACGCCATTGAAGGCGAGTGTGTTGCTGGTGTTATTGTGGATCGACAAGGTCTGGAGCGTTCCGTTGATCGTGTAATTCACCACGCCGGAGAAACCCCCGGTCTGGGAGCCGAAGATAGTCATGTCGTAGGTCTTCGTATGGTCGAGGCCAGTCAGCGTTACGACGCCCGTAGTCGAACTGTTGACCGCAAAACCGTAGAGCTGGATCGGTGACGGGTAGAGTAGGCTGCTGGACACGCCATAGCTCTGAGCGAAGGTGAAGCTCGAAGTGACCGAGATGCCCACGGCGGTCGTCAGGCCGGTATTGTAATCGACGGCGTTGGCGATGGAGGAGCCCGCGGAACCGCTGATGTAGCCGGTAAGTGAGTTCCAATAATGAATGCCGGTGGCATTGTAGCCGAAGTTAAACCGTTCTCCGCCGGGCGCTGGTGCGGCGGCGACCGCGATGGAGAAGTTCGATGTGGCCGCAGGGTTTACGCCGTTGTCAGCGGTAACCACGCCGGTGTAGGTGCCCATGCTGCCCGGCGTGCCCGAGATGACTCCCGCGGGAGAGATGAACAGTCCGGGTGGCAGATTTCCCGAGCTGACGCTGAAGGTCGCCGTCGGTGCCCCGGTGGCGCTGTAGGTAAAGCTGTAGGGAATGGTGAGAGCAGCCGTGCCGGTCGCCGTGTTGGTGATGGTGGGCGCAACCTGCTGGAAGATCTTGATCGAGAAACTGGCGGTGGCGGCGGAGCCAACCCCGTTGTTGGCGGTCACAACTCCCGCGTAGGTTCCAATTACTGTTGGGGTACCGGTGATTGTTCCCGCCGAGGAAAGGGTTAGTCCCGTGGGCATGGCGCCGGAGGTGACGTTGAATGTTGGCGCGGGATAGCCCAGATAGGTGTAGGTATAGGTGAAGCCGACATTTTTCGGCAAACTCGCCGGGGGCGTGCTGGTGATCGTGGTCGTATAAGGCGTCGGAGCCAGCACCATGATGGTGAAGGATGAAGTAGCGGCAGTGCCGATTCCATTACCGGCAGTGACAACACCGGTATAGGTGCCTGCCGTGATGGGACGTCCGGTAATCAATCCTGTGGGAGAGAGGGAGAGGCCATTAGGCATGTTGCCCGAGGTGACGTTAAAGGTCGGAGCCGGTGAACCCGTAGCCTGATAGGCGAAGCCATATGGCGTGCCCACGACGGCGTTGACGGTCGGCGTGTTGGTAATGGCGGGAGCGTGGGAAGCCTCCTGGGTGCGGACGACGATGGCATTAATGAGGCCGTGCGCCAGGACATCGGTCACGTTGATGGTGAGGATGCCGTTGGTGACGGTGGCGGGGAATGTCTCGACGATGGCCTCGTTCTGTCCGACAAGCGCCGAGATGTCGAAATAGGAGAGCACCGGGACGTTCTGGATGGAAACGTTGAACCGGCGGTCGCCGGGGAATGCATATTCGGTCTCACCGAATTTCAGGTCGACGAAATAGCTGCCGTTAGCCACGGGAATGGCGTAGCTGCAAGTGCCACTGCGATACGATGCGTAAAGATCAGGATCGTTGGTTCCCTCGATGAGGACGTCGATGTCCTTGGCGGTGCCGCTCGTGAAATATTGATCGGCAGAATAGGGAGTCCCATCGCTTGAGACGGAAAAGAAGGCACTGCCACAATCGATGGCCTGCACAATCTGGCTGACGACACCGGAGCTGACGATGATGGTCAGGGTCTGGGTGGCGGCGGAACCAACGCCGTTGCTGGCGTTGACGGTGGCGTTGTAGGTGCCGGTCGAGGTGGGTGTGCCGAAAAGCAGGCCGCCTGAATTCAGGGTCATCCCCGAAGGCAATGAACCGGTGTAGCCGTAGGTGATGGTGCCGGGGTAGCCGGCGGCCTGGTAATTGAAGCTGGTATAAGCGGTGTTGACCTGGATCTGGCTGGGCGGTGGGCCATTGAGGAAGTAGGGAGACTGCTGGATGGTGATGTTGACAGTCTGGGTGGCGGTACCATTTCCGTTAGCCGCGCTGACGACGCCGGAGAAAGCTCCCGTCACCCACGGCACACCGGAGAGCACACCAGTGGAGGAGAGGCTGAGTCCGGGAGGCAGGCTGCCCGAGCTGACACTGAAGGTGGGTGTCGGGGCGCCGGTGGTGGCGAAGGTGAAGGTCGAATAGGGATTGCCGAAGGTGCCCGTGCCAGAGGGCGAGTTGGTGATGGTGGGCACGGAAGCCGCAGCGACGGTCAGGGTGAAACTCTGCGTGGCATTGGAACCGACGCCGTTGGCCGCGGTAAGCGTGATGGTGAAGGGCGATCCGGTTGTGTTCGGCGCCGTGCCGCTGATGACACCGGTCGTGGAGTTCAATGTGGCCCATGCAGGAAGTCCCGTGGCGCTGAAGGTGGGCGCGGGCAATCCCGTGGCGGCAAAGGTGAAGCTGCGCCCCTGGCTGGTGGCGAAGGTCGTGGCGTTCGCGCTGGTGATGGCTGGAGCGGTGGCGGTGACTTCGTAGGCGACGGTGTTAAGATGGGCGGCGTCGGTGCTGGAGATGCCGAGACCGGCGGCGGCACTGCCGACACCGGTCGGAATGGTGCGCGGATCGATGCCGGTGATCTTGGCGAAGAAGACGGCGGCATCCATGTAGGCGCCGTAGATGCTGGGATGATAGTTGTCGCTGGCCCAGAGGTTGAACTTACCGGCATCGATGCCGTTGATGGGATTGGAATCGCCGTAGCCATCGGTGATAGCCTGCGCGAAGGCTTCGCCCACGGGTACTACTCCCTGGAGGTTGTAGGTGGAGTTCGCGTTGAAGTAGTTGGTGCGAAGCTCGCTCAGCATCGCCGCGAGGCTGGGGAAGGTTGAACCGCTGCCGAGAGAACAGATGTCAGGGCGTGCCCAGGTCTCATAAAGGAAAATTTTGGCGTTCGGGTTCGCCGTCATGATGAGATTGCGCAGATTGAAAACGTCTGCATCAAAGGCCGCGACGTCGCCCGCGGTGGTCGTCGGCTCGGTGCTGTAATCCTGAAGGATGACCAATTGCCATTTTGATTGATCGATGGTCGGCTGTTGGTTGTCGAAGTGGTAGGCAAGCGTCTGGCTGCTGACCGCCTCGATGGTCACGTTGCAGGGGTAACTGAGGTCGGCAGCCATCTTCTTGAAGATGCCAGGTATGCCACCTGCGCCGCCGAAGTTATTGATATTGGAATCGAAGACATTCGCGTTGTTGTAGCTATGGGTCGGCTCGATCTGCCCATGCGTGAAACTATTGCCGACGAAGAGGATATTAGGAGTCGTTTGGGCCGGTGATTCCAAAGCTGTAAATGTCCAAATAGCGACGACAAGGGCAGAGAGGATGAAGCTTTTTTTCATAGATGGAGAGACAGTTAAGAGAGGAAGCTAATAGTCTTTAGCCTCTGATTAGAGGCTAAAACCATCGCCAGCAGAAACTTGTTACTAGCGATTTGAATCTCATTGTTCCGGAAATGGAGATGAGACTCATGTATGGATACAAGAACAGTTTAAATTATAAATCAACATATGATTTATAATGCGTGATTAGTTTTGAGTATTTACCGCATTTTCAAGCATTCCCTTAGCTCTTGTATCACTTGGATTGATTAATAAAAAAGTGGCTGATAATTATCGGAAAAATAGATAAGGGATTTCAGATAAAGAAGCGGACTAGCTCCTTTATTTGCCGTTACAGCTTTCGAGCAGCCGCTCGATATCGCGCAGGATGAGATCCTGCTCTTCCTTTAGGGCCGATTTTTTGTGATATGCGCGGGCACCGAGAGAGAAGCTTCGGGCGACGTCTTCAGGAAGAAAGGAGCCCGAGGCGACGATGACAATGAGATCCTGCGACTTTGCACGCAGCCATTCCAGGACGTCGTAGCCGGTTTTGCGGGGCATTTTCAAATCCAAGATCAGCATTTTGGGATAGGGATATTTCCCGCGGTCATGAAAAGGTTCCTGGCCGCTTAGGTAAGCGATGGCTTCCTCACCATTACAGGCTTCCCAAACGACGTTGAGGCGCGGGTCCTCGCTCAGGGAGCGCCGCATGAAGAAGCGGTCGTCTTCCGAGTCATCCACCAACAGGACGGTGTGATTTTGCTTGGACATTATCGTGCAATGGAAAGCGGTCGGGGGCGTCCGGTAGAGAGAGCAATGCCTCCATCCCTAATATTACGCCGGACTTATTTTTGCGCAACCACCCCGACTGGGTGTGTCATTTTCCCTCCCAAAGTAAAATAAAAGGTGGCACCGTGATCCACTTTTCCCTCCGCCCAGATGCGCCCGCCGTGGCGGGAAATGATGCGGGAGACGAGAGCGAGGCCGATGCCGGTTCCCTCAAATTCCTCGGCGCGGTGCAGCCGCTGAAAGACGCCGAAAAGATTGTCGGAGTATTTCATATCAAAGCCGACGCCGTTGTCGCGAACGTAAAAGACGTCTTCCTCCCCGATTTTCGCGCGGCCTATTTCGATGACGGCCAGCGGGCGGGTGCGGGTGTATTTGACAGCATTCGAAAGGAGGTTGATGAAAGCCTGTCGCATGAGGTTGGCATTGCAGACGGCGGATGAGAGATCGGCGATTCGCCATTCGATTTTCCGTTCCTCAGACTCGGGCTTGACGGCGGCGATAGCCTCGCGGGCGAGACTCCCCAGGTCGGCGGGGTGATGCTCGAGGTCCTGTTTGGAAATACCGGAAAGTCGGAGCAGGCCGTCGACCATCTGTTCCATACTGTGGGCTTTTTCACCGATCCGATGAAAGTAGTCGCGGGCTCCGGAAGGCATGTCGGAGACAAAGTCCTCCTCGAGAACCCGTGAATAGCCGTGAATCTGCCGCACCGGGGCGCGCAGATCGTGGGCAATCGAGTAGGTGAAGGTTTCGAGTTCGCGATTGGCTTCCACAAGCTCGGCGGTGCGATCGTGAACTCGTTGCTCGAGCTCGACGTTGAGCTTGAGGATTTTTTCCTCCGCACGCTGGCGCTCGGCGATTTCGGCCTGGAGCGATTGGTTGACGATGTCGAGCTCGGCGGTCCTTTGCCGGACACGGGTTTCGAGTTCGTTGTGCGCACGGCGGAGTCCCTCGGCCTGGCGCTTGATCTGCTCGGCGGCGTTGAAAAGTTCCACAAAGACAGAGACCTTGGCGCGCAGGATCTCAGGAACGACCGGAGTGAGGATGTAGTCGACGGCACCAAGCGAGTAGCCGCGCGAGACGTGGGTCTCGGTGTCGCTGATGCCGGTGACGAAGATGATGGGGACCCGTTCCGAACTGCGACGCTGCCGGATGAGAAGGGCGGTTTCGAAGCC